>UBJH01000633.1_pt1 | contig 18910 bp, 22 predicted proteins | sample 2193721 | NCBI WGS metagenome assembly UBJH01 (sample SAMEA4703186, study PRJEB27089) | metagenome | reverse complement strand
GGTGTCAAAGGAATTCGGATCGGGCCGTCGGCTCCGGCGTTTTTCAGTCTGAAGGTGCTTGATGTGCTCCAGGAGAAGTTTGACTTGAAGCTGATTGAAAGCGAGCCGCCGCGTGAGATGTTCGAGTATGCGGCGGCGTAATCGCACACCTGTCAGGCTCTTCACCGACGGCCGAGCGCCGTCGGTGAGTGCTATCTTTTCGGGAATGGGAGAAGATCATGCGCGTTCAGGCGTTAGGCTGTTGTGGGGGTGAAGCCTTAGGCTGCCAACCCACAAGTCTGTTGATTGACGACAGATTGCTCCTTGATGCGGGGTCTGTCGCTGCGAATCTTTCCCTTGATGCCCAGGCCGCTATCGATCATGTGCTGATTAGCCATATTCATCTTAATCATGTAGGTGGATTGGCCTATCTGGCAGACAATCTTTTTAGAGCTCGGTCGCATCCTATTGAGATTTGGAGTATCCGGCCGGTTATTGATCAGTTGAAAGCGCACCTCTTCAACGGAACGCTGTGGCCTGACTTTACCGCTCTCCCATCCCCGTCGCGCCCTACGGTCTCTTTCCATGCACTGCTGGAAGACCGTCCGCACCGAATCGGGCGATACGAGGTGACGGCAGTAAGCGTACACCACACCGTTGAGGCGGTGGGATACAGGATTTCAGATGGCGTCTCCTCAATCCTCTATCAGGGGGACAGCGGCCCGACGAATGAAATGTGGCGTCTGGCCAACCGAACGGCCAAGCTGGATGCCATCATCGTCGAGGCCTCATTTCCCAACCGATTGCGTGATCATGCTATCCTGACCGGCCATTTGACGCCTGAACTGTTGAGATCCGAATTGACCAAACTCACGGTTCAGACGTCGATCTACGCTCAGCACATGAAGCCCCAATACATCTCGGAAATCGTGAGCGAACTTGCCGCGCTGTCCGATCCGCCGGTCTTGCCGCTCGATCAGGGGAAAACGTACAGCTTCGGCGCTCCCTGAGCGCATTACTCAGACGTCGTACTCTTATCGCTCTTACTCTTTGTGACTTCCGCCGTCCCGACAGGCTTCTCGGTGATGGCGCTTCGGGCGATCTCAACCGTCACGTTTTCGGCAATCCTGACCTTGACTCTGTTGTCTTCACCGAACTTGACAATCGTGCCGTACAAGCCTCCAGTAGTGATAATCTGATCGCCGGTTTTCAGATTAGCCAACATATCCTTTTGCTCTTTTTGCTTCTTTTGCTGAGGGCGAATCATTAAGAAGTAGAAGACAAGGAATATGAGTACCGAAGGGAGAAGGACCGGGAGTATACTTGTAGGTTCGGCGGGAGATGCGGCCCCCTGTTGCGCATACGCGATGCCCATTGTCTGACCTCCTCTGAGTCGTGTTGTGTTATGCCACAGTGTCGTCGCGATCCAACGTACCAGCGTTCTCGAGAAACCTTGTCCGGAATGCGGCAAAGTTCCCATTTTCGATGGCTTGGCGGATCTTCTGCATAAGCGTAACATAGAAATGAAGGTTGTGGAGCGTGTTCAATCGCAGTCCAAGGATTTCACCCGCCATAAAGAGGTGTCGGAGATAGGCGCGGGAGAAGTGTCGACAGGTGTAACAATCACAGGCGGGATCGGGCGGTCTCTCGTCTGACGCATAGGCCGCCCCCTTGATGTTGAGTCGGCCCTGGCTGGTGAACAGACTTCCGGTCCTGCCGTGTCTGGTGGGCATCACGCAGTCGAACATGTCTACCCCGCGCATCACGTTTTCTACGAGATCCTCCGGCGTTCCGACCCCCATCAGGTAACGAGGCTGATCGGCTGGCAGAAGCGGCGTCACATGGGCGACGGTCTCGTACATGACGGCTTTCGGTTCGCCGACGGCGAGGCCGCCCAATGCATAGCCGTCAAAGCCGATCTTCTGCAAAGCTGTCGCGGCCTGTTCCCGCAGCGCCTTATCGGTCCCTCCTTGCAGAATGCCGAACAGCCCCGATTGTCCATCGGGATGAGCCGCTCGAGATCGCTCTGCCCACGTGAGTGTCAGCTCCAGCGATCGCTGAAGGTAGTCGGTCGTCGATGGATAGGGGGCGCATTCGTCAAGCGGCATGATAATATCCGCTCCAAGCGACCGTTGAACCTGGATGGCCAGCTCCGGCGAGAGAAAGTGTAATGATCCGTCAAGGTGAGACCGAAAGCTGACCCCTTCCTCCGAGATCTGTCGTAATCGGGCCAGGCTGTAAACCTGGAACCCCCCGCTGTCGGTAAGGATCGAGCCGGACCACGCCATGAAGCGATGCAAACCGCCCAACTCCTCAATAAGCCGATGGCCGGGACGTAGGTACAGGTGATAGGTGTTACACAGGGCCAACTGCACCCCTTCGACTTCCAACTCATGGGGTGTGAGCGCCTTGACCGCTCCTCCCGTCCCGCACGGCATGAATACAGGCGTCTCCACCGTGCCGTGAGGCGTCTTCAGACGACCCCGCCGTGCACCTGTTGCAGCATCGATCTTCAACAGTTCGAAAGTCACTATCTCTCCGCTCGCGTCTGTTGCGTCTGTTGAGTCATTGGGTCGTAGAGTTACCTCAATCGATCCCTTCACTCAATAGACGCAACCACGCAATAGACCCAACGACTCGTTTACACAATCAACATCGCATCGCCGTAGGAGTAGAAACGGTAGCGCCTGGCGATGGCCTCGCGATACGCGGCCAACATCGTCTCCCGGCCTGCGAAGGCAGAGACCAGCATGAAGAGGGTAGAGCAAGGCAGATGAAAGTTGGTAATGATGGCGTCGATGCTCGTAAAACGATAGCCCGGGTAGATGAAGAGATCTGTCAGGCCTGCCCCAGCCAGTAACTCGCCCATTGCTGCGGCATGCTCCAGGGTCCGGACGGTCGTCGTTCCCACCGCGATCACCCTCCGTCCTTCTCTCCTCGCGGCCTTGATCGCCAGGGCTGTCTGCTCAGGAACGATGTAGCGCTCCGGCTCCATCCGATGCTGAGCAAGCGCCTCCACTCGAACCGGACGAAACGTGCCGGGGCCGACAAGGAGTGTGATCGGAGTGACAGCGATACCTTGCCGTGTGAGTGTCTCGATCAGTTCCGGTGTGAAGTGGAGGCCGGCCGTGGGCGCCGCGATGGCCCCTTCATGCCGCGCATATACCGTCTGGTACCGCTCGCGATCTAAAGTGCTAGGGTCTAGGGGGTAGGGAGTAGGGGGTAGGGCAGTGGCTGATCCGTTTCCTCCACCCTCCACCCTATACCCTAGACCCTGTCTTTTGATGTAGGGTGGAACCGGCATCTGACCGAAGCGCGATAAGAGGTCGGCGAGTCTTCCGTCATACACAAGCTTGAGCAGATGGCGTCCCTCACCACGTTTTTCCATCACCTCGGCGGTGATCGTGTTGTCGGCCAACGCAAGGCGGTCACCGGACCGAATCCGCCTGGATGGCTTGATCAAGGCCTCCCAGCAGTCTGTTCCGACAGGGCCCATGTTGGGATCGACCTCAACCTCACGTAGGAGCAACACCTCGACCTGATCCCGCCGCTCGGATCGGCCGAAGAGCCTGGCGGGGATCACCTTCGCCTCATTGATGACCAACAGGTCTCCTGGCGCGAGGTACTCCGGGAGATCGCGGAAGATTCGATCGTGCAGGGTGCCTGTATTCCGATCCAGAACCAGCAGCCGCGAGCGATCGCGCTCAGGGACGGGTGCTTGCGCAATCAGCTCGGGGGGCAGGGTGTAGTCAAAATCGACTGTCCGAAGCGGAGTAGACACTGGAGGAGTTGGCTCCCGGCGGCATCGAGTCACCGCTCACCGGCGGCGAAATAATGACAAGAGTATGGTCAGGAGGATGCTCAAGAGTATTGAAGTGGTCAGGGGAAAATAGAATGAGAAGTTCTTTCGTTGGATATAGATGTCCCCTGGTAGCTTCCCGATAAACGGGATCTTACCGATGAACAGGAGGAGTCCCCCTATGGCGGCTACAACGAGGCCGAACAGGATCAACATCCTGGCGAGTGAATCCATCCCCCGCACTGCTCCCCTGTCTCCAGTAATGGTGAGTGCTCCCGTCAGCCCTGCCATAACTCGCCCTGCAGCTCGGCCGGGCGGGGGAGCTTGAAGTGATCAAAGGCCAGGCGAGTGACGGTGCGGCCTCTTGGAGTCCTGGCCAGAAACCCTTGCTGAATCAAAAACGGCTCATAGACGTCCTCGATCGTATCCTTTTCCTCTCCCACGGCGACTGCAAGCGTCTCGATTCCCACCGGCCCGCCGGCAAACTTTTCGATGATGGTGTGCAGAATCCGTCGATCCATCTCGTCGAACCCATTGGTGTCCACCTCGAGCCGTTCCAGCGCGCTCTGCGCAACGTCACGGGTGATGACACCATCCCCAAGCACCTGGGCGAAGTCCCTGACGCGCCGCAGTAGGCGATTGACGATGCGAGGCGTTCCACGGGAGCGCCGCGCGATTTCCCACGCGCCGTCCTCCATGATCGATACCCCGAGAATCTGCGCCGACCGCAGGATAATCCTGAAGAGATCGGTCTCATTATAAAAGTCCAGACGCTGGACTACACCGAACCGATTGAGCAGAGGCGAGGCCAGAAGCCCTGCGCGAGTCGTGGCCCCGATCAACGTGAAACGCGGCAGCTTCAGCCGGTAGCTCTGTGCGCTCGGGCCCTGACCGATGATCAGGTCCAACCGGTAATCTTCCATGGCCGGGTAGAGCGTCTCTTCGACCAGGGGATTCAGCCGGTGGATCTCGTCGATGAACAGCACATCCTGTTCTCTGAGACTGGAGAGGATGGCCGCCAGGTCTTTCTGCCGTTCGATGACCGGTCCGGAGGTGACCCGGATACTCACCCCCATCTCCGAGGCGATGATAAAGGCGAGAGAGGTCTTACCAAGCCCCGGCGGGCCGTAGAAGAGCAGGTGGTCCAGGGGTTCTCTTCGCGCCTTGGCCCCCTGTACGAAGACCTGGAGGTTCGCCTTGACCTTCTCCTGGCCAATGTAATCATCCCAGGCTTTTGGGCGCAGGCTGAGCTCGAGATCCTGATCCTCGTCCTGGAGCTGCCGGTTTGCCACCCGTTCCCGGCCGCTCTCCTGCTTGTGCTTCGCTGTTGTCATGGCCGCTTCCCCGTCCCCTCGGAGAGATGCTTCAGCGCCTGCTTGACGAACGTTTCAAAGTCCGCCCCATCACCGACGGCGCGATGCGCCGTCTCTGCCGCCGCCGAGGCTTCTTTGCGACTGCAGCCAAGGTTCAGCAGTGCGGAGACGACATCCTCGATGGTCCGATCTCGTTCAGGGCTCGGCTGGCGGTCGACCACGACCCGACCTCTACAGGGGACCTCCATGACCTTGTCCTTTAACTCCAGGATGATCCGCTCGGCTGTTTTCCGCCCCACCCCAGGAATCGCCTTGAGTCGTGCGGTATCGCCCTCCAGGACAGCCGGGATGAACTCCTCCACCGCGATTCCGGACAGGATGTTGGCTGCGAGGCGAGGGCCGATCCCGGAGACCCCTGTCAGCAGTTCGAACGTTATCCGCTCCTCGATCGCATGAAACCCGTAAAGCTGGATGGCATCCTCGCGGACATGCGTGTAGATGCGAAGGCGCACCTCCTGTTGAATCTCCGGGAGCTGATAGAACGTCGAAAGCGGAACAAAGACCTGGTAGCCGACCCCGTTCACGTCGATCACGATCTGTCCGGGATCCTTGGACGCCAATAGACCGCGAAGTTGAGCGATCACCGTCCTCTGCCTCCCAATCGATGCAGGAGTCCGGCCGAATGATGGTGGCAAATGGCCACGGCCAGCGCATCGGCCGCGTCGGTCGAACGGATCGGCTCTTTGAGGCCAAGGAGCGACTGCACCATCTGCTGGACCTGGTGTTTGCCCGCGGCGCCATATCCCGTGACAGCGCTTTTTATCTGCAGCGGGCTATATTCCGCAATAGCAAGCCCGTTCTGCGCGGCAGCCAGAATCGCGACCCCTCTCGCCTGACCCAGCTTGAACGCGCTTTGTACATTTTTCGCGAAGATAAGGCTTTCGATCGCAGCCCACTCCGGTTGATAACGACCGATCAACTCGGCCAGGCGGCTGTAGATCTGTTGCAGGCGGGTGGGAAACGGGTCGCGAGGCGTGGTGATGATGCTGCCGTATTCTACGGCCCGCAATGCGCCGTCACTGCGAGCCACCATCCCGTAGCCGGTCGCGCCGGCCCCCGGATCAACTCCTAAAACCAGCACGGCCCTTCCATCGGGATCATGGGGCGATCCAATGGTTCAACACCGCGTACCACTGGCCTAGCCGGTCACTGCGGCCATGATCTCATCCGGGATGTCGAAGTTCGCGTACACATTCTGCACGTCGTCATGCTCTTCGAGCGTTTCCATCAACTGGAGCATCTGCTGCGCCTGCTTTCCTTCCAGCTTGACGGTGCTCTGGGGCAGCATGGTCACTTCGCCCTCGGCGATCTCGATCTTCTCCTTCGTCAGCGATTCCTTCACCCGTTCCAGGTCTTTTGGCGCAGTGATGACCTCGAAGGTGTCGTCCGACCGTCGAACGTCCTCGGCGCCTGCCTCCAGCACCACGCCCAGCAGCCGATCCTCATCCGCCTCGGATGTGTCTACTTGAATCAGCCCCTTCTTATCAAACATCCAGGCGACGCATCCCGATTCCCCCAGGTTGCCCCCGTACTTGGCAAACGCTTTGCGGATCTCCGGGGCGGTTCGATTCTTATTATCGGTTACGATCTCCAGTAAGACCGCGACGCCTCCCGGCCCATACCCCTCATAGATATACTCCTCGTAGGAGGTGCCGGGGAGTTCGCCTGTCCCCTTCTGGATCGCTCGCTGGATGTTATCCTGAGGCATATTGACGGCCTTGGCCTTGTCGATCGCCAATCGAAGGCGAGGATTCCCGTCCGGGTCGCCGCCACCCGCCCTGGCGGCCACCGTGATCTCCCTGATCAGCTTGGTAAATACACGACCCCGTTGGGCATCTACCTTAGCTTTCTTGTGTTTGATGCCCGACCATTTGGAATGTCCAGACATAGACTCACCTCCTTGCTGTACAGCGAAAATAACATAATAAGTCGAAGATTGTAAAGAGGAGTTGGGGTCCGGAAAAGGCACAAGGGGGCCAGGTTGTCACCCGGCCCCCTTGTTGTGCCAGCAGTAGGAGGTTTGGAGAATCAGACGCTCAGGGCTTCTCGAAGGTGCCCTGCAGGAAGGCAACTCCGTTCGCCGTCGCCATCGCGACATCATCAGCCAACGCGTCCGGAACAGCGTGACTGCTATCGGCCAAAATGCACATGCCCTTCTTCTCTTTTACCACGCCTTTCTTGATCCGTACATGAACCCTGTAATGCGCCTGAACTCCCTCATCGTCATCGTCATCGTCATCGGCTTCGACGAACTCCAGAAGGCACTCCGCATAGGTGATACCATTGCGGGTCAGGATCACGCGGACGTCGGCGCCTTCTGCCGTATCCTCGTTCACGATCCCTAAGAGAGATTCAGGATCGACCTGAATTTTTACCAGCCCTTTGAATTCGTCTTTCTTGATCTTTGTTATTTCATGTTTAGTTCGAGCCTCCTTATGGTGCCTCACCTTGCCATCGGCATCCGGCTCGGGAGAACCGTTGAATGGCTCGAGCTCCGCCCTGACGTTGACCTTTACCTTTGAAACTGGGCCGCCGCCATTCGCATGATTGACGCCGGCGAGCATAAAGACCGATACCGCAACACAGAGAGTAGTTACCAAAAGGTTCCTATATACTGCGTGCATCGCTTCACTCCTTCAGAAATGGTTGTCGAGAACGAAACCGCCGACTCGTATAGGTGGTTTCACCATAATCAAAGGGTGCAAGCGCGGTGCCACACAGATTAGCCGGGCGAGCCCCCACGATGTTCCCGAATATCCTGCTATCCGAAAGGGTTCAATTGTCTCGCCGAGTCGTCACGCGGAAATATTTACACAGGTGGAGTTCGGCAGATGTTATTTTTTCTACCCGCATCACCGCACTAACGTTGGATGGCGGCGAGCAGATTACGTCATCAGGGTTGACGCAATGCTTCAATAAATTGTGTCGGATCGACCAGCGCGGCGCCGATCCTGAGTGCAAGGTGCAAGTGGGGCGCGTGACTATTTCCGGTGCTCCCGACCCGCCCGATCACATCTCCCTTTTTGACCTCATCCCCGACCTTCACGAGAAACGTCGACTGGTGCAGATACGAAGAAAAGATCCCCAGACCGTGATCAATCACTGTGATATTGCCTTCCAACAGGTAATCGCGACCCAGGTGCGCGACCTTTCCGGCGGCAATCGCCCGTATCGCAAAGCCCTCGGGGGCCTGAAAATCGGTCCCACGATGAAACCGGTACCAGTCTTGGGCAGGGTTCATCCGAATCTGGCCGAAGGGGGTCGTCATCAATCCGGTATGGTCGGTTTTTTCAATCGGGTCGATCGTTCCGTCCTGCCAGCGTGGCAGAGGTGAAGAGGTCCGAAGAGCCTCAGTGATTGCCTTTTTCTCTCTGGCGATTCTGTCGAGATCGGTTTGGCCAAAGACCTGTGTGTTCCAGCGCGGGCTGACGCTTTTCTCAAATTCTCCTTGTTTGACGATCAGTGTTTTCGTCGATAACGCTCGTTTGGTTGCCGCCTCATACACCGTCATGTGATAGGTGCCGGGTTCCTGATACAGATCTACCGCGACAATCCCGTATAGCGTATCCCCCTTAGTGAACATCGGGATGGTGGAGGGTGCGCCGCCGGTATCTATGATACCCTGCACAATTGAAGCGTTCACGGCATCGCCGATCTTGACGATTTTTACATCTCCTTGACGGAGCGTCAGCCCATCCGGCGGCGTCTCTTGAGCGACCGACTCGAAGGCCACGCAGACAAGCAGAGCTACGATAAGAGCGATCAATTTTCTCACGGATGTTCTTGTTCCACACTCTACACGCACGGACCCATCTCCAGATGTTGCGGAGGAGTGGCCGGAAGCTTCCAGATAATCTCAGGATGATCGGTGGACCCGTGCATCTTATTGGCCAGCTCGATGCCTTGCACGTAGCACTTCTCGAACTCGGCGAGGTTCCTGGTCTGGATGTGCACCGCGAGCGGGTCGAAGATCGCCTTGACATAGCTGTCGAGCATCGTTTTGTACTTCGGCCGCGTCGTATTGGCCTTCTTAAACAGACTTCGCAGGCCGTTGAGCTGGTATGCGGCCAGCGCCCAATTGCCGCCCTTGGCGGCGTAATAGCAGATCCAGTAGCGTTCACTCATAAGCGGCATTAACTGACCTAACCCAGGTTGCAACTCGGCAATCTGGTCAAGTGTCAATTCTGCATGTTTTGTGCGCCCGACGATTGGTTGCTCGTCCGCCATATTAACCTCCTGTGAGATACCCAATGAGCGTTGGCACCCCCATGTGCCGTCACAAGACCTCCCAGTATTCCACTGCCTAAGCATCTTACGTTTTGCCGTATTCTTCAAGGCCAAATGTGTGAAAGAGTATGAACTGACGCCCTCACCACCCTCTCCTGCCCGGCCGCCAAAACGCTTGCCTTTTTTCGTGAGGAGTGGAAAAATGCCAGTCATCGCGATTTATGGCCGACGCGGGCGTAATGTAAGCATCTGCGCATACTCCGCCATAGGCAGGAGAAGGAGGACCTATCGTGGCTCTAATCGACGCTCCGCGAGATGTGGTGTTTGTTCATGGCGTTCAGTGGGAGCGGGACTATGAGCTGAAGGGGTATTCCCGTCCTACCCAGGATCTTATGCAGAACCAGGCTCCCACGGTTCGGTTTCGGTTCCATGAGGTGCTCTGGTCCGACGTCGTCGAAGTGGATGAGCGGAGGCTCCTGGCTGGCGTCGGGGTCATCGCCGATCTCCTGACGGGCAACCTGCGCGGAGCCCTCTTCGACCTGTTTACGCTGATTGGGCGACGGACCAATTTCACGCTGCAATCACCCGCCGAAGCGTTCGAGACCCCGCTGCCTCAGCTCATCGCCGCAAAGGGCGGGTTCATCCAAAACGCGCTGAGCGCCATCCTGGATCTCGTCTTCTACTTTTCCAATACGTATGGTCCTCGCGTCCGCGCCAAGGTTCGTGAGACGCTCGATCCCCTTCAAGGTGGCCTGCCGCCGATCCTCTTCGGCCACAGTCTGGGATCAGTCATCCTCCTGGACATCGTCCGGGAGGCCATTCCCAATGCCCATGCCGGGGGCTTCGTCTCCGCCGGGAGCCCTATCGGTCTCTTCCAACCCTCCATGGACCGTCCGGAATTCGCCGCGCTCGATTGGGTGAATTTCTATGACACCGATGACATCGTGGGCTTCTGGAACCCCTTGCGGCGCAGAGGCTATGCCACCGTCATGGACCAGCGGATTGACACGCATGAACTTCCATTTTACTCCCACGTCAAATACTGGACCAACTCCGTCATGGCAAGAGAACTGGTGGACAAAAGTCTAACGGCCTGAGAGTGACGAAATCAGTGGAGGGGCTGGAATGAAGCGCATGGCATGGATCCTTATCGCAGTATGGCTGACCGGCTGCGCCGGCACCGCAATCCTCCCGGCGAAGGTCACCTACACCTATCCTCTGTCTAGCCCCTCCGGCTATACATCGCCGGCGGGGACCGGAGCCGTAGCCTATCTGGACAATGGGACCCTCGAACTATACCTCCCTCTTTATACGGTAGGTCAACTTCTGCCCAAACGATTCGTCTTCCAAGGTGTCGGCCGCGACGGCATCCAGTGGGCCGAGCGCCGAGACCCGGACCTGAAGGCCAGGATGATCGTAAAACCCGAACAGGCGCGGTCGGCGGATGGAACGGTCCTGGCCCAGCTCAACGAAGGCATGCTTCTGGTAACCTTTCCCTCTAAGGCCCAGTATGGCGATCTGGCAGGAAAACAGCTTTGGCTGACCTCCACCGCCGGTCCTGATGAGATCTTCATGGTGCGAGGGGTGTACTGGAAGTCAAAGGCCGCGTTCCAGGATCTGGCCAAATGATAGGTAAGGGTTGGCCCATCCGCGGCCAAAGAGATGGCGCCTCCTCCAGATCGTCCAGAGGCCCTTGGCCTCAGAGGGATCTCACCGCGACGCGCACCCGGACATGCAGGGCTTCTCGCCGCGCAATCTCAAGTACATGCGCGCGTTTGCCGCGGCATGGCCCGAGCGGGCAATTGTGCAAGAGCCTCTTGCACAAATTCCTTGGGGCCACGTTATCCGTCTCTTGCGGCGCGCGAAGGAGCCCGCTGCCCGCGAGTGTTGAGCTTTTCGAATCCGAACATCGGTGGCCTACGCCGTTCGAAGTTGCCGAAACCCGAATGAAGGAGATCAAACGTGCAAATACATGATCAACTGGACTTGGAATTTTGCTCACCTGAACAACCCGTTCACTCGACGAGCGGTCAGGCGTATTGTCGAAGACGAAGGGTACGTCTGCCCTGAAATCTGTTCACCAGAAGAATTGTTGGAGGCTAACAAATGAAAGACCCTATTGTAGAAGAAGTGCGTAAGCATCGAATGGAACATACTCAGAAGTTTAGAGGTGATCTTTCTGCGATCTGCGCAGACTTACATTCCATTCAGGCGGCGTCCGGGTACAAGGTCGTCCGTCTTACTCCAAGGAAACTTCAGCCAACAAAGCTATCCAGCCGACGCATAACAGCGCGCGGCTGATGCCGTCGTTCAAGAAGCCTGGACGTCGGGCTCAATAGATCGTCCATGGGCCCTTGGGCCTCAGGGATCTCATCGCGACGCTGGACGCCGCCAACCTGAGAGAGCTTAACTATGGTGGGTAGGAAGAAGGAGACCAAGACGCCTACGGTCCCGGCGCGCAGCGCGGCTGCCCGCGTTTCGCGCGGGCGCACTCACCCGGGCGGGGCCTCGTTCCCCGTGGCGCCTCCGCGTTCGGAGCTGCCGCGCGGCTATGCGAAGACGCTCGGGGAGATCAAGCAGCGCATCCAACAAGAGCGGCTTCGCGTCGTCCTGGCCGCCAACTCGGCGATGGTCCTGCTCTACTGGGACATCGGCCGGACGATCCTGGATCGGCAGGAACGCGAGGGCTGGGGCGCCAAGGTCATCGACCGCCTCTCGGCGGATCTGCGCGAGGCGTACCCGGACATGCAGGGCTTCTCGTCGCGCAACCTGCTGTTCATGCGCAGCTTTGCCGAGGCCTGCCCGGACGCCAGGAAAGTGAAACAGCTTGTTTCACAATTGCCCTGGGGCCACGTCATCCGTCTCTTGCAGCGCGTGAAGGAGCCCGCCGCCCGCGAGTGGTACATCCGGAACTCCATCGAGCACGGCTGGAGTCGGAGCATCCTGGAGCTGCAGATCGACGCCCGCGCCCATCAGCGCCACGGCAAGGCGATCTCCAACTTCAAGGCCACGCTGCCGCCCGCCGATTCCGACATGGCCGCGCAGGTCTTCAAGGACCCGTACCTCTTTGACTTCCTCGGCACCGCCGACCCGCGCCGCGAGCGTGAGGTCGAGCAGGCACTGGTGGATCACATCCAGCGCTTCCTGCTGGAGCTGGGCACCGGTTTCGCGTTCGTCGGCAGGCAGGTCCAGCTCGCATTCGCGAGCCACGACTACTTCCTCGACCTGCTCTTCTACCACCTCAAGCTGCGCTGCTACGTCGTCATCGAGTTGAAAGCGGTCCTCTTCGATCCGGCATTCATCGGGCAGCTCAACGTCTATCTCTCCGCAGTCGACGATCTCCTGCGCCATCCCGACGACAATCCGACGATCGGTCTGCTGCTGTGCCGTTCGAAGGACAGGATCGTCGTCGAGTACGCGTTGCGTGACCTGAAGAAACCGATCGGTGTTGCCGGGTGGGAGACGAAGATCGTCGAGAAACTCCCCGAGAACCTCAAGGGCAGCCTGCCGACCGTGGAGGAGATCGAGGCGGAGCTGTCCGGCGATTCGAGGCCGACGTCGAGGACTCGCGGGAGGAAATCGTGAGTCGCGAGGAGACTGTGAGCTTCGGTGCCACCACCTGCCTGCGTCGCATCCCACTCTCTAGCCGCGAGAGAGAAAAGTGATGGGGACGTTATCCCTAATACGGCGGTAAGAACAGCGATCTGTCCGGTTACATCCTTTACAATCGGATGTATGCGATGTATATCTGGATCCGGGTCCGAGGAAATGGGCTACCGTCGGCCGCAGCGTTTAGGGTATTAGACAGGTCTGTCTAATTGTAGTTATTCCTCGGCGCTGTACGGGGGTGCGTGCGATGTACTTTGCAAAGCCAGCTCTACCGCCACTTGCGGTTCCGCCGAGAATGAGATCAACTCAGGGTCTTTATTTGTCACCGAAAAAGGGGGAGATGCGATGGCGGCAGCCATGACGAAAAAAGAACAGAAGGCCGAGTATGCTAACTTCAAGGGCATTCTGCTAGCCGAACTCGATCGCATTAATGCCTCTGAAGAGTGTGATATTCATCGAGCATTCGTTCACGAGACTGCCCGGGTATTTTCTTCGACTGCGTCCGGTTTCTCGCTTACCGACGGCAAGAATGAATGGGGTATCGATTTCTGTAGGGCGGATGCCCCTATCTTTACGATAGCTCAATGCAAATGTCCCCAACGGCCAGATATCGAAGGGTCCGATAGGCCTAGGTCGTATGATAGGGATGCTCTCGAAGATCTGCTTACTGGAATTACTTACGTGCGAGATGTCGAGAACACTTACCCTGGGGCGACTCTAGATCTCAAACAGTTCAAAAACAGTTACCACGAGAGCCTACGTGAATGGAAGAAGGAAACGCGGTTGCAGGCGGCATTGGCAATCTTCGGCGAACTAACACCTCAGGCCGACAATTATTTTAAAAATCGAAGGAATACTCTTGAGAAGGACGGCGTCGAGTTGCTCCTGTGGGACTGGTCAAAGTTCAATGATCTGCTCACAACGCCCCAGATTGATATCGATAATATGCGATTAACGTTTGAGATTGAAGACCCTTCAAAGGAGATTCTCAAGCGTTCAACGCCTGTATGTTTTGTCCGTGGTATAGATCTTATCAATGCTTGGCATTCATATCAGTGGAACCTAGTCGACTGGAATGTCCGGGCAGAGATAAAGAGCTCTCCTACGAACAAGAGAATACAGGACACGCTCTCGTCGCCTTCTGGTAGGCGACATTTCCAGGATTATAACAACGGCCTGCTCGTCGTCTGTAAGCAAATCACTTACAAGGACGTTCCTGGGAACAAAATGCTAGTAACATTAAAGCAGCCGCAGGTGGTCAACGGGTGTCAGACGTTGCTGTCGCTTGTTCGCGCTTATCTTGACCTTTCAGAGAAAGACAAGGAGGATTTTACGAGTCACGTGCGAGTTCAATTGAAGATCATTCAAAATCAGCCGCTGGAATATGTGGAGAGGATAATTCAGAGTACCAATGATCAGAACCCGATGTCGTCGAGGAGTCTGAAGGCCAATACGATCGAGCAGAAGAGGCTCCAGGAGTGCTTTGCGAAGTGGCGCCAAAAGTACTTCTATGAACGCAAAGACGGCCAATTCGAAGGACTGCTCAACTTCGGTCAGAAGTCGCCATCCTTTAGGCCAAGCGATTATCAAATATCGGGCAAAAAGAAATACAGGCTACTGAATAACGAAGATCTCGCACACGAATGGCTTGCCTTCATTGGATATTCCGATGAAATATTGCGCGGGGGAATCAAGCTCTTCGACAGTGACAACCTTTACAAGAGGGCATTTCTTGCTCACCCGTGCCGAGAGTATTGGGAACGGCTTCAGATGTCGCCTGCCACCGCGCCGCCGGTTCAGGACGACAATCTCTTTGAGGATGGCTCGCCAGGCGTAGCGCAGTACCTTCTTGCGCATGTCACCGCGTCCATAATAAAGCAGCGCAAGGTCTCGTTCCAAAGGAACCGGACTGCTGCGATCGAGAGACTTGTAAAGAGCGGAAAGATCGCCGCGAAATCGTCCGGCAGGCCGGCAGAAGATACGACTGCGATAGAGGGGCTGTTAAGTAAAGATGATGAATATCTTCTAGGCACGATTCTAAACAACATGCACGATGTTCTTGTCGAGCTATACGCAATGATCCTTTGCTATCGATATGGGCCACTCGACGAAGCAAGGTGTACTGAGATACTCAGTTGGCCTCCAATACAGAGACATGTGGAAAATCCATTCATGGACATCCCCACCGACGCTAGCGAACACGCGCAGCGGCATGTACTGAATCTGATATACGAATTTTTACGGTTCGCGCTTCAGCAGTACGTGATCAGATACGGCGACGTCATTCGAGCTCAGCCGAGGCTGAAGTCATACCTGGCGCAGCGAAACACTATCGACCGAATTAGGGCCTTCATATTGGAGGTAGATGAAGAAAAGGTTCCCAAATGGGTTGATGCATGGTGCTCGGGACGGCTGCCCTTTACGAAGCAACTGCCTGATCTTCAAAAGCGATGAGCGGGAGGACGCTAGTAATGGGATCCACGGTAAAGACGGTGCCGTATATCAAGCCATTGGGTTTCGTCGGACCGGAAGCGGAGTCGGAAAGGGTCACTTCCCTGGTGCGCGGCATAACTCGCCGGCGCTGACGGAACGGCAATCCGTTAGCTGTTCAATAACCGATACGGGCGGAAGATGATGGCTGCCCCGGTGGTCAGGTTTCAAAATGCTCCTGCGGGAGCTGTTCCAGTTTGACTGCGCCGACCTGGACATTGGCATCTCATGTAGTATCCAACGCTTCTTTCATTTCGAGGCCGTCATTCCCGCGAAAGCGGGAATCCAGCGAGAGAGGCTGGATTCCGGGTCAAGCCCGGAATGACAATCTAAGGAAAGGAACTTCTGACGTACTACACCAGCGGATCGGTTCCGATCCGCCGAGCAGATCGCCCAGGCAGGAGAGACCGTACACCCCAAAGCTGAGGAGGCCGTAGCTGGGGATGACGAGTGCGTCCCTAGGAAAAACTCCGCCCCACTCGGAAGAATTCCCACCCTATCGAAGGGTCCCCATGACAAGGAAATTCTGCCTCAATTCATACCGTCACAGCAATTCTAAGTAGTTAGACAGGAAACTGTCTCCATTCTGCCGGCCCCTTTGGCTGGTACGGTCTTTGCTTCATCAATGAGTTATTAGCGGATCAGATGAGAGATCGATAAACATGCATGTCATGCTGTGTTCAAATAGTTCAGAGTTGGTGGACGCCGCGTCCCGGGTGTACGGCCGTGCGGGGTTCAGGCTCACGGTCTGTGAGTGCGGGCTGCAAACGCTGGCGGTGGCCGAGGTTGTTGACGCCGATCTCCTGATCGTGGATCTGGAGACGCCCGGGCTTGATTGTCTCCTGATGCTCGCGGCCATCAAGGAGCTGGCCCCGTCGCTGCCGATTGTCGCGGTGTCGACAAGACCTCAGATAGATGCGCGGGCCGTCTCCCACAAGGGGATATCGTACGTGACGCTTCCCTCCGATTCTGCTGGAGCGACGGAGGCGCTTTTGGCCGGATTGGCGCAGACCGAACGGACGAGGTTTACAACCGGTTCAACGTCAACATCGTCATGAGGGTAGTTGATGAGCTCCCTCTTGCAGAGGGACCTCGGAAAGTTGGAGTGGCAAAATGAGTAGTTTACATCGTCATTCCTATGGGTATCGTCATTGGAGGCTGAGCAAGACCGTTGCTGATCCACGAGGTGAGATGGAGGAACAATCGGCCCGGGAGGGTCAGATGGTCAGCATTATCGAATACTCCACAGAGAAGAAGCCCAGAAACAGCTATCCTCATAAGATCATTTCTCCTCCTATTCCGAGCCGGTGTTGTCAGGCCCGTATGAATCGGGTCGGGTCGATACAGGCGGAGGGCGACAACAAATTTTATTATAAGCGCTGTTCGCACTGCGGCTTCACGGTCCGAGAGTTCGTATCGACGATCGATATTGATCATGTGCCGAGCCTGGGAGTGTCGGCCAGCGATCGTACGGAACGCTGGCTCGATCAAATCCAGCGAGAGGTTCAGAGCGATATAGCCGCGTGACCTGTCTGCCGACAGGCGGGTCGGTGAAGTTGCAGAAGAGGGAGCAAAAAGAAACGAAATGGTCACAGAACGAGCGGTGCTTGAGGCGCTTGCCAAAATCCTGGATCCGGATCTCCATCGCGATATTGTCTCGCTTGGTTTCATCAGGGACGTGCAGATCGATGGCAGCAAGGTGAGATTTGCCATCGAGCTAACGACCCCCGCTTGCCCGGTCAGAAAGCAGATGGAGGAGGGCGCCAGACAAGTTGTCGCTGCTCTGCCAGGTGTGGAGCAGGTAGAGGTCACCATGACCTCCCGTGTCACCACCTCCCGCGAGCCTCAACCGTCGTACCTGCCCGGGGTACTTAACACGGTGGCTGTTGCGAGCGGCAAAGGAGGGGTCGGCAAATCGACGGTGGCGGCAAATCTGGCCGTCGCCTTAATGCGGACGGGTGCCAGGGTCGGACTGATGGATGCGGACGTCTATGGCCCGTGCATTCCCAAGCTGATGGGTGGGGGTGGCGCGTTGGAGCAGACGGAAGCCGGGAGGATGATTCCACCCCTGATGCATGGTGTGAAGATCATGTCGATGGGGTTCTTCCTGCCAAAGAATGAGGCGGTGGTCTGGCGGGGCCCGATGCTGCATAAGATGGTCCAGGAATTCCTGGGCCATGTCGAGTGGGGGGAGCTGGACTACCTGGTAATTGATCTGCCGCCGGGAACGGGCGATATCCAACTGAGCCTGTGTCAAACGATTCCACTGACCGGTGCCGTCATTGTCTCGACTCCCCAGGATGTGGCGCTGGAGGTGGCCTCCAAGGCCATTCTGATGTTCAACAAGCTCAAGACCCCGATCCTGGGGATCGTCGAGAATATGAGTTACTACGCCTGCTCGCAGTGCGGCCACCGCGAGGATATCTTCGGGCATGGTGGGGCGAAGGCGGCAAGCGAGAAGGCGGAGATCCCGTTCCTGGGTGAAATTCCGCTCGATTCGTACATCCGCCGGAGCAGCGACGAGGGAAGGCCTGTGACCATGGAGTCGGCCGACTCGTCTGTTGCGCGGGCCTTTCATGAGGTAGCGGGTGCCCTGGCCGCCAGGATCAGCATTGCCAATGCGTCAGCCGATACGCTCCGTACGGCGCCTGTAATGGTGATGCGGTAGGGCGCCACGCGGAAAAGGGGTGGAAAAAAGAGGCTGATGGCGCTAGTATAAAATGTTACGGGTGAGAGGCCCTGCCGGTCGCAAGTCTCAGAACCGGTGATGGAGCCGTATCGTATGAGTTTAAAAAAGAGCGAATGCAGGTGAGGCCATGAACAGTAGTTCAAAAGCGATCGAGGCCCTGGCCAACCAGGAGTACAAGTACGGGTTTGTGACGGAGATCGAGGAGGAGGCTGTCCCTCACGGACTGAACGAGGAGATCGTTCGTCTCATCTCTGCCAAGAAACATGAGCCCGACTGGATGCTTCAGTGGCGCCTGAAGGCCTATCGGCATTGGGCGAAGCTGGAAAAGTCAGAGGCGGAGCCGAAGTGGGCCAACGTCAAGTATCCTCCCATTGACTACCAGGGCATCCGGTACTACGCGGCGCCCAAACAGAAGACGGAGGGGCCCACGAGCCTCGATGAGGTCGATCCGAAGCTCCTGGAGACGTTCGAGAAGCTGGGCATCCCCCTGGCGGAGCGGAAGCGGCTCAGCGGCATCGCGGTCGATGCGGTCTTCGACAGCGTCTCGGTGGCTACGACGTTCAAGGGGAAGCTCGGCGAACTCGGGATCATCTTCTGCTCCTTTTCCGAGGCGGTACAGAATCACCCGGACCTGATCAGAAAGTACCTTGGGTCGGTGGTGCCCTACACCGATAACTTCTTCGCCACGCTGAACTCCGCCGTCTTCAGCGACGGGTCGTTCTGCTATATCCCGAAAGGCGTACG
>UBJH01000464.1_pt1 | contig 19202 bp, 19 predicted proteins | sample 2193721 | NCBI WGS metagenome assembly UBJH01 (sample SAMEA4703186, study PRJEB27089) | metagenome | reverse complement strand
GGGGCGTGGATTGAAACGCGCAGGCCTCCCCGTGGCACACGATCGCCGGCATGGTGTCATCTCAAGAATAAACAGAGCCTCAGGGCCACCCGTGCATCATGAAACCCCCCGCACCCCCCTTTATAAAGGGGGGGATCTGAACGGGGGTGTCTCCGAAGCTGACGGCTGATTGCTGCTCGCTATTGTCCAAGGACACCGTCCGGTTGGGAACCGACCCGTCGCCCTGCGCGCGGGGGCGTGGATTGAAACGCGGGCCGGGCATTGGATTCTCTCCGAGTGCTATGATACGATCTCATATGCGCATAGTTAGTGGATCGATAAAAGGCATTGAAACTCACCGACCTGCGCGTGATGGTAAGACTGGCGTGAAAAACCCGACTGCCAAGCGTCCACAGTGCATCGTGATTGCCTGGCCGAATGGCGCGGGGAAGACCCCACGTTTGCTAGAGAGTTCCTGCCTCGCGAAGCGGGCGTAATTCACTTTGTGAATGCCGACCTCATTGCTGGCGGACTGTCGCCCCTTCGCCCGGAGTTGGCGGCACGACGAGCGGGAAGACTGGTGCTGTCTGAACTGGAGAGGCTGGCCAAGTCCCGCGAGATTTCGCTTTTGAAAGCACCTTAAGCGGACGGACGTATCGTAGTCTGCTGAACCGATGGAAGGCCGGCGGGTATCGGATTGACATCGTGTTCCTCTGGCTCCCTTCGATCCAGCTTGCGCTCCAGCGCATTGCTGCCCGTGTGCGACAGGGAGGACATACCGTCCCGCGCGCCGATGTCGTCCGACGCTTTGATCGACGTTGGACGAATTGTCGCAGCATCTATCGACCGCTGGCACATACCTGGGCTGTGTATGACAATTCAGGGGAGGCTCCACGATTATTGGAGGAAGGTCCATGAAGCCTGCGAATGGCAAGGCGGAGACTAAGGCATTTGTGCGGGCGGTTGGACGCGCGCTACTGCGGGCCGCCAAAGTAGCGCGGAAAACGGCGCAGGCCCATCATACGCCTATTTATATTTGGCAAGACGGCAAAGTCGTCGCAAGGAAACCTTAAGGTCAGGAAGCGACCTGCCGTAGCCCCATTGACGCTCAGGATTCTACAGTTGACCCTCCCCTGACCCTCTCTAGGTCGCCCCGCGCGCGGGGGCGTGGATTGAAATGGTCAACGCCAATCCGGACCTGATTAGGGGCAGCGTGTGACGGTGGGAGATGATGCGGTGCTAAGCGGCGAGGGCGGCGTGATGGTGCAGTTATCCGGCAAGCCAGCGGATCTTGATGAGATGCTCGACGGCCCGGAACTCCTGATCGCTGGTAAGGATGGTCGCGTTGATCCGCTGGGCCGTCGCCACGCAGAAGGCGTCGGCATAGGAGACAGTGTACTCGCTTTTAATCTCGGCCGCTGCCCGTACCAGGGGGAGGTCCAGGGGTACCAGTTCCAGCGGTAACTGCTCTAGTCGGCGCAGCGCCTCCTCCGCCTTGGCCATCCCAACCCGGCGCTTGACGACATAGAAGAATTCTCCCCAGTTGATCCAATTGAGCAACGCCCGCGAATGGGCTTTCTCCTGCTCGTAGAGAGCCGCTTGCACGCGCTGCCAGCCCGGTTCTTTATGAAACAGGGCAACAAGCGCAAAACTATCGAGTACGAACTTTTCGCTCACGGTGAATTTCCTCCTGATGATCGCGGCGGAGATCGGCCGTCAGCGAAAATGTCCCTTCGAGAAAGCCCGTAGCGGCGGCGATCGGGTCAGGTGGAACCGGCGAGAGGATCAGCCGCCCCGCTTCCTCGGCCAATTGAACCTTCGAGCCAGGCTTCAAGCCGAACTTGCGGCGAAGCGCCTTAGGAATGAGAACCTGCCCCTTTTCAGAGAGATGGATAATTGGCATCGTTATTCCTCCATTGTCATAGAATTCTAACATATTAGAAATTCGTATGCAATTTCTACGGACTCTCCACCAGGAAGCACGCGGGGGCGTGGTTTGAAACTTTGAATGAGCTGACCGGCTACGTCCGCCTTGGAGTCGCGGCGGCGCGACACTAACGGCGGGAGTGCGTTTTGAGGAACTCGACAATCGCGGCTTTGTTGAGTCGTCCCCGCGCAACCTCCAGAACGACCAGCTCGAAGTCGGTTTCAGAGGCGGCAAGCGTCAGCCCGTTAAGCTTGAGGAATGTGAAAGCGGCCATCGATCCGACGCGCTTGTTGCCATCGATAAATGGGTGGTTTTGTACAATATGGAATAGGTAGGCAGCGGCCATCTCGAAGAGATCAGCGTGCAGAAACTCGCTCCCAAAGCCGGCCTGGGGCATGGCAACAGCCGACTGCAACAGGCCCATGTCGCGGATGCCGGCGCTTCCGCCATACCGTTCGATCATGTCCCAATGGATCTCGATGACCTCATCAAGACTGAGGAAGACGGGCGCCATTCGCTAATCTGCCAGTCGTTTGAGCATCTTTCCGTATTTCCGGTGTCCTTCCTCAAGTGCAGCGCGAAACCGTTTCTGTCTCTCCGGGTCCCGTACCGGGGTGACGATCAGGCACTTCCCGTCGGTTGTCATCGACAGGGGGGTGTCGGCATTGATCTCAAGAAGGTCTAATACCCCGCGATCGATCACAAGCGCCAAGCTATTGCCATGCTTGGTCAGGTGCTTCACCATGGCGATCCCTCCTCTCATGATATCTTAACGTACTCACAGTGTAGTACCATCCCTGTCCGGTGTCAAATCGCTTGGTCGACTTGATTTGGCGGCACGGTGCAATAACTAGACTTCTACGTAGCCTTGTTATCAAGGGTCGTCCCGCGGGCAGGGGCGTGGATTGAAACTTGTACAGGTCAGTGGTGGGGCTGGTGGGGACTAGTCGCCCCCCGCGCGGGGCGTGGATTGAAACAAGCTCACGGAGCTGCAGGACCAGCAGCGGATCGGTCGCCCCCCGCGCGGGGGCGTGGATTGAAACCAGTTATTGATGGAGCGACGATGTCGTCAACGGAAGTCGCGCCCCGACAGAGCTGCCTAAGCCCCAGCATCTTCTCTCTCCTGGCATTCACGCGCCATCATTCGTCATAGGTCCAAGATATTCACCTAGATCCTCCGCTTCCTCCTTCCCTCAGTACAGCCCGGGGCACCGCGTAAGAACCGTTTTGTCCCGTGTGCGGCTTAGACTATAATAGCGCTGACATCGTGGAAGAACGGCTTGTTAAGAGGAACACCTCATGCGGTACGGTCGCACCACGGCATATGAAAACCTCCCACCCCCCAAGGGGGCGACGGGGGATTTGGACGAGTTGTCGGGTTACGCTACGCTAACCCGACCTACGGCTGAGTGCTGACTGCTGAACGCGATTTTCTAAGGAAGCTGAAAGCTGACGGTTGAGAGCTGCATGTGTGCCATGAAGATCTATACGCGGAAGGGCGACAAAGGCGAGACCGGGCTGATCGGGGGGACGCGGGTGTTCAAATCCGCCCTTCGCGTCGAGGCGTACGGTGAGGTGGACGAGCTGAGCGCCCTCCTCGGCTGGATTGGAACCAAGTTGACTGACGAGGCGATCAAAAAAGACCTCCTGCGGATCCAGCGCGACCTCTTCGCGGTCGGCGCGCAGCTTGCCGACCAGACCGGCCATGTGGAACAGAAGGCCGAGAAGGCGGGCCTGCACGAGGGAAGGGTCCGAGAGCTGGAAGGGATCATCGATCGGTACGATACCGTGCTGAGCCCGCTGCGTGCCTTCATCCTACCCGGTGGTTCTGAGTGCGGTGCGCTGCTCCATCTGGCCAGGACTGTCTGCCGCCGAGCAGAGCGGCGGATGGTGGCGCTCCACCAGGAGGCACCGCTTTCGCCTGTTCTCATTGCCTATATCAATCGGCTCTCCGACCTTCTCTTCACGTTGGCCAGGGCGGTCAATCGTGATGCGGGGATCGAAGAGATTCCGTGGTAGCAACGGGGACGTAGATTGGCGATTTTGAAGGTCGCGCGTCTGGGGCATCCGGTCTTACGTCAGGTTGCGCCGCCCGTCAGACCGGAGACGATTCGAGAGACCGAGATCCAGCGCCTTATCGATGATATGATCGAGACGATGCGGGAATACGAAGGCGTCGGGATCGCCGCACCACAGGTTCATGTCTCCAAACAGGTCGCCGTAATTGAGTCGAAGGGGAACACGCGCTACCCTGACGCCCCAGAGATTCCGCTCACGGTTCTGATCAATCTTGAGGTGACGCCGCTCGCTCCCGAGTTAGAGGACGACTGGGAGGGATGCCTTAGTCTGATCGATTTCCGAGGCCAGACGCCACGATACCAACAGGTGCGGGCGAAGGCGCTCGATCGGGAGGGCCGGTCGTGTGAATTTGTTGCGACCGGGTTCCATGCGCGGGTACTTCAACATGAGCGTGACCACTTGTTGGGTAAGCTGTTTATCGACCGGATGAAAAGCCTTGAGACGCTGTCCTACCTTCCCGAGTACAGTCGTCACTGGAGGCGCTAAACGATGATATGCCGTCCCGAGGCGATCTGATGCACCAGCGGCAGGTCGGCAGGAGGAAACGGGTAGGCGCTGATCTCGACCGGGGTAATCCACCGATAGGCTTGGCACCCGAGGGGGCTGGGTTCACCGGCCAGGATGGTACAACGGTAAAAACGGAGCCGGATATGGCGCCCGGCGTCGTGATGCTCGGCGGAGAAGATCTGTTCGTGAACCGCAATGGTCAGCCCAAGTTCTTCCATGACCTCTCTTTTCAAGCAAGCCTCGAAGCTCTCACCGGGCTGCCGCTTGCCGCCGGGAAACTCCCACAGCCCGCCCAGATGGGTGTTGGCCGGACGCTGGGCGATGAGGATCTGCCCGTCTCTGAAGATAAGGCCGGCCGCTACCTCGACGGTCGGTACGGCTTCGGGCATGGCGTGTGATCCTTATCTCGTGGGTAGGAGCGGCAGAGCGGCCGCATAGGGCAGATTGGGCAGCTGGGCTTCCGGGCAGTACAGATGAGCGCGCCGAAGTCCATCATGGCCTGGTTAAAGTCGTACGCTTTACCCCTGGGGATCAAGGCGGTTGAGAGGTCCCAGAGACGTTTTACCGGCTTGGAGCTCTTGCCATTCATCGAGCCAAGAAAGACCCGCTGCAGTAGCCTTTTCACGTTGGTATCGAGGATCGGGGCGTCTTTGCGGAAGGCAAAGCTCATCACTGCGCCGGCGGTGTAGCGGCCAATCCCCTTGAATGCCTGGAGCTCCTCCAATGAGTTCGGGATCTTGCCGCCGTGTTGGTGAACAGCCTGTTGCGCGATGGCGTGCAAGCGGATCGGTCGAATATTGTAGCCGAGCGGCCGCCACGTGGCCTCGACGTCGCTTACTGAGGCACCGGCCAACTCTTGCAGCGTGGGATACTTGCGGAGGAATTCCTGATACTTTGGGACGACCCGGTCAACCTGGGTCTGTTGCAGCATCACCTCTGAGACCAGGATCTTGTACGGGTCAGAGGTCTTCCGCCAAGGCAGGTCGCGCTGATGACGGGCATACCAGCGCAGGAGTCGCTGCTGGAATTTTCGCCTGATGACAGGATCCGGGAAGTGATTGTTGACGGGGGGCATGGGCGGTAGTATAAAAAGTTGTACGGTCGATTTCAATAACATTCCGGCATAAACCATCAGCAAGCTGACGGCTGATTGCTGATCGCTGACCGCTTAAGAGAGAGTGAGGACTGGATGACGATACACCCGATAAAACCGGAGCGGTTTTTCCTGGAAAAGTTCGGATTGACGGAGCGGCACCTTGAGCAGGGATTGGGCGCCGCCCTGGGCAGCCAGATCGATGACGCCGACCTGTACTTCGAGTACCGAGTCAGCGAGTCCATGGCGCTTGAAGAGGGGATCATTAAACAGGCGACGAAGCATATCAACCAGGGGGTCGGGGTCCGGGCCCTCGCTCACGAGAAGACCGGATATGCATTTTCCGATGAGATCAGCGTGGAGAACCTGAAACTCGCCGGCTCGCGGGCTAAGGGGATCGCTGAGCGGGCAGACGTCGGTACGCCTCCTCCGGTGAAGGTTGGCGGCTCGCCGTCCCATGATCTGTACCCGATTCGCGTCCAGCCGATAGAGATTCCGCTGGAGAAAAAGATCGATCTGCTCCACCGAATCGATACCATCGTCAGGAAAGAAGACCCCCGGATCGTTCAGGTGATGGCATCATTTGCCTGCGAGTCCAAGATCGTCTTGATCGCGACCTCGGCCGGCGTCGTGGTCGGCGACATCCAGCCGCTCTCACGCCTGAGCATCACCTGCATCGCCCAGGACGGCGAGAATAGGCAAGTAGGGAGCTGGGGCGGCGGCGGCAGGGCCGAGTTCGAGTTCTTCCTGGAGGGAGGCCGCTTCGAGCGTTATGCCAAGGAGGCCGCCCGCCTGGCCATCATGAACCTCACCGCAGCCGATGCCCCTGCCGGAATGATGGACGTCGTCCTCGGCTCCGGATGGCCTGGGATCTTGCTGCACGAGGCGATCGGTCACGGCCTTGAAGGCGACTTCAACCGGAAGAAGACCTCGGCTTTCAGCGATCGGATCGGGCAGCGGGTCGCCTCGGAACTTGTCACCGTGGTGGACGATGGCACGATTCCCGGACGCCGTGGCTCGCTGAATGTCGATGACGAGGGAACGCCGACCAGCCGTACCGTCCTGATCGAGCACGGGATCCTGCGCGGCTATCTGCAGGACCGACTGAATGCGCGCCTGATGGGAATGGAGCCGACAGGCAACGGCCGACGCGAAAGTTACGCCCACCAACCGCTTCCACGCATGACCAATACCTTCATGCTGCCTGGTGATTCGACACCTGATGAGATCATCGGATCCGTCAAGCACGGGCTGTACGCGGTGACCTTCGGCGGCGGCCAGGTGGATATCACCAGCGGCAAGTTCGTTTTTTCGGCCAGTGAGGCCTACCTCATCGAAGACGGAAAGATCACAAGGCCGGTCAAGGGCGCTACGCTGATCGGCCACGGTCCTGAAGTCCTGACCCGAGTGACCATGGTGGGTAATGATCTGAAGCTGGATGAGGGGATCGGGACATGCGGGAAGGACGGTCAAAGTGTTCCCGTGGGCGTGGGGCTGCCGACCATCAAGATCGAGGGGCTGACCGTGGGCGGGACCCTCGGCATGCCGAAAGGGGGGAGCGCTCAATGATCAGCCGACAGATCGTCGAGGAAGTGTTGCAGGAGGCGAAGCGAAAAGGGGCCACTGAGGCCGACCTGGTTCTGACTGAGAACGAGCTTGTCACCACCCAGGTCAGGCTGGGAGAGACTGAAACACTTCGAAGCGCTAAAGAGGTTCGACTTGGGTTACGGCTTTTTTTCGACAAGCGATCGGCCACCAGCTCGACCTCAGATCTTTCCACGGAGTCGCTCGCACGGTTAGTGGAGGATACGGCCGTCCTGGCCAAGGCAATCGCCCGCGATGAGTGCTCTGGGCTGCCGCCGACGGAAGAATGCGCCAAGAACACCCCGGATCTCAACCTATATGATTCGGACGGCGAGACCCTCACTGTCAAAGACCAGCTTGATCGGGCCAAGGCGGCCGAGGCTGCGGCCCTGTCCGCTGACAGCAGGATCACGAATTCCGAGGGAGCGGAGTTTGCGAGTAACCTGTATCGGATCATCTACGGCACCAGCCAAGGCTTTCTGGGTGAATATCGCGGCTCGACCTTCAGTCTGGCGGTGTCGCCCATCGCCTCGTCTGAGGACGGCATGCAACGCGATCACTGGTACTCACGCGCCAGGCACCTTGGCGCCATGGAGTCGCCTGAAGCAATCGGCAAACAGGCGGCCGAGCGCACCCTCAGGCGTCTGGGTGCACGCAAGATCAAGACCCAGGAGGTCCCGATTGTCTTCGATTCCGAGACCGCTACCAACCTCTTACGCATCGTCTGTGGCGCGCTCTGCGGTCCCGCCCTCTATCGTGGGGCGTCGTTCCTGGTCGGCAAGCTGGATAATCGGATCGCCGCTGAGGCCATCTCGGTTTACGATGATGGTACATTATCCGGTCATCTGGGCTCAAAACCGTTCGATGGCGAGGGACTACCGACCCGCCGGAATACCATCATAGAGAATGGCGTCCTGCGCAGCTACCTCCTCGACAGCTATTCCGCCCGCAAGCTCGGGATGAAACCGACCGGCAATGCGAGTCGAGGCGCAGGCGATTCGCCGACCGCCTGGCCGACGAACTTTTATCTCCAGGCCGGGCCGCACGAGCCGGCCGAGATCATTCGCTCGGTGGACGCCGGGCTTTACGTCACCGAACTGATCGGCTTCGGCGTGAACCTCGTGACCGGCGACTACTCGCAGGGCGCGGTGGGCTTCTGGATCGAGAAGGGAGAGGTAAGCTATCCGGTGCACGAGATCACCATTGCCGGCAACCTCAAGGAGATGCTCTTGGGGATCGAGATGGTAGGCAACGATCTCAGCTTCCGCCAGAGCGTCGTCGCCCCGACCCTTAAGATCGGCCGCATGACCGTCGCGGGGCACTGATCCGAGCGCACCCCTCTATTCTCCTGGGTTATTGCAAGCGCCAGACGGGCGCGAAGCACTCTTGCATCCTACTTTCACCCCACCGCCTTGACTGAATCCGAGTCCTGGATCTGCTTTCCCCCTATGGTCTCCCCGGTGAGGGAGGTACTCGTGGTTCATCTTGTTTTATCTTGGATATCAATGTATCCTCATAACAAGGAGGAAAGACGATATGGGAAAGAAACAAACCGTCAGTGTGGTCTTGGATGCTGAGGTGGCGGAAGCCCTGAAAGCGGAAGCGGTGGGCCGGGACCGTAGCATGAGCTGGATCGTAAACCGCCTCCTGGGCGCAGCCCTCCGCCATCCTCATCAGATCACCCTTGAGGAGGTCCTACCAGGAGACCCTGATTGGGAGTTCATCCAGGCACGTCGGAGCGAGCCTCTGGCCAGCCTGGACACCTACCACCGGGAGCGAGTGAAAAAGAGCGGACTGCGCAAGAGAGCGGTCGGTGCCTGAGGTTTACAGGGTCCGTTTCCGCAGTCGCTCTGTCCGTAAAGAGCTGGATAGCCTGGACGATGACACGTATCTCCGTATTGTGGCAGCGATCCACCACCTTCGGGAGAATCCTCGTCCGCCAAGCATGAAAAAACTCACCGGGCAGGAGGTCTACCGCATCCGGCTAGGCAACTACCGGGTCCTCTACACGGTAGATGACAAAGCGAAAGAGGTACGGATTGAAGCAGTCCGCAGGCGGGACGAACGGACGTATGAGTGACAGCAAGCAAACGAACCGGCTGAGGTCATCCGCTCGGTGGACGCAGGGCTCTATGTCACCGAACTGATCGGCTTTGGCGTGCATCTCGTGACCGGAGACTACTCGCAGGGCGCGGTGGGGTTCTGAATCGAGAAGAGGGAATTAACCTATCCGGCACAGGAGATCACTGTCGCCGGGCACTGATCCGCCGTGTAAGATCACGCTCCGGTGATGGTATCCGGACCCAGCAGGGCCTCTACTTCTTGCCTGAGCGACTCGTTTGCTGTCACGGTCATGTCCGGCGAGGCGGCAATGGTCACCTGAGCGCCCGGCGCCACGCTCAGGTGAAGCCTGACAGGAACGGGTCCCGGGAATCTTAACAGCAGGCTTTTCAACTCCTCCAGTCGTGAGTCGGAGAGGTGCGCTTCCTCTACGGTGATCTCTACCACCGACTTGCCGTTACGCCTGGCGGTCGCGAGGGGACTGACTTCCGTCAAGAGTAATTTGATCACCTCTTCACCTACATCCACCTGCCCCTTGACCAGGATGGCCGCGCCCTTTACCAGGTGGAGCAAGTTCGCCTTATACAGCTCTGGGAACGCCACTGCCTCCACTGTGCCGGCCATATCTTCGAGCGTTACGAAGGCCATTCGCTCTCCGTTCTTTTTGGTGGTGATCTCCTTAATGGCAGTTACGATGGCACAGAGCGTTACCAGCTCTTTGTCCTGGCAGGCCGCGAGGCGATCGGTAGTGACGGCCCCAACCTTTGCGATGACATCTCGGTAATCGGCCAGCGGATGGCCGGTGACGTAGAAGCCCAACGTCTCCTTTTCGGCGGCCAGGCGTTGAGTCGGCGACCATTCCGGGATGTCGGGCAGGGCCCCCGCCTGGTGGCTGAGCCCACCCTTTGCCTCTAAGACATCCAGCAACGAGACTTGGCCCTGGATCCGCTCCCGCTGCGCGCCGGCGCCGGCCTCCATCGCTTTGTCGGCAACAGTCATGAGTTGGGCCCTCGCCGCCCCGAGGGAGTCAAAGGCCCCGCACTTGATCAGGCTTTCGATGACCCGTTTGTTCGTCAGCCGCAGATCCACCCGCTCACAGAAGTCAAAGAGGGATCGGAAAGGACCCTTATCACGCCGCGTGGCCAGTATCGACTGAATGGCCGTCTCACCGACGTTCTTGATGGCCACCAGTCCGAATCGAATCTGCTCTCCCACCACAGTAAAGCGGCTTTCCGACTCGTTGACATCGGGCGGCAGGACCGTAATCCCCATCTGCTTGCATTCGTCGATATACTTGACGATCCCGTCGGTATCCGCCATCTCTGAGGTGAGGAGGGCCGCCATAAATTCTACCGGATAATGGGCCTTCAGGTAGGCGGTCTGATAGGCCAAGAGGGCGTAAGAGGTGGCGTGGGGTTTGTTGAAGGCATATCCCGCAAAGGGGGCCATCTTGTCGAAGATCTTTTCCGCGGTCCGCGCCTGGACCCCTTTGACCTTTGCTCCGTCGACAAACTTCTTCCGTTGTTGATCCATCATCTCGGGGTCTTTCTTGCCCATCGCCTTGCGCAGTACATCCGCCTCGCCCATCGAGAATCCGGCGAGATCCGAGGCGATCCGCATCACCTGTTCCTGGTAGACCATGATCCCATAGGTCTCTTTGAGGATCGTCTCCATCAACGGGTGATCGTAGCGGATCTTGACCTTCCCGTTCTTACGGTTGATGAAATCGTCGATCATCACCATCGGTCCGGGTCGGTAGAGCGCCACGAGGGCGATGACGTCCTCCAGCCGTTCAGGCTTCAGGCGCCGCATCAGATCCCGCATCCCTGATGATTCCAGTTGAAACACTCCGAAGGTCCGCGCCTCGCTAAGCAGGGAAAAGACCGCCGGGTCATCGAGAGGGATCTCCTCAATTGTGATCTTATCCCCGCGTCCGGAGGCGATCAGCTCCAGGGTGTTGGCGATAACGGTCAGGGTCCGCAGGCCCAGGAAATCGACCTTCAACAGGCCGATCTTCTCGATGGCCTTCATGGCGTACTGGGTGGTCGGCTTGCTGCCGGCCTTGGGATCTTTGTACAGCGGGACATGCTCGGTGAGCGGATCGCCGGAGATGACGACGCCCGCCGCGTGGGTTGAGGCGTGCCGTGTCAGCCCTTCCAGGCACTTGGCAACCTGCCACAACTCCCCGACCTCTGTCCGGTTTTGTACCGCCTCGGTCAGCGGCGGGCTCTCGGCAATCGCCTCGTCCAGACTGATATTGATCCGATTGGGCACCAGCTTGGCAATCTTGTCCACCTCGGCATAGGGCATCCCCAGGCCCCGCCCGACGTCCCGTATGACCGCTTTGGCCCCCATCGTTCCGAATGTGATGATCTGGGCGACATTGTCGGCGCCATATTTCCGGGTCACATACTCGATCACCTCGTCCCGCCGGTCGTCGCTGAAGTCGATGTCCATATCCGGCATACTGATCCGTTCGGGATTCAGGAACCGCTCAAAGATCAGGCCGTACCGGAGCGGATCGATGTTTGTGATGTTGAGGCAATAGGCGACCAGCGAGGCGGCCGCGGAGCCACGGCCGGGGCCGACCGAGATTCCTCGATCTTTGGCGAACTTGATGAAGTCCCAGACCACCAGGAAGTAACCGGAGAAACCGGTTTTCTGGATAACGTCCAGCTCGTACTTCAGGCGCGCTTCAACCTCGGTATTCGCGTCCGGGTATCGGACCTTCAGCCCCTCCCAGGCCAGATGGGCCAGGTAGGACTCGAGGGTCTGGCCCTCGGGCACCTGATACCGGGGCAGGCGAAGCTGCCCGAACTGGAGCTGGAGGTTGCACCGCTCGGCCACAGTAATGGTGTTCTTGACCGCCTCCGGCAGCTCGGCAAAGATCTGCTTCATCTCCGCCGCCGATTTGAAGTAGAACTGATCGGTGGAAAAGCGCCAGCGATCCTTGTCCTGAATCGTCTTCCCGGTCTGGATGCACAGCAGCACCTCATGGGCGCGCGCGTCTTCCTTGCTGGGATAGTGCAGGTCGTTGGTGGCGACAATCGGCAGGTCGAATGCTTCGGCGAGCCGCAGGACTCCGTCGGTGACTGTCTTCTGCTCCGCTATCCCGTGGTTCTGAACCTCTAAAAAGTAGTTCTCGCGCCCCAGCGCGTCCAGGTACCAACCGACAGTCTCCTTCGCCCGCGCCTCGTCGCCATCCAGCAGCGCCTTGGCCGCCTCGCTGTTCAGGCAGCCGGAGAGGGCAATGAGGCCTTGACAATGTTGGGCAAACAGCTCCCGGTCGATTCTCGGCTTATAGTAGAACCCCTCCAGATAGCCGGCCGACACCAGCTTCATCAAATTCCGGTAGCCGACCTGGTCCTTAGCCAACAGGGTAATGTGGCTGGCACCCTCGTAGCTGCTGTCCTGTTTAGACCTCTCGAAACGGCTGCCGGGGGCAATATACACCTCACTGCCGATGATCGGCTTTATCCCCTCCTTCATCGCCAGGGTGTAAAAGTCGATCGCCCCGAAGAGGTTGCCGTGATCGGTCATGGCCAAGGCGGGCATCTTGTACTCCTTCGCCTTGGCCACCAGCGTCTCCAGGGAGCAGGCCCCGTCCAGGAGGCTATACTGCGTATGAACGTGCAGGTGAACGAAGTCAGAATGATGCATGATTCTCGGTCACTCCCACTCGATGGTGCTCGGCGGCTTCGAGGAGATGTCATAGACCACGCGGTTGACGCCTTTGACCTCGCTCACGATCCGGCTGCTGATCGCCTGGAGCAGGTCATGCGGCAGCCGTGCCCAATCGGCCGTCATCCCGTCGAGGCTGGTGACGGCCCGGATGGCGACGACATGCTCGTAGGTTCGCTCATCGCCCATGACTCCCACCGTCTTAATCGGCAGCAGAACCGCAAACGCCTGCCACAACTCGCGGTCGAGTTTCGCTCTTACGACCTCCGCCTCGACGATGGCATCGGCCTCTCTCAGCAGGTCCAGCCGCGCGTGCGTTACCTCATCGATAATCCGGACGGCCAGGCCAGGCCCCGGGAACGGCTGGCGCCAGAGAACGGCATCCGGCAGGCCAAGTTCTCTGCCAAGGTCCCGTACCTCATCCTTGAACAGCTCCCGCAGCGGCTCCAGCAACTCAAAATCGAACTGCTCCGGCAGGCCTCCCACGTTGTGGTGGGATTTGATGGTGACTGAAGGCCCCTTGACCGACACGCTCTCGATGACATCCGGGTAGAGGGTCCCTTGGGCGAGGAAGTCGAACCGCCCCAGCCGACGTGACTCTTCCTCAAAGATGGCGATGAACTCAGCACCAATGATCTTTCGTTTCTCTTCCGGATCGATGATTCCTTTGAGCCGGGTCAGGAATCGCTCTCTCGCGTCAACCGAGACCAGGTGAACGCCCAAGTGCTCGCCCATGGCCTGGTCCACCTGGGCGGCCTCCCCCTTTCGGAGCAGACCGTTATCGACAAAGACGCAGGTGAGTTTCGGACCGATCGCCCGGTGAACCAGCAGCGCGACGACCGAAGAGTCGACGCCCCCGCTCAGGGCGCAGAGCACCCTCTGATCCCCCACCTGATGCCGAATCCGATCGATGGCCATCTCAGCGAAGGAATGCATCTGCCAATCCTGGGCGCAGCCGCAGACCCTGAACAGGAAGTTGCCGAGGATCGCCTTCCCGCTGTCAGTATGAGCAACTTCCGGGTGAAACTGGACCGCGAAGAGCGGCTGGGTTCGATGGCGAATCGCGGCAAACGGCGCATTCGCCGTGTGGGCGAGGCGACGAAACGTATCGGGCATCGCCTCAAGCTTATCGCCGTGGCTCATCCAGACGCTGAGTCCACTGTCAATGCCGGAGAAGAGATCGGTGGTATCGTCGATCGTAAGGTACGCCCGGCCATATTCCCGGGAAACGGCTCGCGTCGTGGCGGCGCCATAAAAGTGGCCGAGGACCCCCATCCCGTAGCAGATCCCGAGGACCGGTACGCCCTGCTCGATGATCTCGCGCCGACACAGGGGAGCATCCGGCTGGTAGACACTGGCTGGACTACCGGAAAGAATGACCCCCTTTGGGTGAAACGTTTTGATGTCCTCTAGCGGCAGGTCGAACGGATGGATCTCGCAGTAGACACCCAGTTCACGGACGCGTCGGGCGATCAACTGCGTGTACTGCGAGCCGAAATCGAGGATGAGAATCTTATTCATGCACTCAAGCGTTCGTTGCGTCGTTGCGTTGGTTGGTCGTTGCGTCTGCGGTAAACCTCATCGAACCATTCGAGTGCGTGGAAGAGACAAAAGACACTAGGACGATGTACACGCCGTGACGCAAGAGACGCTATGGACGCGATAGACGCAGGTTAATCCAGCCGGTAGTTCGGTGCTTCTTTTGTGATGATGACGTCATGCACGTGGCTCTCGCGGAGCCCGGCGGAGGTGATCCGAATAAAGCGGCCCTTCTGTCGAAGCTCCTCGATGGTGTAGCAGCCGCAATAGCCCATCCCGGATCGGATCCCTCCAACCAGTTGATACATACTGCCGGCCAGTGTCCCTTTATAGGGAACACGCCCCTCAATCCCCTCGGGAACAAGCTTGTGTTCCTCTGTTTCCGCCTCCTGGCCGTACCGATCCCTGCCGCCCCGCTGCATGGCGCCCAGCGAACCCATGCCGCGGTAGACCTTGTAAGTCCGTCCCTGAAAGATGATCGTCTCGCCCGGGCTTTCCTCGGTCCCCGCCAGGAGACTCCCAAGCATCACGGCATGCGCCCCGGCCGCGATCGCCTTGGTCACATCGCCAGAAAACTTGATGCCGCCGTCGGCAATGATCGGAACGCCATGTCGGTCGGCAATCTTCGCGCAGTCCGCGATCGCCGTAATCTGCGGGACCCCCGCTCCGGCGACCACCCTGGTCGTACAGATCGAGCCGGGACCGATCCCGACCTTCAGTCCGTCGGCCCCCGCCCTGATCAGCTCCTCGGCCCCTTCGGCTGTCGCGATGTTGCCGGCGATCACCTCGGCGTCAGGATGCCGCCGCTTGATCATCGCAACGGTCTCCATGACCCCGCTGCTGTGACCGTGGGCCGTATCTACCACCAGGACGTCGACGCCGGCCTTGACCAACGCGTCTACGCGGTCCGGCGTCTCCTCGCTCACGCCGACGGCCGCGCCCACGCGCAACCGCCCCAGTTCATCCTTGCAGGCGTTCGGGTACTTGATCGTCTTCTCAATATCTTTGATGGTGATGAGGCCGCGGAGATTGAACACATCGTCCACCACCAGCAGCTTCTCGATCCGGTTCCGATGCAGGATCTCCTTGGCCTCTTCCAGACTGGTACCGACCGGCGCCGTGATGAGCCGGTCTTTCGTCATCACCTGGGCAATCCTCAGATCAAGCTTTGTCTCGAAGCGGATATCCCGATTGGTCAGGATGCCGACCAATTTGCCGTTCTGCGTAACAGGGACGCCCGAAATCCGATAGTGCTGCATCAGTTCCAGGGCATCGGATAGCTTCTGGTCCGGTGAGATTGTGATCGGGTCTACGATCATTCCGCTCTCGGACTTCTTGACCTTGTCGACTTCAAGGGCCTGCCGCTCCGGAGGGAGTGCCCGGTGGATCATGCCGATTCCCCCCTCCCGCGCCAGCGCAATAGCCATCCTGGCCTCGGTTACCGTATCCATCGCGGCGCTGACGACCGGAATGTTGATAGTCAGCCGTCTGGTCAGACGGGTCCGCACATCGACATCCCGTGGGAGGACCTCCGATTTGGCGGGGATCAGGAGTACGTCGTCAAACGTCAGCCCTTCCGGAATCGAGCGATCAACCATTTCGACACCTCAAGCGATGTTCACAATTCAAGTTCAATGTTCAACGTTCAACGTTATCCATCGAACATTGAACCTAACACGTTGAACGTAGAACGTTGAACCTTGAACGCCGAGTTACATGTGCATCGCGGCTTTGACTTCCGACAGGGTCTCTCCCGCAATCTTCTTGGCCCTGGCCCATCCGTCCTCCAGGACATCCTGGACGATCTCCGGGTGAGTCGCCAGTTCCTGCTGGCGCCGCTCGTAGATAGGCTGCAACGCGGGGAGCATATGCTCCAACAGTATTCCCTTGCAGTCCAAACATCCGATTCCCGCCGTTCGACAGCCAGGATCGATGGCGGTGTCCCGCTTTACCTTGGGCGTGAAGATCTTGTGCAGGTCAAAGACCGGGCAGACGTCCGGATTACCTGGATCGCGGCGGCGTACCCTGGCAGGATCCGTCACCATCGGTTTGATCTTGGCGGTGATCTGCTCGGGTGAGTCGGTCAGATAGATAGCGTTGCCGTAACTCTTGCTCATCTTGCGGCCATCGGTACCCGGCACCTTTGGGAACTCGGTCAGGAGCGGCTGCGGCTCAATGAGGACCTCCCCGTACAGCGCGTTAAACCGGCGCGCGATCTCTCTGGTCAACTCCAAATGCGGCACCTGATCGATCCCCACCGGCACATGATTGGCCTTGTAAATAAGTATGTCCGAGGCCATCAGGACTGGGTACCCTAAAAACCCATAGGTGCTGAGGTCTTTGGTGGTCAGCTCCTGCTGCTGCTCCTTGTACGTCGGATTCCGCTCCAGCCAGGGGACAGGGGTAATCATCGACAGCAACAGGTACAGCTCCGCATGTTCATGGAGCCGAGACTGTAGAAAGAGGGTCGCCTTTGACGGGTCGATCCCGGCCGCCAACATATCCAGGACCATCTCGCGAATATTGTCCCGAATGCTCTTTGTGTCTGCGTACTCAGTCGTCAGTGCATGCCAGTCGGCTACGAAAAAGAAGCATTCATACGCTTCCTGTAGTCGGCGCCAGTTGTCTAACGCCCCGAACAGATGGCCGAGATGCAGCCGTCCCGTCGGTCTCATCCCGCTCAAGACTCGATCCTTCGACATCGACGGTTGTGCTCCTCCTGTGCCTAGGCGCCGAGCAATAGCCCGGCGACAAGCGCGATGGGCGGCCAGATCAGGCGATCGACCACACCGCTGAAGATCAGTACCATAAGAATCGCAAAACCGTACCGTTCCATCCTGCCATACGAGGCGGCCTGCCGCGGCGGCAAAAGCCCGGCCATGACACGGCCGCCATCAAGCGGCAACACGGGGATCAGGTTGAAGATTGCCAGCGCGACATTGATCAGCACGCTCTTGTACAACATGAGATGGACCGGCGTAAGCCACGGAAGCCACCACGCGGACTCCTCCATCCCCTCAGTGCCGTCGAACTGTCGAAGTAACCAGGCACACACGGAGGCAAGAATGAGGTTTGCGCCCGGTCCTGCCGCCGCCACCAAGACCATATCGCGCCGCGGATGTCGGAGATTGTTGAAATTCACCGGAACCGGTTTGGCCCAGCCCACAGGCGTGAAGATCAGGGCCAGAGTTCCGATTGGATCGAGGTGGGCGAGAGGATTCCAGGTGAGGCGACCCGACAGCCGCGCAGTCGGATCCCCCTGCTTGTCGGCAACCCACCCGTGGGCATACTCATGAAACGTCAAGGCTGCCAGGATGGCCGGCAGCCTCACACTCAAATTCAGAATGAACTGTGTCAGATCAGACATGCCCTTTGCCCATCAGGATCGATCCGTTGGCCACCCTCGCTTACCGTAACAGAGGGACACACCCTTGTCAATCTTGAAGGCACCCGCCGACGAACCGGCGGAGGACGAAGGCGACCTCGTCTTCCTTGGTATGAAGACGCCCGTCCAGCTTAGCCGTGCGCAGAGCGGCCAAGGTCCGCCGATAGATGGGGCCGGGCTTCAGTCCCAGCCGATGCAGGTCCCCCCCTTTGAGCAGCGGCACAATGCTCCATGAAGTTGTGAGGTATTCGAAAACCGCCTCCCGTGCCGATCCCGTCGCAAGTATAGCCGGCAGCACCGCCCTGGCCTCCGGTGACAAAGAATCGAGAAGCCTGGCGATCCGGCTTTGGCGAAGATCGACGGCGCATGTCAGCTTTCGCGCAACGTATCGACATGCCTTGTAATCAGTCGCAAGCTTTTCGGCGATCCGGTGGGGTGGGGTAAGCCTTTTGAGAACCGAGACAACCGTCTTCGGATGCAGAAGATAGAGCATCCCAAGGAGCAGCGCCTCACCCGCTGCGGCTTTCTCCAACAACGACATCGATGCGGTCTGAGAGAGCACCTGCCGCACCCGCTCGAGCAGACCAAAGGCGGTCCCAGGGAGGGCCAGCCCCGGATGAATAGCTGTCAATACGCCCAGATCCCTGAGCCGCCAGATAATCCGGGGAGCCGATGGTTCCTGCGCGATCAAGTAGAGCTCCCTGAAGATTCTCGAACCGGCAAGATGCCCGACCGCCCCCCCCTTCACTGCGGCCTTCATCAGCCGCAACGTACTCCGAGCAATGATAAACCGATATCGACCCTCAAATCGGGCTGTCCTAAAGAGCCGGGTAGGATCGTCGATGAAGCTCTGCTCATGTAAGGCTCTGATCCGACCATGCTCCAGGTCCCGGAGTCCTCCCAGTGGATCGATCAGCAGACCGAACCGATGACGGTCGATACGGGCAGCCATGGCATTGATGCTGAAATCGCGTCGAAACAGATCGGCAAGGAGGGGGGCAGGTTGAACCTCCGGCAGCGCGGCAGCGTGCGAGTATCGTTCCGACCTGGCGGTGGCGAGATCGAGCCTTCTGCCTCCAGGGAGCCGCAGATGGGCGGTTCCAAACCTGGGGTGCGGCGTTGCTACTGCCTCGAGGGAATGCGCCAGACGTCCGGCTATAGCGATGGCATCGCCCTCAACCGCCAGATCGATATCAATATTTCCTTGGCCAAGGAGGAGATCCCGCACATAGCCGCCGACAGCATAGATCGGTGAAGGGGCGGCAGCCCTGCGTGCCGCCTCGAGTATGCTACGGCTCAGCGGGTCGAGCTGTCCAAATTGCGGAAGCTGCATCTTTAAAAGCAGGGTATAGGGTGTAGGGGGTAGG
>UBJH01002375.1_pt1 | contig 19340 bp, 19 predicted proteins | sample 2193721 | NCBI WGS metagenome assembly UBJH01 (sample SAMEA4703186, study PRJEB27089) | metagenome | reverse complement strand
CGTTATCGATACCGCCACCAACGCTGTAGTCGGCAGCCCGATTCCGGTGGGGCAAAGGCCTGACTTTCTGGCTGTGAGTCCTGACGGGGTATCGGTATATGTGCCGAATCAAACCTCTAACACCGTCTCCGTGATCGCTACGGCGACCAACAGTGTGGTCGGTAGCCCGATTCCGGTGGGTACGTTGCCTACTGCAGCCGCCTTTAGCCCTGCAACAAGTCCGGGTATCCCAACTCTATCGGATGGCGCCCTGATACTTCTACTGGGCGTCATGGCCGCCGCGCTCACCCTGCGGATCGCTCGTAGGTCCATTGTGAGCCAATAACCATCTTCCGCCGATGATCTGTTCGCAAGGCACGAATCGAGCTATTTACGATCTTCTCGGTTCCTACCCCTAAAAGCCTTTGGCCTTCGGTTTATCTACCTGTTACCGGCTACGGTTCCACCCAGATCCGGCCGTTTGGATCCTCAATAATTTCGCCAATGAGCGCGGCGACGGGTGTCTCACGCTCTCTCAGACGCTGAATCAAGGCTGCCGTCTTATCCTTCGGGACAGCGATCAAGAGGCCGCCGGAGGTCTGGGCATCGCACAGGATTAGTTGGGCCTCGTTGCGAATACCCGGATTCCAGACGATGGCGCCGTCCAACGATTCATAGTTACGTTTTGTGCCGCCTGGACAGATCCCCTCGTGGATCAGATCCCAGGCGTCAGGAAGAATGGGGACCTTTGAGAGCGACACCCGCGCACCGACCTTACTGCCTGCCGTCATCTCGTGCAGGTGACCCAGCAGTCCAAACCCGGTGACATCCGTACAGGCGTGCGCGCCGACCGCCACCATGGCCTCTGATGCGCCTTTATTCAGCCTAGCCATCAGATCGATGGCGGCGTCGATTGTTGGTTGAGTGGCCTTGCTGCGTTTGATAGCTGTTGTGATAATCCCGATGCCGAGAGGTTTGGTCAACACAAGATCATCCCCGATAAGGGCGGTCGAGTTTTTGAAGATCTTCGCAGGGTCGATCAGTCCGGTAACGACGAGGCCATACTTTGGTTCCGGATCGTCGATACTGTGGCCTCCAATAATTGGGGCGCCCGCCTCGCGAACTTTGTCGGCGCCGCCGCGAAGGATCTCCCCAAGGATACTCAGCGAGAGCGATCCGATCGGAAAACCGACGATGTTGAGAGCGAACAGTGGTGTGGCGCCCATCGCGTAGATGTCGCTCAGTGAGTTGGCGGCGGCGATCAGGCCACAGCTATACGGATCGTCCACCACCGGCGTGATGTAGTCTACGGTCTGGACGATCGCCTGCCCACTGTCCAGTTGGTAGACCGCCGCGTCATCGGAAGTCTCTGCCCCCACAAGGATGTGTGGGTCGTCAAATCGTGGAAGCCGGCCCAGAACCTGGGCCAGATCAGCAGGGCTGATTTTGCACGCTCAGCCGGCTCCATGCGACAAGGACGTCAGTCGAGCCTGTTGGTCGCCCATTCGTGATCTCCTTAAGGTGCTATTGGAAGGTTTCTGGCCCGCAGGCCGAATTGCTCTTGTTGTCCCCCGATGTGCTCGTATACTGCACCCCTGCAATCCGCATGAGATGCCGGACCGCTACGGCGCCTAGAAGGCCGACCAGGACCCCCCAGAGCGCTCCTCCCAGCACATCAAACGGATAATGTGAGCCGACATAGATCCTGGAATATCCGACGAGAGCTGCTGTGGGAAGACACAGCCACCATAATCGTGAATAATTATAGGAGAGAAACACAGCCAAGGCAAACATGTTGCTGGCGTGATTTGAGGGAAAAGAAAACGAGACAGGACGAGTGGTATCCCTGAGGGGATGAAATGGCCTGGTCCGTTCGAACAGATCCTTCAGAAATTGGCTCGTCTCATCGGCCAGCAGAATCACCGCAATAGCGGAAAGGGTGATGATCCGATCCCGCTTCGGACGGAAGAGCAATATGTAGCCAAGCAGGACGGCCACCGGGAGGGCGAAGTTCCATTTGTTGCTGACGAACGGCATTAAGAGGTCAAAGAACGGATTCCGAAGGCTTCGGTTAATCAAGTAGAATCCGGCTTCATCCCACTCGCGCAGTCTCTCCAGCCACGGCAGAACAGACATGATCGGTTCCGCCGTTTACGGGTCTATCCGGTGTCGTGAGTGACCGGCCAGAAATACGATCCCCCCCAAACTGCTGCAGAGGGCCGTCACGGCAAACCATAGCAACGACAGACTGAGTGCGCCTGCGGTATCCATGCCGACCTTCGTGAAAAGATACACGGCGCTCCCTTCCCTGAGCCCCAAACCCGCAATCGAGATCGGCAGCATCGACACCACGCTCATCAACGGGACGAACAGAAAAAAATAGCGGAAAGGGACTGACAGGTTGAGTGCCAGCGAGATCAGATAAAAGATTGTGATCACCAGCGACTGCAAGATTAATGAGAGCCCCAACGCCAGCACAAGGGTGCTCCGGTGGGTCCAGTACCGTTGGACTGCTTCGTACAGCCGATGGATAGTATCGTGAAATCTCCCAAGACCCACGCCATGAAGTAGCCTGAAGAACAACGCCTGAAGTCGATCGCTTAGCAGTGACGCGATAAGGGCGACCATCCCTGCAGCCGAGGCGGCCGTCGCCCAGACAATGAGCGGATCGTTCACGTGCGCATATGCGGGGATGATGGCGATGCAGGCGATGATGGCGAGCGCAGCAAAGCCGGAGAGCCGTTCCACGAGGATGGAGGCCAACGATGCCTCACGTCGGTCCGTCAATCGCGAGACCTGATAGCCCCGAACCAGATCGCCGCCGATAGCGGTGGGCAGCATCAGGTTGAAGAACATCCCCTCGTAATACAGCAGGGTGAGACGCCAGAATGGGAGGTGAATCTTCTCGGCCTGCAGCAGACACCTCCAGCGCAGCGTGCTGAGCAACTGAGCCAACAGATAGAGGAAAATAGATCCAAAAAAGATCGAGATGTGCAGAGAGCGGAAGAGTGTCCAAAGTGCATTGAGATCAGTTCTAGCTAAGAGAAAAGATAGCAGCGCGAAACTCACGACAAGCTTCAGCCAAAACTGCCAAGCCTTCGGCACGGACCTATTGGTCGAGATCACCGCAGTCTTCTCCGGCCTTGACCCCACAGATTATCCGCTGAACCATGTAGATCGGCTTGCGTTGTGTTTCGTGATAGACCCGTACCACCATTTCGCCCAACAGTCCCATGCCTACCAGTTGTACTCCAAGAATCAGAAGGAGGATCGCGAGCAGTAAAAGCGGCCGCCCGCCTATCGACTGGTCCATGAGCAGTTTGAGGCCGGCCAGATACAGGAGTAGCCCTCCGCCGGTGGCGCCGACGGTGAGCCCTAACCCGCCGAAAATGTGAATTGGGGATGTGCTGAATCGGAGCAGGAATTTGACTGCGATCAGGTCCAGGAGGACCCGCACCGTTCGGACAATGGAGTACTTCGAGCGTCCGAACTGTCTGGGATGGTGGGTTGTCTTGATCTCGGCGATGGCGATTCCCATCCAACTGGCAATGGCCGGGATGAAACGATGCAGCTCACCGTACAGCCGAAGGTTCTCCACGACCACCCGTCGATACGCCTTCAGGGTGCATCCGTAGTCGTGAAGCTTTACGCCGGTTGTTGCTGAGATGAGCCAGTTCGCAAGTATAGAGGGCAGCCGCCTTGAGAGGAAGGGATCCTTGCGATCGGCCCTCCAGCCGCTGACTACGTCGTAATTGTCGATCAACTCCAGTAGCCTTGGGATATCGGCCGGATCGTTCTGAAGATCCCCATCGAGGGTCACGATTACGTCGCCCGTCGCATGGTCAAAGCCCGCGGACATGGCGGCAGTCTGACCGAAGTTCCGTCGGAGCACCACTACCTTCCACCGTGAGTCGTCCTTCACGATCGCCTCAAGGGTGGCAGGTGTCCGATCGGTACTGCCGTCATCCACGGCAATGACCTCGTAGGGCCGTCCAAGACCACTCAAAGCCTCAACGATCTGGGCGTGGAGAGGACGGACGCTTTCTTCCTCATTGAAAAAGGGGATGACGATGGACAGCCAAGGCGTTCGCATCTAATACCCGAGCTGCCGAGCCGGAGGGAATCCCCGGAAACCATAGCAGCGAAAGATAGACCACGAATGAAGGCGGTGCGACGGTCCGTCACTCGACGGGTAAGTTAGCCGCTCTGGTTGGACCTCATCAAATGAACGGAGAACCGCATCGGGCGGGTCTGGTCGATCCGTCACAAAGATGGCGTCCCAACCTCGAATCTCCTCGGTCCCTCCCCATACATCAAACTGATTCATTCGCCGCCCGAGCTGGATATTGTAAGTATTCGGGTGGGTCGGCACATAGAACATCATCTCACTGGCAACCTGATATCGGTCACTGAAGACGAATGTCGGCTTGCTTTGACTCATCTTTTGATGGACGGCGCTGACCTGCGTTCCGAGCTCTGCCCATCCTCTGAGGCGTTTGGTCAGATCGAGCTTAGCGGGAAGCGGTAGGCCAACCGAGGCAAGCGCGTGCGGAAAGTGACCGATGGCGCTGACGAGGAACCCGGTCGCTAACGCGCTGACAAACAGCGCGCGACTGCGTGTCCATCGCCAGGCAGAGACGCCGTGAGCAGATGAGCCCAGCCGCCACTTAGCAACGGCTACGGTAGCGGCGACATAGGCCGGTGCGGCCCAGTTCCCCTGAACCTTTGTCCATAGGCCGGCGATCAGGCACGCGACCAGCAGGGGTACCGCAGCGCAAAAGAGGAAAAGCGCCGCCTGATCACCTGGTTGGGTGAGTCCGGTCCGTCCGATCTCCCAAAGCCCGATCATGAGCACAAGGAACAGAACGGGGGTAACCACACCCACCTGGGATGCCACAAATTCTCCCAGACTTTTCAGCGGTATCACCGTATCTTTTCCTCCTCCAAGCTGTTCCAGGAGGTGACGAAACGAGACCATATTGTGTGTGACGTTCCAATATACGATGGGGGTAAAGATGAGGAGTCCAACCCCGAGCGCAAGGTAGGGGCCAGGCCGTCGCATCCAGAACCGATGAGTTCGGGACAATGTCAGGTACAGGAACGTTTGCGGTACTATGATTGCCATCGTATATTTACTGAGCAGACCAAGCCCGAGGCTGACCCCCGCGAGCAGCCACCAGCCGTAGCCGTCCGCCGTCAGCGCGCGGTGGATCAGCAACAGTGTAAGAGACCAGAAGAAGACCAGCGGTGCGTCGATCGTCATTAAAATCGAACCCGCCTCAGCGAGAGGCATGGCGGCAAGGAGCAGCACCGCTTCCAGGCCTGCCCAATTGGAGCGACAGAGCCGAACTGCCAACAGGAACGTGAGGATGACCGTTCCGGCCGCCAGAAGGACCGCCGGGAGCCTGACGAAGAATTCGGTATCGCCCCCCATCCGTGTGGACAGGGCGATGAGGTAGGCCACCACCGGCCCTTTGCTGTAGTAGCTCCAGTCCAGTCGCTTCGACCAGGTCCAGTAGTGTGCTTCATCAGGCGCCAGATTAAACCGGCCTGAACTGATGAACCATAGGTGAAAGGCGGTGATACAACAAAGGAAAAGGACAAATAACAGCAACGCCTGCCGTCGAGTCGCCGGATACGCCCAATCTGCGAACGATTCCCCGGTACAATGAGCCTGTGGTAAGGCAAGCTCAGGAAAGGCGCTTTTGGAGCGTGCGATCTTTTTCCTCCACTTCGGAGGCCAGAGCCTCCTTAAATGATTGTAACTTGCGCTGGAGCGCTTCATCCGATACCGCCAAAATCCGTGCGGCCAGGATACCGGCGTTCTTCGCCCCCGCTTCGCCAATGGCCATAGTCGCAACCGGAACACCTCCAGGCATCTGGACGACGGAAAGAAGCGCGTCTAACCCCTTTAACGAACTTGAAGCCAGTGGAACGCCGATGACCGGAAGCGTTGTTTGGCCCGCGATAACGCCGGCGAGATGAGCCGCAGCCCCGGCTCCCGCGATAATCACCTTGATCCCTCGCGTCTCAGCCTTCCGGATATAGTCCAGCGTTGCGTCGAGGGAACGATGAGCGGAGGAGATCTTGAACTCGAACGGGATCCCAAACCGTTCCAGCGTTTTGCCGGTCAGCTCCATCACTGCCAGGTCGGAGTCGCTGCCCATCACGATCCCGACAATGGGGTGCGTTGCCATACGGTCATCAGTAATCACCTGTTGCTCCTTTTCGCCTTGCTTCCAGTATTCCTTTTATAGAGTACGCTGCCCCGCTATCAGGAGACTTTGGCGAGAGCGCGACCACCGATGTCGGTCCGATAGTGCGCACCCTCCCAATGGATCTTCTTTACCGCCCGGTAGGTGGTTGCGATCGCCCCCTGGAGGTCTCGCCCGAGGCCGGTGATATCCAGGACCCGTCCGCCGCCAGTGAGGACACGATTGTTCGTCCGACTTGTCCCGGCGTGGAAGATCACAACGCCTGGTTCGGCAGCCGCTTCCTCGAGGCCGGCGATTGGGGTACCCTGGTCGTATGAACCGGGATAGCCTTTTGAGGCCATGACGACACAGACGCTTGCATCCGGCTTCCAGTCGATCATCTGGCCCCGCAATCGGCCGTCTACGACTGCCTCCAGCAGCGGGACCAGGTCGGATTTCATCCGCAGGAGCAGCGGCTGCGCTTCAGGATCGCCGAGCCTCGCGTTGAACTCGAGTACCTTGATCCCGCCCGTACCGATCATGAGACCGGCATACAGAACACCTTTATATGGTCGCCCTTCGGTTGCCATCCCCGTGACGGCCGGGATCATGACCCGCTCCATGATCTGCTTTTGCATCGACTCGGTGATGATCGGCGCGGGAGAGTAGGCGCCCATACCGCCCGTATTAGGACCCTGATCATCATTGAACACGCGCTTATGATCCTGGGACGACGCCAGCGGCAAGACGGCGTCTCCATCAGTCAACGCGTGAAAGGAAATCTCTTCTCCCTCCAGATACTCCTCAATGACAATCTGCTCACCGGCGTCGCCGAAGAGGCGCTCGTCCATGATCTTCTCGACCGCATCCAGGGCTTCGGCTAACTCGAAGCAGACGATGACACCCTTTCCTGCCGCCAGGCCATCGGCCTTCACGACCAGTGGGGCGCCGATCTCTTTGATATAACGCTTGGCCTCGTCTGATCGGTCGAATGTCTGGAAAAAGCCGGTAGGGATACGATGCTTCTTCATAAAACTTTTGGCAAAGACCTTGCTCCCCTCGACGATGGCGGCATCTTTCTGCGGTCCGAAGATGCGTAGTCCGCGGCGCTCGAATTCATCCACGATACCGAGGGTGAGCGGGAGCTCCGGCCCCACAACGGTGAGATCGATCCGTTCCCGTTCGGCAAAGTCGGCCAGGAGACGGATGTCGGAGGCGCTGATCTGGACGCACTCGGCTACATCGCCTATCCCGGCGTTTCCCGGCGCGGCCCAGATCTTGGTGACCTTCGGACTCTGAGCGATCTTCCACGCGAGGGCGTGTTCCCGGCCGCCCGAGCCGATCACAAGAATTTGCATGCATCCTCCAAATCCCACATCCTATCCCCTACACCTTGCGTTCAATGCCGGAAGTGTCGAATGCCGGTAAAGACCATCGCGATGCCGGCCTCATCGGCCGCCTGAATGGCCTCCGCATCCCGGATGGAACCGCCAGGCTGAATAATCGCCGTCACGCCGGCCTCAGCCGCTGCATCAATCCCGTCCCGAAACGGAAAGAAGGCGTCGGATGCGAGGACCGTTCCCTTCGTAGATGAGACGGCCTTCATGACGGCCAATCGACAGGCGTCAACGCGGCTCATCTGCCCGGCGCCGATTCCGACTGTGGCATGCTCGCGTGAGAGGACGATCGCATTTGACTTCACATGCTTCGCCACCTTCCAGGCAAACCGAAGCGCTCGCATTTCAGTGTCAGTGGGCTGACGGCGGGTCATGACCCGAAGGGTGGCCGGATCGAGATCGACCTGGTCGCGTTGCTGAGCCAACATCCCGCCCGCGATCGGCCGCAGCTCCAGGACCGCCTGATCAGAGGGCGTTGGGTCCGGCCACGGCTCAATCTGCAAGAGGCGAAGCGCTTTTTTGTCCTTCAGAATGGCGAGTGCAGCCTCATGGTATCCGGGAGCAATAATCGCCTCCACAAAGGTGGCAGCGAGTTCTCGCGCGGTCTCGGCGTCCACCTGGCGGTTGAGCCCAAGGACCCCGCCGAAGGCCGAGATCGGATCTGCGGCCATGGCACGCTGATACGCCTCACTCAGCGTCTGACCGATACCGACGCCACAGGGATTGGTATGTTTTATGACGACAGCGACAGGCTCACTGAACTCTCCGGCCATGGCGAAGGCTGCGTTAAGGTCCATGAGGTTGTTGAACGAGAGATCCTTCCCCTGGAGCTGCTTCGCGGCCGCCACGGAAGGTGTATCCTTGAGGACATCGCTATACACGGCAGCCTGCTGGTGTGGGTTCTCGCCGTAACGGAGCTGCTTCAGCTTCACCAAGCGAAGATGAAGGAGATCTGGAAGTACGGATTGATCTGCTGCGGCGTTTTGGCGCTCCAGGTATGCGGCAATCAGCGCGTCATAGCGAGCGACGCGCGCGAAGGCCTTCGCTGCCAAATGCAACCGACAGGTTCGCGACAGACAGCCCTGCTCTTGCCGTAGTTCGGCGCTGACCGTCGTGTAATCGGTCGGGTCAATAACGACCGCGACATCCTCGAAATTCTTTGCGGCAGCCCGAATGAGGCTGGGTCCGCCGATGTCGATCTGCTCGATAGCCTCGTCGAACGGGACATGTGCTCTGGCAACGGTGGCCTCGAAGGGATACAGATTAACGACCACGAGGCCGATGGATGAAATGTCAAGTTCTCGCAGTTGCCGCTGGTGCTCCGGGTCGCGTTGTCTCGCCAGGATACCGGCGTGAATCCTCGGGTGAAGTGTTTTGACCCGCCCGTCCAACATTTCTGGGAAGCCTGTAATGTCGGCCACGTCTATCACCGGAATGTCGGCTTCCCGCAGGGTGCGAGCCGTTCCGCCAGTAGAGATAATCTGGATGGACAGGCTGTGCAGTGTCGATGCCAGTTCAACCAGTCCAGCTTTATCGGAGACGCTGATCAAGGCTCGTCGAACCTGCACCAACCCCTTACCGTCTGTAGACTCGTTCGAAATCGTCACGGATTTGCGACTCCCCAGGCGTGCGTTTCATGTTGCCGCGGGCTATCTGTCCCATGGCAGCATACCCGGCGACCGCGAATCTCCAACCGCCCTTCAGCAAAGAGTTGGATCGCTCGCGGATAGATTTGATGTTCGTAGGTAAGGATTCTGGCTGAAAGAGCCTCTTCGGTATCCTCATCCAGCACAGGGACCACAGCCTGAATAATGATCGGGCCGGTATCGACTCCCTCATCCACAAAGTGAACCGTGCAGCCGGAGACCTTCGCGCCATACCGAAGCGCCTGGCGCTGGGCGTGCAGCCCTGGGAAGGCCGGGAGCAGCGCCGGGTGCACATTCATAATTCTGTTGCGATATTCCCGGATGAAATGAAGGCTCAGCAGACGCATAAACCCGGCCAGACAGATCAGCTCAACCTCGTGCTTGCATAGCAGGTCGATAACCGTTGCATCGAATTCTGTATCTGTCGCATACAGGCGCGGATCGACGAATACAGTTGTGATCCCGTACCTTTGAGCCAGCTCTAAGGCGCGGGCATCAGCTACGTCACTGATTACGATGGCGACGGTTGCGTCGATCGCGCCGGCCTCACCGGCGTCGATAATCGCCTGCAGGTTGCTCCCTCGTCCGGAAACCAGCACGCCAAGATGGAGCTTCTTTCTACCGCTCACCGTAAACCCGCTGCTCTGTTCCACTCGCTCTCTCTGATGACTGAAATCGACATCTCAAGATAACAAAACGGCCGGTACGAGGCAAGCGGATTGCACGACCCAAAAGGGGAGGTCTATGCGAAGATGTCCTTGAGCGGAATTGAGAGGTCGGGTAGAAGGGGGGTGGAGAGCATGACGACTGCTTCGTTGTCAAGCTCGGCAACTCGGTGGTAGCCCTGTGCGATCATCCGGTAGATCTTGATGGTCTCAAGCTCCGGGTCGATGATCCAGTATTCCTGGACGCCGAAGCGCTCATAGAGTTTCCGTTTGATGATCTCATCGGTTCTGCGGGTAGTCTCGGACAGGATCTCGACGACTAAGTCGGGGGTACCGCGGACGTGCGCTGCGGTGAGGATAGCGGCTCTCGCGGTACAGACAAAGAGAAGGTCCGGCTGGACGACATCGAGATCAGAAAGCAGGACATCGAACGGAGCGGTGTAGAGTTCCCCGAGCGGTTGGTGCCGGAGATAGGTGGCAATGATGGAGGAGAGGTTGAGAGCAATGCGTTGGTGCTTCCTGGATGGCGATGGCGTCATGTAGTGATCTCCATCGATAAGCTCGTGGCGTCTGCCGTCGTCGGGGAACAGCAGGTAATCTTCGTAGGTGAACTTGGTCTGTACGGTCACTGTGTTGGCCTCCCTTTGAATGAATGTGACGTTACCAGACTTGCGAAAAGGCGTCAAGGTGCACCTTTGCCATACCGCAGGCTATGCGCTGCTTGCGGTTAGGCGCCGTTCGTCATGAGACAGCCTGACATGATAGTCTGAAATGGTGTGAGTCGCATGAAGACACTCTTCCTCGTCACTATTTTCCGCTCCCCCTCTTGGAGTACTCCCGCCCTGATCAATCGCTCGTCTAAAAAGTCCTTGACACGGTTGTCATGAGAGATTATAAATATCAAGTAACTCAATCGACTTACTCTGTATTCTGTAAGTAGCGAAAAATGAAAGTATCTACAAAAGGTGATTACGCAACACGAGCCATGCAGGATCTGGCCCTCCACTATGAACAAGGGCCGATTCAGATTGAAGATATCGCCAAACGGCAACACCTCCCAGCCAGGTACCTGGAACAGATCCTGTTGAGCCTCAAGCGAGCCGGATTTCTGGAGAGTAAGCGCGGGGTGAGCGGGGGTTACTACCTGGCTAAACATCCCCGTGAGATCACCGTTGGCGCCATTATCAGGGCGATGGAGGGACCGATTATCCCGATTTTTTGCGTTGGAAGCGGCCAGCGGGAGATCTGCATTGAAGAGCCTCAGTGCTGTCTGCGAGACATCTGGGCCGAGGTGCGCGACGCAGTGAGTCACATTGTCGATCGTACCTCCCTGGAAGACCTCTGCGGACAGATCCATGCGAGACAGGAGCGAGGAGAGGTCAGCTACCAGATCTAATCTATCTGGGCTGCCTGGAGATCGGATACATAGATGCCACGGTTGGTTCGAAACGCTCTGGAGCTGATTGGCGACACGCCGCTGGTTCAATTGCAGCGGATACCGCATCCTGGATCGGCCAGGATTCTCGCCAAGCTGGAATCGCTCAATCCTGGCGGAAGCGTGAAGGATCGGATCGCCCTGGCGATGATCGAGGAGGCGGAGCGAAGCGGGCGCCTCAAGCCAGGCGATACGATTGTCGAACCGACCTCCGGCAATACCGGAATCGGGCTCGCGATGGTGGCTGCCGTCAAGGGGTACCGCCTGATCCTGACGATGCCGGAGGATATGAGCGCAGAACGGCGGAAGTTAGTCGGTCGATTCGGGGCCGAAGTGATTCTGACCCCGGCCATCGAGGGGATGAGCGGTGCGGTCTACGCGGCAGAATCGCTAGTGGCGCAACATTCCGGTTACTTCATGCCGCAACAGTTTCTGAATCCGGCCAACCCGGCCGTTCATCGTGTTACGACGGCGCAAGAGATTCTGAAAGCGACTGATGGCCAGGTCGATGCCTTTGTGGCCGGTGTCGGGACCGGCGGGACGATTACCGGGGTGGGTGAGGTGCTCAAAAGGGAAGTTCCCAGCGTTCAGGTGATTGCGGTGGAGCCGGCCAGATCCCCTGTGTTACAGGGAGGCAGGGCGAGGCCGCATGGCATTCAGGGGATCGGCGCAAGCTTTGTCCCCGGCGTACTGAATATGGAAGTCGTTGATGAAGTGATCGCGGTTGAGGACGAGGACGCCTACCGGATGACCTCTCGTCTGGGTAAAGAGGAGGGCCTGTTGGTGGGGATCTCAGCCGGGGCCAACGTCTTTGCCTCGGTTCTGGTCGCCCAACGGCTTGACAGCAAAAAGGTTGTGGTGACAATCCTCCCCGACACGGGGGAGCGATACCTATCGGTCCCACTGTAACCTACAAGGGGGCAAAACGAATGAATGCCTGCCGTGACATGAAGATCTCTCAACCACGCACATCAGCGGACAGCGACCGCAGTGTGGCGATCCGCGTCTATATCCCAACTCCGTATCGAGGACTGACTCACAATCAGCCTCGTGTGGAAGGGCGAGGAGATGACCTGGTAGAGCTTCTGGAGGATTTGGACCGACGCTTTCCAGGGATTCATGGGCGTGTGTTCGATCAGACGGGCGAACTCCACCGTCACCTCAATATCTATGTCAACAATGTGGCGGTAGAGGAATTAGGCGGGAAGCGGACCGCGCTCAAGGATGGAGATGAGGTGGCGTTGATCCCGGCCATGGCGGGAGGCGCCGGACCATTCAATGAAGAGCAGATCCGTCGTTACAGTCGCCATATCATCCTTCCCGAGGTAGGCGGGAAGGGGCAGCGCAAACTGTTGAACAGTTCGGCGTTGCTCGTCGGCGCGGGCGGTCTGGGATCCCCTGCGGCCCTCTACCTGGCGGCTGCCGGTGTGGGTCGCCTCGGCATCATCGACGCCGACGTGGTGGACTTGAGTAACTTGCAGCGTCAGATTCTTCACCACGTGGATGATGTGGGGCGGCCGAAGGTCACCTCAGCGGTCGAGGCGATCGGTCAGATCAATCCCGATGTAAAGGTGGAGCCGTTTCAAGCGGTCCTCTCCTCGGAGAACGCGAAGGAGGTTATCAGTCAGTACGATCTGGTGGTCAATGGCTGCGATAATTTTCCGACGCGATACCTGGTGAACGACGCCTGCGTGCTGCTCAAGAAACCACTCGTAGACGGGAGTATCTTTAAGTTTGAAGGACAGGTGACGGTCTTTCTCCCGGGTCAAGGCTGCTATCGCTGCCTGTACCCCGCCCCTCCGCCACCAGGGCTTGTGCCGAGCTGTCAGGAGGCCGGTGTGCTGGGTGTGCTGTGCGGCATTGTCGGCAGCCTGCAGGCGATTGAGGCGATCAAGCTGCTGCTTGGGATCGGCGACTCGCTGGCCGGGCGGCTGCTCTTCTTCGATTCGTTGGGGATGGAGTTCAGGCAGGTCAAGGTGCGGCGCGATTCCGACTGTCCGGTGTGCGGAGACGATCCGACCATCACCGATCTGATCGATTATCACGAATTCTGTGGAGTGCCGGGCGGTGGTCACTGAGGTTGCGAACGGCGCAGCCATGGTCCGGATGATGGGCCTTGGTCTCGTTGTAGGGGTCGCCTTCGGATATGCCTTGCAGCGCGGTCGCTTCTGCATGAACTCGACGTTTCGCGACATCCTGTTGGCACGGGATCTCACTCTGCTGCGGGCCTACCTGCTGGCGCTGTTGATCCAGATGGTCGGGGTGAGAGCGATGGCGACATTCGGTCTGTTCGGGTTGGGCATCACGCCCTTTTTCTGGATGGCGACACTGTTCGGCGGATTCGTCTTTGGCCTTGGTATGGCGTTGTCCGGCGGGTGCGCGAGCGGGAGCACCTACCGGTCCGGTGAGGGGATGGTAGGCTCCATCATCGCGCTGCTCGGCTTTGTGTTCGGGATAACCATGACGAATGACGGTGTGTTGGAGCCGGTACAGGCGGCCTTTCGAAGTTGGGTCGTTGAGATCGACGGGCAGCCTGCGACGCTGGACCGCCTCTTGGGCGTGAGCCCGTGGATACTAGCTGTGGCGTGTGTGACGGTTGGCGGATGGTGGCTTGTGAAAAGCCCGTCCGGTGGCTACCAGAGAGGATGGAGCTGGGCAAGGAGCGGCATAACCATCGGCCTGATCGCGACGGCTGCCTGGCCGATCTCCGCCCTGACCGGACGGGAGTACGGTCTCTCGATCACTGAGCCGATTCGAACCATCTCGGGATTCCTGTTTACGGGTGAGACCGACCGGCTTACCTGGGGAAGTTTTATGTGGGTCGGGCTCATCGCGGGCGCTCACGTGGCGGCGCGGTCGCATGGAGAGTTTGCCTGGCGTGCTCCCGGCGCGCAACGTCTGCTTCAGGCGCTCGGGGGAGGTCTGCTGATGGGTATGGGTGCGGCGATTGCGGGTGGCTGTAACATCGGTCACGCACTGACCGGCGTTCCCCTTTTTGGGTTGAGCAGTATGACGGCGACCCTCAGTATTATGGTGGGTGTCTGGGTCGGAGTCTATCTATTATTCGGCAGTGTGGCGTTTGAGCGCGGCGCGCGAAGCGTCCAGCGGGCGTAGCGTCTCCCGATCGGAGAGTCGATCGGAGAATGGTGGAGAAGGCGATGGCGAAGTACTCACTTGATGTAACCGGAGAGATCTGTCCGTATCCGTTGATGTTGACCAAGCAGAAGATGGGGGCGCTCGCGTCCGGCGATCAGTTGGCAGTGATGGTCGATTACGCAAAATCGGTCGAAGACATCCCCCGGTGGGCAAAAGAAGAGGGGTACTCGGTCCTTGCCGTCTTGGAAGTGGGGAGAACGCAGTGGGAAATCGTCCTGGAAAAGGCATAAGCAATCGTGGAGGAGGTTAACATGATGAGTGGGGCGCCTGAGCAGACGGTTGAGTCCCTCGATCTGAAGGGCGAGGTGTGCCCCTACACGTTTGTGAAGACCAAATTGGCATTGGAGGAGCTACAGAGTGGTCAGGTGCTGAGGGTGATTGTAGACAACCCCGGCTCTGCGGCAAACGTTCCCAGGAGCCTACACAGTGAAGGGCATGTGGTTGTCGATGTAACGCAACTGAATGACACCGACTGGGCGATTACAGTGAAAAAGGCCTGATCTGCCTGGGTGGAGTGGGCCGGGGACGAGACAGCCGACCTGTCTGTGCGGTGCATGCAGGCAGGTAAAGAGGACATGGATGAAATCAGAAGATATTCTTGATGCAATCGGGAATACACCGCTGGTGGAGCTGCCGCGGATGAGTCCCAAGAAAGGGGTTCGGATCTTTGCCAAACTGGAGGGGACCAACCCGACCGGCAGCCTGAAGGATCGAATCGTAAAATACATGATCGAGCAGGCCGAGCGGAGCGGCGAGCTGACGAAGGACAAGACGATCCTGGAGCCGACAAGCGGCAACACCGGTATCGCCTTGGCCATGATCGGGCGGAGGAAGGGGTATAAGGTCAAGGTGGTGATTCCGGAAAACGCCACCCCGGAGCGACGCCAGCTTCTGGAGATCTTCGGCGCCGAGTTAATCTATTCTGATGGGACGAAAGGCAGTAACGGCGCCATTGAGTTGGCTCAAAAACTGGTGGCGGAAGATCCGACCCTCTATATGCCCTTTCAGTACGGTAATCCGGCCAACCCGATGGCTCACTACGAAACAACCGGAAGGGAGATTCTGAACGATCTCCCGGAGGTCGATGTCTTTGTGGCCGGCCTTGGGACCGGCGGAACGCTGATGGGCGTCGGTCGACGGCTGAAGGAACATGACCCCAAAACCAAGGTTATTGCGGTAGAGCCCAATCCGGGCGATCTGGTGCAGGGACTTCGGAGTCTGGATGAGGGTTTTATCCCCCCGATTCTCGACACGAGCCTCCTGGACGGCAAGATCATGGTCGATTCCCGCTGCGCGTTTGCCGCCACCAGAGATCTGACCAACAAGGAAGGGATCTTTGCGGGCGTCTCCTCCGGAGCCGTTGTGCATGTGGCGATCAGGACGGCACACCGTATGGAAAAGGGCAACATCGTGGTGATCCTCTGCGATACCGGATGGAAGTATATCAGTCTGGGTGTCTGGCACAAGGAGTTCCCGGAGTTGGGCGAGAACATGTACAGTCACCTCTGGTGGTGAGATGATCCTCACCGAACGGGAACTGAACGAGATCTTTGCGCACGCCGAAGAGGCGTTTCCCGAGGAGGCCTGTGGGATCGTTATAGGCAAGCCGGACGATCCGAATACGAACCTTGTTCGCAGATGCAGAAATCTGGCGAATCAGTATCACCTGGACGATCCGATTCGGAATCCGAGAGATGCAAAGACCGCCTACATCATGGACCCGAAGGACCTGCTGCGGGCTCAAGGCGAAGCGGATGCAAAAGGCTTCGAGTTCGTCGTGCTCTATCATTCACACCCGGACCATGAGGCCTACTTCTCTGAGACCGATCGAGAGCTGGCGCTGTTCGACGGTGAACCAGTGTGGTCTCGGCTGCGCTATCTCGTGGTATCAGTGCAAAATGGAAAGGTCTCGTATTTCAAGGTATTCGGTTGGGACTCCATCGAAAAACAGTTTACGGCAGAGCCGTCCGCTGTCTTTGAACGAAAAGACCAGCATCTCGTTTAGAGCTTCTTGAGGGAATGACACGTGGTGTGCGAGGCGTTCGATGCTGAGCTGGATGATCGCAGGATAAATGGGAAGCCAAGGGCATGATGAATCTTGACGCCGGGCAGATTACGCTCATCGGCATCACGCTCTTTGCGGCTGCCGTCAATGGGGCGCTGGGATACGGGTTTTCATCGCTGACCGTCCCGGTTGCCCTCATCTTTTATTCCAACAGGATCCTGAATCCGGCCTTGGTGTTGGTAGAGGTGGCGCTCAACAGCTACGTACTGCTTGTTAATCGACGGAGCATCCCGAAGATCTGGAAGCGGGTGCTGCCGATCGTGTGCGGTCTCATTCCTGGCGTCATCGCGGGGAGTTATGCCCTCTCGATGGCGAGTCCGGAATGGCTGAAGCTGATCACGTATCTCATCGTGCTGCCGTTAATCCTGCTGCAGGCGGCAGGGGTAAGACGGCCGATCCGGTCTGAACGGCTCATTGGCGTGCCGTTTGGCGCCGGTGTTGGCGTGCTCTATTCGACAACCACCATCTCTGGTCCTCCGTTGGCGCTCCTCTTTAACAATCAGGGCTTTGTCAAAGGCGAGTTTCGAGCCGCCCTTGGCATGATCAGAATGGTCGAATCGACCGTCACTGCGACTGCGTATTATTACCTGGGAGTGTACACTGCGGGGAGCGTAGGACTCCTGTGGTCGATCGTGCCGAGCGTGGCGATAGGGATCCCGCTGGGGGCCTACGTCATCAGCCAGATGAATGCTGAAACATTTCGAAGAATCTGTATGAGCTTCGATGCCTGGGTAGTGGGCTTCGGCCTATCCAAGGTGCTGATTGATCTGAAAGTGACGACCAGCCCGAGTGGTTACATTGTCTGGCTGGCCGTTATCCTGACTGACCTGACGTTACTCTACGGCTTCTTTACGAGGCAGCCTGAGATCCCGGTGGCCGCCTTGGCGGTCGATGTCCCTGACGGTAGTCCCAGGCTCATACCGCAGAAAACTCCGGCTGTGACCCCGGATGATCTGTCTACGTAAGTCTATTTCTACGCAGTTGGCAGGCGATGAATGATGGAGAGGGTAATCATGAATAATGCGAGCGAACCGGTGAACGCCGAGCAGCCGGCAAACGTTTCAACTCCGACTAACGGACGGATCAATCAAGGAAAGGCGCAGTCCGCCAACGGGTCGTCCTGGGCCAGTGAGGAGGACATCGACACCTTCGATCAGTTCGTCCAGAGGTTTTGGAAGGGGGAGATCTCCCCGGACGAATTCAAACGGTTCCGCCTGCAGAACGGGATCTATGGACAGCGGCAGGAAGGGGAGCAGATGTTTCGGATCAAGATCCCGTGGGGCGGCCTCAGTGCGGCTCAACTGGAGCTGCTCGCTGAGTTGGCGGCCAAGGCTCCGAATGGGGTAGCCCACGTCACGACTCGCCAGAACATCCAGCTTCACTTCATCAAGCTCGAGCAGGTAACAGGACTGATGAGGAGCCTGGCCTCGGCGGGCCTGACGACCAGAGAGGCCTGCGGCAACACCGTCCGCAACGTCACGGTCGGGCACTGCGCCGGGGTCTGCCCTCAGGAACTGTTTGACGTGACCCCATATGCTGAGACGATTGCGCGATTTCTCCTGCGCAATCCGATGAACCAGAACCTGCCCAGGAAGTTTAAGATCTCGTTCTCCGGTTGCCCCGACGACCTTGGCCTCAGTCCCATGCAGGACATCGGCGCCTGCGCCGCGCTGCGATCTGCGGAGGGCAAGGAGGAGCGCGGATTTCAGCTCTATGTCGGGGGCGGATTGGGTCCCATACCACGCATCGCGGAGTTGCTTGAGGAGTTTACGTCGGCGGATCGGCTCCTTCCGACAGTTGCTGCCGTCGTACGCGTATTCGACCGCCTCGGTAATCGCAACGATCGGCACAAGGCCAGGATGAAGTTTGTGCTGAACAAGTTGGGGATCGAGACGTTTCGGACGTTGGTGTTTCAGGAGCGGACCGGCCTCGAATCCACAATGGCCGGGCAGTTCCCTCCTATTGTCATGTGGGAGGCGGACCCGCTTCATCATACATCGGCGGTTTCGGCGAGCGTCGCCCCAGAACCGAACGATCCTGCCTACCTGCGGTGGCGGGTCACCAATGTCCTGCAGCAGAAGCAGGCCGGGTATACCATGGTCTGTATTCGTCTTGAGCTGGGCGATATCACCTCAGCGCAGCTCAGAACCCTCGCCTTCGCGGCGCGCGAGTTCGGCGATGGTGCCGTCCGCAGCACGAACCAGCAGAACTTCGCTCTCAGGTGGGTTCCATCCGGGCGCCTGCCTGCGCTCTATCGGGTGCTGAGTGCCGTCGGTCTGGCGGCGCCGTCGGCCGAACGGTTGGCTGATGTGACTGCCTGTCCAGGCGCCGATACCTGCCAACTCGGAATCACCTCCTCTCGCGGCCTGGGCGCTGCTTTGGGAGCGCTTTGCGATGATGAACTGAAGGGTCTGGCGGATGAGACGGGGATTCGGATCAAGATCTCCGCCTGTCCAAACTCTTGTGGGCAGCATCATCTTGCAGACATCGGATTGTACGGCGGCGCCAAAAAGTTCAATAGTCAACAGGTGCCGACCTACGAGATGTTGCTGGGCGCGAGGTTGACGCCTGGCCAGGCGAGCTATGCCAAACCGGTGGCGCGGATTCCGGCAAAGAATGTTCCTGGCGCGGTGGAGGCGGTCCTCCAGCACTATCAGAAAGAGCGGCAGGATGGGGAGTCGTTCACCAGCTTTCTGGATCGCTGTGGGTTGGAGTCTGTGAAGACGGTTCTGGCGCCGTTCACAGAGTTGCCGCCGGCCTCTGAGGCGCCGGATCAGTATCTTGACTACAATGCTGAAGAGGC
>UBJH01000114.1_pt1 | contig 19466 bp, 25 predicted proteins | sample 2193721 | NCBI WGS metagenome assembly UBJH01 (sample SAMEA4703186, study PRJEB27089) | metagenome | reverse complement strand
TCTGGCGAAGTCAAGTATTAAGCGCATTTGGAAAAGAAGGAAAGACAGGAACGCCTGAGTATTCAGAACTAAAGCGTAGGTTTGGCTGGGAATGGAATGGGATGAGGCTGCATGAATACTATTTCGGGAATATGACCAGGGGCGGCAAAGCAATCGATAAAAGTACAAATTTCTACACAAAGATTGTTGATGATTTTGGGTCGTACGAAAACTGGGAAAAGGATTTCAGGGCCGTGGGATCAATGCGCGGCATAGGCTGGGCAGTCCTGTACTATGACGGGATGGCAGACCATCTCTTTAATGCATGGATAAATGAACACGATGTTGGTCATCTCTCCGGAGCGAGGCCTATGCTGGTCATGGATGCCTTTGAGCATGCATTCATGATTGATTACGGGCTGAAGCGAGCAGATTATATTGAGGCATTCTTTGAGGCGATTGACTGGACAATCGATCCGGATACAGATAAATGGATGTTTAAATGGATGCGGATGAAAAACGAGACGGGAAGTAAGAAATATGAAAGCAGCACAAATTAATAAATACGGAGGTAGTGAGGTTGTTGAGATTAATAAAAATTCACCAAAACCCGCTGCACCCCGAGGACAGCTTCTTGTCGAAGTATATGCAGCCGGGGTTAACCCGATCGATTGGAAAATCCGCGAAGGGTATATACCATTGAAGTTCCCGGCAACTCTGGGTGGGGATTTCTCGGGATTTGTAGCGGATATCGGAGAAGGTGTTTCAGGTTTCAAAAAAGGTCTTGAGGTTTACGGGTATGCCAGCGTATTAGGCGGAGGATCAGGGTCGTTTGCAGAATTTGTTTTAGCAGATACAAAATTCATAGCTGTTAAACCAAAGACCATCACACATATTGAAGCTGGCGCATTGCCACTTACAGGGGTTAGCGCCTGGCAGGCACTCGTCGACCATATTGGTATCTCCAGGGGCAAAAAGATTCTTATCCATGGTGGCGCTGGTGGTATTGGGTCAATCGCCATCCAGCTTGCCAGGCACCTGGGAGCGTATGTGGCGACAACGGTTAGTGCGAAAGATATGGAATATGTCAAAGAACTTGGCGCAGACGAAGCAATAGATTATAAAAATCAGAAGTTTGAAGATATGTTACACAACTATGACGCAGTCTTTGACACGGTGGGTAGCGAGACATACATAAGATCTTTCAAAGTGCTCAAGAAAGGCGGCACAATAGTTTCTATGTTAGAGCAGCCTCGTCCCGAACTAATGGAACAATACGGGGTAAATGCTATAGGACAATTGACACAGGTGAACAGTGAACGATTATCCAAACTGGCTGAACTCATCGATCAACGCGTTACCAAAGTGCATGTTGATAAAACATTTCCTCTGGAACAGGCAGGAGAAGCACTCGAATATCTGAAAAGTGGACACCTTCGAGGTAAGGTTGTCTTAAAGATGAAGAAAAACTAAATCAGAAGTCTTCCACAAGCAGAAAATATCTGGTAAGATGAATTTAAAGTAATGATTTAGAATAATTTATATTAGTAATAATCATACAAACTACTTCATGGAAAAACTTGTTATAATCGGAAGTGGTTCAGGGGGCCTACCTGTAGCTTCTATGGTAGCTAAATTTAGAAAAAACCAGTATGATATTACGGTTATCACAAAAGATCCGGATATTGCTTACTCTCCCTGCGGCATTCCATACGTGCTTAAAGGTGATATCCCGTCGTATAAAGACCTTATTATGCATTCTGAAGAACACTATAAAGAGTCTGGAATAAAAATACTTACGAATACTTCTGTGGAGGAAATTGATACTCAAAAGAAGAGAATACGCTATAAAAGTACATGGCTTGGTTACAATTACCTGGTAATTGCCACAGGAACTGCCCAGAGAGTACCGAAAGTTAAAGGCATAGATCTTAATGGTGTGTTCAGTGCGCATATAAAAACCTTAAAAGAAGCTGAAAAATTTGAGGAATTTATTTTGAATTCAAAAAAACCTTTAAAGGTTATAATGACAGGCTCAAGTTCCATCGACCTTGAATTTGCAACCGGGCTAAAAGAGCGCGGTCATGATATCATAATTGTTGAAAAAGCAGCACATTTGATGCCAGATAGACTGGATAGCGATATGGCAGAATACGTTAATAGATATCTGCATAGTATGGGTATCAGAGTAATCACTATGCATGAGCTATCCGAAATAACAGGAACCGAGAAAATAGAATCGGTTAATTTTGGTGATTTGACTCTTCCTGCGGATTTATTGATGCTTGGAACAGATTTTATGCCGGAGATAACTCTTGCAAAAAGTGCAGGTTTTGACACAGATAAATATGGAATAAATATTGATGAAAAAGCGCGGGCGCTTATAAAAGGCAAAGCTGCAGAAGGAGTATATGCTTCAGGGGCATGTGCTAATGCGATCAACATAGTGACTGGAAAACGGGATTTCATGTTCACAGGATCAACATCAATACAAAAATCAAGAATAATATCGGAGCAACTGCTTAGCATAGACGCCAGTATAAAAGGGAGTACTAATCCAAAGATTGCTGTACTCCGGGATCTGAATATTGGTACAGCAGGATTAACAAAAGAGGAAGCAGAAAAACACAATATCGAAGTGAAAACTTGTGTAACTGAAGAAAAAAGCACAGCAAGATATTATCCTGGCGGCATCCCCGTTTATATGAAACTGCTTTTTGAAAAAAATTCTCTCAGGCTTATTGGAGCACAGATTGTATCCAAAGGATGTGGAATTAAAGAACGGATTGATACCTTGTCGATTGCAATGAACTGCAGGCTTACGGCAAAGGAACTGGCGCACCTTGAAACCGCATATTCTCCTCCGGTATCACATATCCTTGATATAATGGTTGAATTGGCAAAAAGTGTGTGGTTTGAAAATAATATAAAATAAAGCGGTTAAATCTTTTTGCTTCAGGGTTTTAAACCCGAAACCGAAAAGTACATAAAGCCTTTGGAAACATAATGTATTTTGTGGGATTTTTCAGGAGTTAATCAATATGAAATTCAATGGAGTAAATCATCTTGCAATGGCAACAGGTGATATGGATAAAACCATACTTTTCTGGCGTGATCTTCTCGGCATGCGCCTTGTAGCTGGTCTTGGACAGAAAGGTTATAGACATTACTTTTTTGAGATATCACCCTATGACCTGATAGCGTTCTTTGAGTGGGAAGGCGTTGAGCCGATGATAAAAAAGGAACACGGAAGACCTGTAAGCGGTAAGTTTGGTTTTGATCATGTCTCATTTGGGGTTGAGGAAGAAGAAGACCTGTGGGAACTAAAGGAGAAGCTTGAAGCAGCGGGTTTCTGGGTGTCGGATGTAATCGACCATGGTTTCATTCACTCTATTTACAGCTATGACCCTAATAACATTCCAGTTGAGTTCAGCCATAATGCGAGCGGCATCGATATCAGAAAGAATCCCAGAATGGGAGATGCACAACCAGTAAAATTAGCACTTGAAGGCTCGGAACCTCAGAAGAATAAATGGCCAAAAGTCAAGCGTGCAACACCAATTGGAGAGAGGATTGTCTATCCGGGTGTTGGAAGCGAACTTTTTCATGGGTACAGGAAAGGTGAGTGAAATGAGTGCACAAATTGGCCAGAAAGCGCCTGATTTCAAAATGCAGGGAATCTTTAAAGGAGAGATCCGTGATATACATCTTGAAGACTTTACAGGGAAATGGATTGTCCTTTTCTTTTATCCGGGGGATTTTACATTTGTCTGTCCTACAGAGGTAAAAGAGTTCAGTGTAAAAAATAATGAATTCAAAGAACTTGATGCCCATGTATTGGGCGTCAGCGTTGACAGTATTCATGCTCATAAGGCATGGATCAAAGAGCTTGGAGAGTTAAATTATCCCCTGCTCAGTGATATAACTAAGGAAGTCAGCAGGAGATATGGCGTATTGATCCTGGATAAAGGTATAAGTCTTCGGGGAGCGTTCATCATAGACCCTGAAGGTTCTCTCAGGTACATTGTGGTACACGATCTTGATATTGGCAGAAGTGTTGATGAGATTTTAAGAGTTTTGAAGGCTCTGCAGACCGGCGAAATGTGCCCCGTGGAGTGGAGACCCGGAAAATCCACGCTGGGAAAAGTATAGGTATATGATAAAACCCGAGTGGCTTAAAATAGGAGTATAATATGTCAGAAGGATTACCAATATTCGGAAAAGAAGTGTTTGATACACTTTTCATAGGTTACAGAATTATGGTCACATTTGCGATAATCTCTATAATCATGTTCCTTGCAGGAATGTACTTGCAGTTAGCTAAATGGGGACAGGGCATCCCCGAAGGTGCAACAAAACCCCCTGGAGCATGGGGCACACTTAAATTAATCATTCATAGAATCTTTGAGAAAGGTATTTACCCTGCTCTTGGAGTAATAGTCCTCGATGGTTTATTCCAGCGCAGAACCTGGCGAAGAAGAAAGACCGAATGGTTGATGCATATATTCATTTTCTGGGGATGGTTCGGGTTGTTCATATTGACAATGACTGCTGCTGCAGCCGAATTCTATGGGCCGTTCATCCTGAATGAACCCGTAGGCCAGCCAAAATTATTTATCGATACATTTGCGGCTCTGAAAACCCCTAATCTCATATTTTCTTCAATGTTAACTATTGGAATAATTATAGCGATTATGAGAAGAATCTTTTTTGCAGATGTCCCACCTGCAAGATTCACAAGCGTTGATTGGATATCAATTACCGGGATTGCTATAGTTATATTATCAGGATTTCTTGCTTATTATCTCAGGATAGATTATTATGGAATAACGGGGCGCATGTTAATCAGTCAATATGAATTTACAGTTCCTAAATTCTTCAATAATCATACAGTTATTTTTCATGAGGTATTTACCCTGCTGTTCTGCGTTGGTTATTTACCATACAGCAAACTCTTCCATATGTTTGTTACCCCGCTTGTAATTATGATGAACAAAGGTGGCTATGTTGAAGTTAATGTATAGGGAAGATTGTTAGTCATATAACGAACAATATTTAAGCATAAATGAATATATAATAAAATCATGGCAAAAAATAAACCTGCAATCTCGCTTGAAAATTTTACCCCCACACAACTGATGGAGTATGACGCTTGTACACGATGTGGTGAATGCGTCAAGTATTGTCCTACATATGATGGCCGAAATAAAGATCAGAATATCGAACCCAGAGATAAGATCCTGCGGTGGAGAGAGTTTGTAACAAGGAGTTATGGCTGGAAAGCCAGGCTCTTCGGACCTGCAGCTATTCCCCCTGAGGAAATTAAAAAGTACACGGATGACCTGTACAACTGCACAACTTGTGGAATGTGCGGCACTGTTTGCTGCGCTGGCATAGATACTATAGAACTCTGGGAATCAAACCGCGCCAATCTCGTGAAGCATGGGACAGGACCTTATGGTAAGCAAAATCTCTTCCCAAAACTAATAGGAGAAGGACATAATCCTTATATGAAACTGCAAAAAGACAGGCTTGCATGGATGACACCCGATATTAAAATAGCAGATAAATCGGATATCGCATACTTTATTGGCTGCACAGCAGGATACAACCAGCAGGTGCTTGGTGTCAGCACAGCAAGGATTTTGAACAAACTCAATGTTCCATTTATGGTACTTGGTGAAGATGAATGGTGCTGTGCCTCTGCACTCATAAGGACAGGGCAACAGCATTTAGGCGATGTGCCAAAACAAGCAGCACTGCATAATGTTGAAGCACTCAAAGCAAAAGGTGCAAAGAGAGTTATATTCGCATGCGCCGGATGTTTCAGGGCCGCCAGGATAGACTGGCCGCGAGCATATGGAAAAGAATTACCCTTTGAGGCAATTCACATGTCACAGTTCCTTGCAGAGCAGCTTAATGATGGAAAGATTAAATGGGAAAAGACGTTGAACAAGACTGTGGCCTATCATGACCCCTGCCATCTCGGAAGACATGTAGGCGTGTTTGAGGAGCCCAGAAACGTCCTTAAGAGTATGCCGGGCATCAAGCTTGTAGAAATGGAGAGAAACCGCAATGAACAGCGCTGCTGTGGTGCTGGTGGAGGCGTTAAAGCCGGCCTCCCTGACCTTGCACTTGCTGTTGCTAAAGATCGCATGAATGATGCCAAAGCAACAGGCGCCAAGGTATTGATCAGCACATGCCCATTCTGCAGGCGTAACCTTCTTGATGGTAGAGATGACCTCAAGATGGATATGTACGTGGACGATCTTGTGGTTCTAACCGCAAACCTGATGGGGCTCTCAACAGATATCAAACCACCCGCACCGGGTGCCCCAAAAGAGAGCATCAGCGACCTGTTCAGGACCCAGACAATACCACCAAAAACAAAATAATAAGAGTTTATTGAAAGGAGGTTTTTAAATGAAGAAAATGACAGAACAACATCTTATCAATGCGTTTGGAGGAGAAAGCCAGGCACATATGAGGTATTTACATTTTGCAGATCAGGCAGAAAAAGAAAAATTTAATAATCTGGCTCGCTTATTTCGTGCAATCGCCCATGCTGAATATATACATGCGGGAGACCATTACCGGGAGTTGAAACATCTGGATGGGGGATTTGTCGCAAATAGCATGGCCGCTTTTGGCCCGGGCGATTCAAAGAAAAACCTTAAACTGGCCATCGCTGGCGAGACATTTGAAATCGAGGAAATGTATCCTGTATACCTCGAAGTGGCAAAATTCCAGGGAGAAACAGGGGCACAAAAAAGTTTTGAATGGGCGTATGGCACTGAAAAAATGCATAAGCAGCTTTATGAAAAAGCACTGGATTCGGTTAACTCCGGAAAGGACGTTAAACTCGGTCCGATCCAGGTTTGCGAAGTTTGCGGATATACACTGGAAGGAGAAGCACCTGATAAATGTCCACTGTGCAATGCACCCAAAGAAAAATTTAGTGCATTTAAATAGCTTTAAAATGATTTAATCAGCAATGCCAATAGACCCCATCTGCAAGATACAGGTTGATGATAAAACCCCGTTCAAATCGGTTTATAAGAACAAGGAATATTATTTCTGCTCTGAGAATTGCACAAAGAAATTCAATGAACTTGATAAAAGCGTAATCAGGGTCAGGCGGTCATTAAAAGATAAAGAACGCATATCATTCGGCAAGCTCAAGCGAGAAATCATTGACCCTGGCATCTGCACGCTATGCGGAGCCTGTGTAGCGAGCTGTGAAGTGTTAAATGTTGTTGGGGGAAAACCTGCCCTTATAGGGCCTTGCACTGCCTGCGGTGTATGCTACAACCAGTGCCCTCGCACCATAACCACGGAATCAAGCCTCATAGGGAATGTGCGAGATGTCTTTACAGCAAGGACAGTGCTGCCAGAGGTTAAAGGGCAAAACGGCGGAGTGGTCACATCAATGCTGCTCTATGGTCTTGAAGAAGGACTGATAGACAGCGCCGTTGTAACCGTGAAAAGCGAGGAAGAGCCCTGGAAACCAGTACCAATAATCGCGCAGACAAGGGAAGATATCCTGCGCTCACAAGGCTCCATATATGTGCATTCACTGACCATGGAAACCCTGATGAGCGCAATAAAAAGAGGCTCACGTTCCATCGGCTTTGTAGGTCCATCGTGCAACATCGACGCAGTTTATAAAATGCAGAATTCACCTTATGGATTGTTGCATATGTTCATGCGAGCAAATATCCTGAAAATGGGTCTTTTCTGCATGGACACTTTCAATTATGAAGGTCTGAAAACCTTCCTCACTTCAAAGGGTATTCCATTATCTGATGTTAAAGAGATGAAGATACGCAAAGGAAAATTCAGCGTCAAAACGGAGTCGGAGCATATCTTTCCTCTTAACGATATCGACGCATTCAGGAACGGTTCATGCACTGTCTGCACAGACCTGACAGCTGAGAAAGCTGACCTCTCTTTTGGCGGCGTGGGTTCAAAGGAAGGATACACCACTGTACTTGCCCGTACCGGGCTAGGGCTTGAGCTTTTTAAGGATGCTGAGGATAGGGGGTATATTAAGATAGAGCCACTTGAGAGAGAGGGGTTTGAAAGAGTTCTGCGACAGGCAAGAGCCAAGAAAGTGCAGATGTACATGATAAAGAGAAGGGTTGAAACGGGTACCTTACCCATTCACTCCTCTATCGTGGGCGGAGAATAACCGTACCATGAACCTTCCTGGCCCAGATGATACAATGCAGCTTCAAGAATCTCTTTGTGACCTTTCTCAAAAATCACGAGCTTTAAAAAAAGGTCTTTGCTTGATCTAATGTCTGTTCTTTGAGCGCTCTTTGAATATAATTCAATAGACCTCTCTTCAGTTCTGATCCCAATTTTCAGAGCTTCCTGTGTTTCGGTTATGGTCATCGGCTCAAGTGATTCCGGGAAAACCCGCCTGGCTTGTTCCCTGTTCTTTTCATCCATCACCCCTTCTTCAATGGGTTTTCCTGATATCTGCAGGTACTCTTTCTCAAGTAGATGCTTGTGGTCCCCTTCATCCCTGGAAAGCCTTCTGAAAATCGATTTAGCATTTTCTTCCTCAACGATGTCACTAAATATCGAATAGTATTCCTGGCCATAGATCTCGATCGAAATCGCTTCTTTCAGAATATCAAGAATATTGCTTTGATTGTCCATATTATTCACCCATTAAAGGTTGATTTCAAAAGATAATAAAGATAGTGTAATGATTAAATAGTTTGCACACCATGCAATATTCTGGGAGTCTTTATGGAAAAAAATAAATTGAACATACTTATCGTATTCTACAGCATGACCGGAAATGTTGCAAAACTGGCAAAAGCGGTAGCTGAAGGGGCGATGAGCGTTAAAGATACAGAAGTGAGAATTAGACAGGTTGAAGAGCTTATTCCCAAAGAGAAGTGGAACGACATTATGAAGAAAGTGAAAGAAGAACTGAAAGATATTCCAATTGCTTCAATGGGTGATCTGGAGTGGGCTGATGGCATAGCATTCGGAACTCCAACAAGATATGGCAATATGACGGCTCAGATGAAGGAATATATAGATGAGACCGGGGGCCTCTGGCAAAAAGGCGCTCTTGAGAACAAGGTGGCAGGCATCTTTACAAGCACAAGCACCCAGCACGGGGGTCAGGAAACAACAATAATTACTTCGATGGTACCACTATTTCATCTGGGAATGATCGTTGTGGGAATTCCATATTCTGAACAGAGGTTGTTCGCATTTGATTCGATATCAGGCGGCTCTCCATATGGTGCCTCTTCAATATCTGGACCGAAGGCCGATAGATCCCCTACTTCCAATGAACTCGAAATTGCAAAAACACTTGGCAGGAGAATAGCTGAGGTTAGCAGAAAGATTTCAGGGAAATAAATCATATAGGCAACCTACATGCCTATGTTTTTGCGGATGTTCTCAGGAGGTATCTTGAATTTAAAGGCTACACCGTCCGGCATGTCATGAATATCACTGACCTTGATGACAAAACTATCAGAGCCTCACAAGAGCAGGGCGTAAGAATGAAGATTTCAGGGAAGTATCTTACGACGAGGCTATTTATGAAGCGGCAAAAACACTTGCCATATTAAAGAGGCCTCTTCTTTATGGCTGGGCTTCAGCGTCATGTGAAGCGCATGAAAAAGAAGAAACCCGGGAACTAGCAAATCTTCCCGATGATAGAAAGAACCTCCACATCCGAAAGGTCGTACCAGTTTCTGTACGCATCTGCCACTGCAAAAGAATTCCCGTACCTCACATTCAAGCATACAAGTTCATCCACTTCAGGAAGAACAAGCTCCACAGTTCTTTTTGAGGCTGTTGGAACAGCAACAATAATTTTCCCTGGCTTGTTTCTTTTTACAAAACTGACAGCAGCAAGCATCGTATAGCCAGAAGCAAGCCCGTCGTCTACAAGAATCACAATCCTGTCTTTCAAGACTGGAAAGGGTCTTCCTTCCCTGAAGACCTGATCTCGCCTTTTGATTACCTCTTTTGTCTTTTCAGCCTGCTCCCTTATCTCATCTTCGGTAAGATCAAGCTGGGCGAGCAATCCTTCATTTAAGATAATTTCCCCACCCAGCCCCAGTGCGCCAAAGCCTGCCTCGGGATTATAAGGTATCTGGAGCTTTCTCACTATCATTAAATCCATGGGAAGATGAAGCGCAACCGCTATCTCATGAGCCACGGGCACACCTCCTGAAGGGATTCCAAGGACTATGCCGCCAGAATCCCTGTAATGTACCAGTTTTCCAGCAATGAGGCTACCTGCTTCGGTTCTGTCTTCAAAGACATGGATTTTATTTCTCAGAGAAACTTCTTCAATCAGCCTGCCCATTGCTACATCTTTTCCATCATTTCCAGTGCTTCTTCAAGCGGCAGTGCGGGCGCTATATGGGGCACTCCTAACTCCCTGAACGGGTAGGTTATCTTCAGGATAGCTTCCTCGTTGGGGGCATCGAATATTGCTACAGAGATGTGCCTTCCGAGGAGGAGATACCTGCCTATCAGCTTCACTTCTTCGGGATATTTGAATTCTTTCCAGAGTTCAAGAAGCCGCGAAGTGTTCTCAGGCTGCCACTTAAACCACAGTATACACAGCAAAAACTCACCTCCTATAATTTGTATATAATCAGGCATTATTTAAGGAATTCGGATGAAGATTTTCTTCGCAGGCTCAATAAGAAGCGGCAGAAAACTTTTGCTTGGCTGTGAAGCTCATGGAAACATGGCAGTGAATGTACTGTTAACTCTTTTGGTCAGCATAATTTGGAATGAATTATTTTCTCATTTTTTGCAACTTACAGCCTGTATATTATGGATCGGTCAAAAGAGAAGCGCAGTGTCCATGGAATGTGCCGTTCTGGATTTGACCGCTTGCCTGATAAAAGGTTTCTGGATTGCGGATTGTTATCATCAACTACTCCCTCCCTTTTTAAGACAATAGGAATTATATATTGCTATTATCAATAGTCCTATTGGGAGAATAAAATGGAGAATGAATCTTCATGGGTTTATGCAATTGAAGAGAAAGAATTGAAGGAAAATAGTGCGAACATGGTATTTCAGAAGGGGTTACCGGTTCTTCTCATCAAAAAGGCGGGTGAAATTTACGCCATATCGAACAAATGTGCGCATATGGCGTGTACATTAGCAGGTGGCACTTTACAAGACTTTATAATCAAATGTCCATGCCATGACTGGAGATATGATGCCAGAACAGGCGAGTTTTTGGATGCAAAGGAAATTAAATTACCAGTTTATGAGTGGAAATCATCAGATGGAAAGATATTTATAAATATCCAGGAGGGATAATTATCACGAAAGTATTCATGTACACCTTAAGTACATGCCCATGGTGCCGAAAAACAAAGCAGTTCTTCAGGGACAGTAATATTCCTTTTGATTATGTGGATTATGACCTCCAGGGGGAAGAAGAACAGGAGAAGATAATTGACGAAATGACAGTCGAATCAAGGAAAAAGGCTCTGAGATATCTTTTTCAAAAGATTGTGGATACTCTGGGGTACAAATTCAGCCCTGATGAGGAGATGGTTGATTTCTTACTGGAACAGGAAGTTATGCTGGAGCAAAAGCACGGCATTCCTATTGTCCATGTCAGGGACTCACTAAGAAACGGGAGGAAAATATGAAAATAGTCTGTCCCTGTATCCCTTTCCATAGGGAGCATTTTGATGCCATCAAACGCTGCTGGTGCTTACTCTTTGTAACCAAGGATGTAATCAATCCTGATAAACTGAAACAGATTCCTTTTAATGAAATCAAAAGAGGGAAAAATGTTCGTTGAAGTGGCTAAAACGGATGAAATAGCGACCGGGGGCATGAAAGCATATGAAGTAAAAGGAAAGGAGATTGTTCTATGCAATTATGACGGGAAAATTTATGCGGTCAGCAGAAGATGCGGTCATACTAATGCTCCCCTGGAAATGGGAACGCTGGAGGGCTATATTTTAACCTGCCCATTGCACCATTCCCAGTTCGATATAACTACAGGCGAGATTTTAAGCGGCCCTGTTCCCGCCGATTTTGGAGAGGAACCAATACCGGAAAGTCTAATGAAATATTTCCAGAATGTTGGCATGCTCTTATCAAAGGTTAAGACTTATGATTTAGAAACTTATCCTGTTAAAGTTGAGGGGAATTCGATAACTGTGGACATGGATTAATTTATGAATGCAATGTCGAATGATAATGCAGAAGATAAATACATCCCTGGAGTATGTAACATTGGAAAATCGGAAATCAAAAGAAGAAAACAGGCAGGGTGGTCAGGATTGATCATCACAGTGATTCTCCTGGGTCTGCTTGTATATTTTGACGTGCCACGACCCTGGAGGCTTGTTATATTTATTCCAGCGATGATGACTGCGATTGGTTTTCTTCAGGCGCATATGCATTTTTGTGCTTATTTCGGCATGCAGGGAGTTTTCAATTTTAGTCCTGAAATCGGAAAGACCGATACAGTAGAACAGGCAGAGTTCCGTGCTATGGATCGGCGAAAGGCGTGGCAGATTATTACATACTCAGCAATTATAGGGGCTGTCATAGCTATCATATCCTATTATCTGCCTCTGTAGCCGCAACCGAAGGAGAATTCATGAAAATAATCAATAAAAATAAAATCGAAGCTATTAATTCATACGGAGGAACATGAGAACGGTTTCTGAGATGTTTGCTGAAATGAAGAAAATCGCTGACGAGGAAGGCTACCAGTTCAACCCGGTCAAGGAAGAACTGAATGATATCTTGGAGGGTCTGTGGGATAACGAGCACAGGTACGGCTATCTTTCATGCCCCTGCCGCTTAGCAAGCGGCTTGCTGGCAGATGATATGGACATTATCTGCCCTTGTAACTACCGCGACGCTGATGTTGAGGAGTACGGTTGCTGCCTGTGCGTGCTGTATGTGAGCGATGACTGGATAAGCGGGAAGAAGAAGCATGATCCGATACCGGAGCGGCGCCCGCTGGAATATTATGAGAAAGGTTATCCGAGCATTATGGAACAAAAAGGAGCAGGAGGAAAAGAAATTGCTCAGGTCTATCGATGTAATGTGTGCGGTTATCTCTGCGCAAGGGAGGAACCGCCAGATCTCTGCCCGGTTTGCAGGGCGAAGAAGGAGAGGTTTGAGGAGTTTGAAATGAAGGGATAAGGGTTCAGATAGGGATGAGAGCATAAAAAGAGGCTATTTTTTCCTCCACCTTACCCCTTCCTTTGTATCCTCCAGCACAATACCCATATCCTCCAGCCTTTTTCTTATCTCATCAGCACGCTTGAAGTTTTTTCTTTCCCTGGCTTTTTCCCTCTCTTCAATAAGCGCTTCTATATCTCCTGAGAGCACTCCTTTTTCTTTAAGCGTCATGATGCCCAAAACCGCATCGAATTTGAGCATAAGTTCATAAACAGCCTTTGCGCTCTCAGAGCTCAAATCATCTTTTTCTATGGCAGCATTAACTTCACCTACCATGTCGAAGATGGATGCAAAGGCCCCGGGAGTGTTAAGGTCGTTATCCATTTCGGTCTCAAAACGCTGCGCATGCCTGCTGGTTAGCATTGTTATTTCCTCATTACTTTTGGATTTTGAATTATAACCCTTAAGCCTTTCAACGAACTGATTTAACCTGTTAAGGATATTCGAGGCATGTTCGATAGATTCCCATGTGAAGTTAAGTCTTGACCTGTAGTGCGAGAATACGAACAAATACCGCAGAGCCTCTGGCCTATAGCCTCTATTCATCACGTCTCTCAGGGTAATAATATTCCCCAGGCTCTTGGACATCTTCTTATTATCAACGAGCAGGTGTTCGCAGTGCATCCAGTATCTTACGAATTTCTGCCCTGTCGCAGCCTCGCTCTGGGCTATCTCGTTCTGATGATGGGGAAAAATGTTATCTATGCCGCCTGTATGGATATCTATGATTGCGCCGAGATATTTAATGGACATAGCAGAGCATTCGATATGCCAGCCCGGTCTTCCTTCACCAATTTCGGTCACCCAGAAAGGCTCACCCTCTTTCTTTTCCTTCCATAACGCAAAGTCGCGCACATCTTCCTTCTCATATTCATCCGCTTCAACCGTAGCCCCGGGCTTTATCCGGGATATGTCTATCTTTGCAAGTTTCCCGTAATCAGGAAATTCATTCACCTTAAAATAAACAGATCCATCTTTCCGATAAGCATAGTCCTTATCAAGTAATAATTTGACCATATCCGCCATTTCATTTATGTGGTCGGTGACCCTGGGATAAACATCTGCCCTCTTGATCCTGAGAAGGTCGATATCCTCAAAGAAAAACCTGATGTACTTATCTGTATATTCTCTGAGGCTTACGCCCTGCTCTTTTGATGCCCTGATAGTCTTATCATCAAGATCAGTGATATTCATGACTTGCCGGACGGTGTAGCCTTTAAATTCAAGATATCGCCTGAGAACGTCCGCAAAAACATAGGCACGGAGGTTACCGATGTGGGCGAAACCATAAACCGTAGGGCCGCAGGAATATATGCCAGCGAATTTATCTTTCAAAGGAACAAAAACCTCTTTTTCGCCTGATAATGTGTTGTAAAACTTTAGAGCCATTTATTCTTAGACCTTGAGAAAATAACTAAATACTCCCCTTGCCAATTTCCTTAACAATGTCGCTTGCGCTGACTATGCCAGCAGGCATCTGAGGCTCACTCAAATCTTTGCCCATCACCAGTAACCTGTGGATGTGTTTCTCATTCATCACATCCGCAGCTTCCCCAAGAGTTGTCTCAGGTCTGATAGCCTCTACATGCGGGGTCATTATCTCCTCCGCTGTCAAAAGCTCCCAGTTCAGTTTTCCAAAATGACAAAGCACATCACACTCCGAGACGATTCCCATGACCCCTCTCTCCGGACTTTTCACAGCAACTCCAGATACCTCTTCTCTGGCCATAATCTTCGAAATTTCCCTGATCGAGAGCGTGGCAGGAACCATTACCACTCTTTTCGTCATTATATCCTTGAGCAACTTTACTTTCTTTTTCAAAACCTAACCTCCTAAGTTAAGTGTTTAGTATTTATACAAATAGATGTCGTAGAAAATAATTAGCCTTTTATGTTCCCAACAGGTTTTAACTCAACCACCTTCTTAGACATTTATCGGATAAGATAAAATCTGTTTCTGAAAGTTATACGAATTTTTTGAAAAATCGATACCGGTAGTCTTTTGGAATTGTGGTGATGTAATTATATGGTGTGGAGGACTGCCAGACTCTCGATTGATGATAAAAAAATTCTTCAGGCACATTTTCAATTTCTTTTTTTGAACCTTTCTATATAAAAAGTTGGAAAAATTATCAAATATATATATAAATTATTTTGCTTCTTCCCATAGGCCCATCACATTATCTTCCGGATCCATAAATTCCGCATAAAAACCCATATCTCCAACAGCCGTTTTTGGCGTGATTGTCTTGCCCCCGGATTTATTTATCTTTTTCAAATAGTCGTCTATTGAAGAAACTTCTATAGTAATTTCTGGATATTCTTCTGGAGATTCTCTCACATACAACGCTCCATTGATTGCGCCAGGTTCTAAAGGAATCTCATTCTCATCAGTCTCGACTGTTTTTACTATTTGATATTGGGTATGTTTTGGAATCTGTGTTATTTCCCATCCGAAAATATCGGAATAGAATTTGTTTGCTCTTTTCATCTCATTTACAGGCAAATGAAAATGTACCACTTGGTCCATAATTAACTCCTATATTTCCTATATTTTTGTTAACTTCTCTTCTTTTCGCTTTTATTTCTTTCATTTGGTTCATAACCGATTTTCATTATTCTTAAATTTCAATATATCAACCCCCTTTCCTTTCTTTAACCTTTTAACTTGACTTTCTCAGATTAAATCCATATTGTAACTTGTTATAATAGGCAAATCAATATAATTGAGGCTCACTCGACTTTTACCTCTTTTTCTAGACCCGGCATTCTTCAAATTTTCTAAAATCATTCAATCTGTCTGCCATTATTTAAAACCTCCACAATTAGTATCTTTCAGGATGGTACTTAAAATTAACGATATTGTTCAGTCGCGAAAAAATGTTCCCAAAGAGATTTTGGGGTTATGATATATTGGCAAGAGATAAGGTATAAAAACCTTTGATGTCATACTTAATTACGGGGTGTTAAAATATGGCATACGAACCAAAAAATTTTGATAGCTTACTTGGCACCAAAGGATTGAGCGACCAGTTGCTGAAGAACCATTTCATGCTGTATCAGGGCTATGTAACGAACACAAATAAAATAGCAGGTACATTAAATGCGTTTGAATAATTTTGGAACAAGAAAAAACCTTCGTCCCGGAACTTGCAAAATTAGAGTACTCATAGGTGAAGTCAATGATAAAAGAGGGCGTACTTTTCGACCAGCTTCCAAATAACAGAGCAAGATGCAATGTCTGTTCTCACAGGTGCAATATAGGGGAGGGCAAGATAGGGATATGTGGAACCCGGAAAAATATTAGCGGGAAAGTCCATTCAATAATTTATAATACTGTATCCAGTGAGGCAGTTGACCCGATAGAGAAAAAACCTCTATATCATTTCCTTCCGGGCACGCTCTCTTACTCTCTTGGCGCTATAGGATGTAATTTCAGGTGCGAGCATTGCCAGAACTGGAACATCTCGCAGGTCAAACTGGAGGAGTCGTACACAATGGAGATAACACCTGAGGAGGCGGTCAGGCGAGCAAAAGCTTCGGGATGTAAATCCATTTCCTGGACGTATAACGAGCCTGCAATATGGCATGAATATACATATGACAGCGCGGTTCTGGCCGAAAAGGCGGGGCTGAGGACAGTGTATGTAACAAATGGCTATATCACCCCTGAGGCGTTGCAGCGCATCTCGCACTATCTTGATGCATACCGTGTAGATATCAAATCGTTTTCCGAGAATTTCTATAGAAAAGTATGCGGTGCGAGACTTGCGCCGGTTCTAGAATCGACAAGAATGGCAAAAGAACTTGGCATGCATGTTGAAGTTATAACGCTCATCATCCCGGGAAGAAACGATTCCCCGGAGGAGATCAGGCAGCTTGTGAAATGGATGCATGATAATCTCGGAGAGAACACGCCCATCCATTTCACGAGATTCCATCCAATGTACCAGATAACAGACATGTATTCGACACCTGTGGAGATGCTCGAGATAGCACATGATATAGCAAAGAAAGAGGGGATGCGGTTTGTTTATATAGGGAATGTGCCGGGGCATAAGTATGAGAATACTTATTGTCCGGAGTGCAATGCTTTGCTGATAGATCGCACGGCGTTTACCATAAGTGAGTATAATATAAAGGAAGGAAAATGCCCCAGGTGCGGGGAAAAGATACCGATATAGAATATATGAAGGGCTTGCAAATCAAGATTTATGAGAATGCAGACTAACATAAATATGAAATGTGAAGTAGATTGACTAAAATAATTGCAGAACATAAGGGCAGGGGAATTATAGGGGGATGGCATGCCGTATAGATATCTTGAGAATATTGCAACTGCGGACGCAGCTTTTGAAGTGGAGGGACGGACACTGGAAGAACTCTTCAGGGATGCTGCAATTGCCACTTTTGAGGTTATGGTTGATGCAAAGAGCGTGGAGCTGAGGATTACAAAGGAAATTGAGCTTAAGAACGAAGCTGTTGATAATTTGTTATTCGACTGGATCTCGGAACTGGTCTACCTGAAGGATGCTGATGCTCTCATATTTAGCAAATTTGAAATAAATATTAAAAAAAATGATCTGTATGAACTCAAGGCAACGGCATCGGGTGAGACTATCAACCAGGAAAAACACATTCTCAGATCTGATGTTAAGGCTGTTACCTATCATATGTTCGAAGTTAAAAAAGAAAAGGAAAACTGGACTGCCAGGGTTGTTCTTGATATATAATAACTATAATATATAATAAAATATAAGAATCAATTGGGGGTAGAATGGAAATAAAAAAGATATCTGACTATATATGGGAAATACCTGCTACAGAGAAAGAAGGAATGCTTGTACCTGCAAGGATATACGCGACCGAGAAGCTTATGCGCGAGATGGATGCCGGAGTACTCGATCAGGTGACAAATGTAGCATGCCTTCCGGGAATACAGAAATACGCATACTGTATGCCTGACGGTCACATGGGATATGGCTTCCCGATAGGCGGGGTGGCGGCTTTCTCGAAGGAGGACGGGGTGATATCCCCGGGCGGGATAGGTTTTGACATAAACTGCGGGATGAGGCTTATAAGGACGGATCTGACTGTAAGCGATGTCGCACCCAGGATACGGGATCTTGTGAATTTGATGTTCGAGATAGTGCCGGCAGGCGTGGGGAGCAAAGGATTAGTGAAGCTCTCTGTAGAGGAGTTCAAGCGGGTAATGGCCTGCGGCGTTGGCTGGTGCATCGAGAAAGGTTACGGGTGGGAAGAAGACAGGGAAAGGATCGAAGAGAATGGATGCATACAGGGGGCAGACCCGTCGAAGATAAGCGAGAAGGCCATAAGCAGGGGAATATCCCAGCTTGGAACCCTGGGTTCAGGGAACCATTATCTTGAGATACAGATAGTCACGCCCGGAAAGATATTCGATAAGGCCGCAGCCAGAGCATTCGGGATATTTGAGAACCAGGTCGTTATTATGGTGCACTGCGGCTCCAGGGGCTTTGGGCACCAGGTCGCAACTGATTACCTGCGCATTTTTGATACTGCCATGAAGAAGTACGGGATTACTGTCAGGGACAGGGAACTTGCTTGTGCCCCTTTTAACTCGCCTGAAGGGCAAGATTACTTCAAAGCAATGAAATGCGCCGCAAATGCTGCATTCGCAAACCGCCAGGTGATAGTCCACAGGATAAGGCAAGGGTTTGGCAGGATATTCGGGAGAAAGCCTGAGGATATGGGAATGCGCATAATATACGATGTGGCGCATAACGTCGCAAAATTGGAGACGCATGAGGTCGATGGGGTAGAGAAAGAACTTGTAGTGCACAGGAAAGGGTCTACACGCTGCTTCGGTCCGGGAAGGAGGGAGGTGCCGGAGATTTACAGGAGTATAGGTCAGCCCGTAATAGTGGGAGGCTCCATGGAGACTGGCTCGTATCTTCTTGTTGGTACGGAAAAAGCCATGACGGAGACATTTGGCTCCACGATGCACGGTTCGGGAAGAACGATGTCAAGAACAAAGGCGAAAAAGGGAGTTATGGGCGCTGAGCTAAAGAAGAAGATGGAGGAAGCAGGGATTATAGTCAAAGCTGTTTCCATGTCAGGTCTGGCTGAAGAAGCAGGGTTTGCGTACAAGAATATCTCAGAAGTGGTTGACACGATGGAGATGGCCGGAATTTCAAGGAAGGTGGTTGAGCTAAAACCAATAGGGAACATAAAAGGGTAATTTTTCTCACGTTATTTCTGATAAGACAGTATCTCCGAAGGAAAAT
>UBJH01001638.1_pt1 | contig 19586 bp, 16 predicted proteins | sample 2193721 | NCBI WGS metagenome assembly UBJH01 (sample SAMEA4703186, study PRJEB27089) | metagenome | reverse complement strand
GCCCGGCCAGCAGCATGAACTGGCCCAGCATCACTCCAACCCAGATCAGCATCGGGCCCAGGCCGCGAGCGTCACCAAGTCCCAGCGTAACCGGCGCGCCAAAGACCAACGCTCCGCCGTCGGATTTGCCCAGCGCAAGGTGGGCCGTGCGCCCGTCGCAGTAAACGACCGCAAGCGTGTCATCAACGGCCGAGAGCGATGCGTCTGACATCGAAATCAACAGCGAACTGGAAGGAAAGTCCGGCAGGGACTCACGGCCCCATCCGTCGTTCTTGAGCCGCCATAACTCCCAGCTCTCTGTTTGCTTGTCTTTTTCCCGTCTTGCCACCATCACCACCGGCTGGCCCTTGAACACTGTCAACGCCGCACCCTTGGCGTCTTTGGTGACCTCGCTGGTGTGCAGGCCCTCGATGTTCGCCACCCAGTTGCTGCCTTCCTTCACGCCGTCTCCGGCCTGCGGCAGCACTTCATCCAATCGCGGCTTAAACCACAGCAGCTTGAGCGCGCCGTTGTGCTTCTCCATGATGGCAACCCAGAGGTAGCCGTCGGCGCTGATCATTTTCATCGCGGCTCCGCGGCGCAGTTCACCCTGCAAAAGCGCGGGCTGCACCTCGGGGCTGTCCAGCGGGCGCACGCGCGCTTCCTGCCCCGCGAGCCAGCACAACCAGGGCTTGCCATTGAACATCGCGATTGTGGGTGAAGCGTCGGTGTCGTTGATGCCGAGGTTCTGCTGGCGAACGGTCTTGGGCCAGCCTTCGTCTCCGGGATTGCCGGAAATGTCGAATTCAATGAAATGGCTGTCGAAAACAACGATGGCCCGATTGTCGCCCGCCAGCGTCACACCGCCCGCCACGCCGCGAAACGATGCGCCGCGCACCACTTCACCGTCGCGAAGCCTCGCCAGTCGAAAACTGCCCTCCAGGCCGCCGCGGGCTGTCGAGGGATCATAGGTCTGATCCAGAAGCAGGCCCTGCGGCTTCTCGCCGCCCTTGACCAGCAAGAGCTCCGTCGCCCGCACCGAAGGCGCCACACCCTGAAACAATGCCACACCGAACGAAACCACCAGCGCCGCGGTAATTGTCAGGGCAAAACTGATGCGCACCAGGCGCACGCGACGGCTCTGGCGCAGCAGCCGTTCACGCAGGGGATCGGGAATGTTCGGTGACGCCATGAAAGCAACTTAGCAGCAGCCGGCCCGTTGGCGAGGGGGCCAAGAGCCCTGAACGCCCACTTGGCGCGGCGAATTGTTTACTGGCCAAGTTCGCCTGTGGCCTTGAGCAGGGCAAGGCGTGCCTTCTCCGCCTCGATACGCGAGCGAATCAAGTCGCGCTCCGCCGCCGTGAGGTCATTGAGCGCCTGCTTGACCTCAAAGGCTGTGGCCAGGCCGGCCTTGTTGCGCTCGACTTCAGCTTTGTGCGTGGCATCAGCAAAATCGCGCGCTTCCTGTGCAGCGGCCACGCCGCGTTTGGCGCTGTTGATGCCGCGCACCGCGGCCGCCACTTCCATGATGACGTCGGTTTCCGCCTCGCGCGCATCGAGGATCGCCTGGCGCTTGCGGATCACTGAAGAATCCAGTCCCGCGCGCGCGGCCCGGTTCTGCAGCGGCACGCCAAAGGTCAGGGCAAAGCCATAGTCGAGGTTGGTGAAATCGGTGTAGCTCTCAAAGCTGTCGTTGGCCGTAGCGCCCAGACCATTGACGACAAAATTACCCGAGAGATCAAGCGTGGGCAACAGCCCGTATTCGTCGCGCGTAATGGCCAGGCCGGCGTTCTCAATGCCCTGCCGCGCCGCCGAAATCTCCGGCCGCTTGCGCAACGCGCCCTTCAGTTCGTTGATCAGCGACGGCTCCATGGTGGTGATTAAATCGGCCTGGACCTGCGTTGTGGTCTCAATGACCACGCGATAGTTCGCAAACAGCGAGTAGCCCACCAGAAGGTCAGGGTGGATGGCGCGCACCAGTTCATCGGTGCGCTGCTCCACCAGGTATTCGGCCTGAATCAGGCTGCGCTTGAGGGTGGCCAGGTTGCTTTGCTGCGCCAGAACATCCAGGCGTGTGCCCAGTCCCGCATCGGCGCGATTCTGCGCGAGCTTCAGTGCTTCCTCGGCGAGATCCTGCTGGCGTTGAAGCACCTTGAAATCCTCGCGGGCCTCAACGAGGTCCCAGTAAGCAATGGCCACGGCATAGGCCTGCGCGTTTTTCGTTGCCGACAGATTGAGTTCGGAAATGCGCTCGTTGCCTTCGGCGATCCAGGTGTTGCTAAGGTTCGGAACCAGCCCAACGCCGTTGAGCAGGTGCTGAGTAAGCGTGACCTGGGTGCTGGGAAAGAACTCAAAGGCGGAAAACGGGCTATTGGAGTCCACGCGACGGAATGACGCATCAATGTCAACCGTGGTGCCGGTCGCAAAGGGCAGGCGCGCGTTCATGCCGTAAGTGGTGGTGCCGGTGATGTTCTTGCTGCGCGTGTCGCCGGGGAACACCTGCGTCAATGCACCCTCGCTGCGCTGGTAGCCGATGTTGGCGCCCACTGTGATGTCGAGGTTGGACTTGGAGCGCATGGTGTCGGTGCGCGAAAGCTCCACGGCCAGTTGCGAAAACATGATGCCGCGATTGTGCAGCGCGGCCAGATCAAGCGCATCCGAGAGCGAGAGTCGCAGGATCACCGGTTCCTTGCGGGCCTCGAGATCAGCGGGTTTGACCTGATTTGCGGGAGGCTGGCGCTTCATGACCTCGTCCATGGCCTTGCGGAAGTTTTCCGAAGGCTCAACCTCGGTCACGCGCGAACGGCAGCCCACGGCAAACAGCAGGGAAGAGGTAACGAGACATACGAGAATTCGTTTCACGGCATCTCCAATCCGGCGCGAGTATGGCCATGCGGCGGCATCGCCGCAAGCGCTGTCACCGGTCTGCCTGAAATCCGGCAGGCCAGTGATTCAAACGTAAGTATCAAACGTATGTTTGAATTGGCAAGGGGTTGTTTTGCGCTGCTCATCACTTCGTGTTTTCCTGGCCAATGCGGGTTTTTCAACAGCCATTGCACGCTGGCGCAAACAACAACGCTCGTTAGCTTGAACCTATGCCCGACTCCGTTTACCAGCAAGCCGCCAACTCCGCGGAGCGTGAATTTGAACTCTCTTTGAGGCCGCAGCGCCTGGCCGAGTTCATCGGCCAGCGCAACGTCGTTGAGAACCTGAGCGTATACATTCAGGCCGCAAAAAAGCGTGGCGAGGCGCTTGACCACATCCTGTTTTCCGGCATGCCGGGCCTGGGCAAGACCACGCTGGCCAACCTGATTGCCACGGAGCTTGGCAGCCACATGCACGCGACCAGTGGGCCGGCGCTCGAGCGCGCGGGCGACCTTGTGGGTATTTTGACCAACCTCGAACTCAATGACGTTCTCTTCATCGACGAAATTCACCGCCTGCCAGCGCCGGTCGAGGAGTTTCTTTACTCGGCCATGGAGGATTTCCACGTCGATATCCAGCTTGACCAGGGGCCGGCGGCGCGCAGCGTGCGCGTGAATCTGAAACGTTTCACGCTTGTGGGCGCAACTACGCGCGAGGGCCTGCTTTCGTCGCCCTTCCGCGCGCGCTTTGGCGTGCTTGAACGCCTCGACCCCTATCCGCCCTCGGACATTCTCGAGATCGTCCACCGCTCGGCAAAGCTGCTCGCCCTGCCCCTTGAGCCCCAGGCAGCCGCGCTGATATCGGAGCGTGCGCGCGGCACGCCGCGCGTGGCCAACCGCATCCTGCGCCGTCTGCGCGACGTGGCGCAGGTCAAGGGCAAGGGCAAGCTCACTGTGGCGCTGGCTGAGCAGGGCTTGATCATGCTCGGCATTGACGACCAGGGCCTGACAGAGCTGGACCGGCGCATATTGAAGATCATCGCCGAACAGGGCGGCGGGCCGATTGGCCTCAAGACCATCGCGGTGGCCGTGGGAGAAGAAGAAGACACAATTGAAGACGCCTACGAACCACATCTGATTCGCGAAGGCCTGCTGGCCAAGACACCGCGCGGGCGGAAACTGACCGACAAAGCGCAAGCAATGCTGGGCAAGCGCGCGACTGAATTGCCCTTCAACTGATTCGCGATTGAATTCCAATAAGAGGGCCCCGCGCCAGTGCACGGGGCCCTTTGGATTTCAAACTGCTTACTTGCCGCTGCCCTTTTCCGCCTTCTTGTAGGTCAGCGTCATGATTTCCTGGCCCTTCATCTTGACCGTGAAGGGAATCTTCTCGCCGCCCCGACCGGTAGCCTCGCTCGAAAAGCTGAGCTCGGAGTTAAGCTCGACGCTGTCGCAAAGTGAAGTACCGATGTTGAACATGTAGTGGCCGGTGATCTTGGCCGTGACTTCGGGGTTCTTGAGGTCTTCGTTCTGCAGAGTGGCCTTGATGTCGATCACGAAGGTAACCTTGAGGCACTCGCCACCCTTGCCCGCGATGATCTCTTCGGCTGTGCAGCTGGCCTTGATCTCATTGACTTTCATGGCTTCGTCGTCGGCAAAGAAATCGCGCAGGTCCTTATCAGCGATTTCCCAGGTTTCGCCCACCGCTACTTCCTTGCCGGGGATGAACGGCACCTTGAAGGGTTCCTTCTTGGTCAGCGCTTTCTTGGTGCCCTTGTTGTCTTCGCCCTTCTCCAGCTTGCCGCTCCAGGCCTTCTTTTCGGCGTCAAACGCCCAGGCAATGACTGCGCCCTCGAGGTCGCCGGTGCTGATGGCTGCTTCGCCCAGTTCGGCGGCGCCGAAATCCTGCTCGGCGTGGGACTTCTTGGACTTGTTGTAGCTCACGCGTGCACCACTGATGTGGCCCTCGGCGTTGACGGACTGCACTTCTGTGACCTTCTCTTTCTCTTCCTTATCTTCCTCAATCTTGTCAGCGGTTTGGCCGCCGACCGTGATTGTGGTGGTGGTCTGGCTGGTCTCGGTGCCGGTTTCGCTGATCACAAGGCCGGCTTCGTTTTTCTCTTTGACCAGCACTTTGCGCGCTGCGGTCTTTTCTTCGGCCGATGCGGGCGTCACCAGGCAAGCGATCATCACAATTGCCGCAATTCCCATCAGTTTGAGCTTCATGTCTTCCCCTCTAAAGGCCCCGAAATGTCCCCGTAGTACGTACAGACAATCGGCAGTACCATGCCAAAATTCACGCGCTCGCCCAGTAGGAGACAGGGCGCGGTTTACTTTCATCCCGCCGCCACGTAACTTCATCGCCTCGGGCCTTTTTCACTACTCAGGGAGAAAAATATGTCGCGTCTTCGTTTCGCGGCCATGACGGCCGTGATGGGTCTTACGTCGATGGTGGGTGCTTTTGCGGCTGTTGCGGTTTTCGCGGGTGACAAGCCCGTGCAGGCCGATGGCGAATCCAAGGTCATCCAGGCCACGGAATTCCAACTTCTCGATGGTAACGGCAATCCCCGCGGCGTGTGGGGCGTTACCGATGAAGGCATGGCGCTGTTCTCGCTGCTTGACCCCAAGGGCAAGCCGCGCCTGAGCATGGCCACGGACAAGAAGAGCGGCACGGTGATCACCCTGACCGACCATGACGGCAAGCAGCGCATGACCCAGGCCGTCAACGCTGAGGGCATGGCCGTGATCACGTACTACCACCCGGACGGTAAGACGCAGGCTTTCCAGGTTTCGACCAGCGGCGAGGGCGAATCTTCGCTGATCCTGTACGACAAGACCAAGAAGAACAGCATTCTGGCCTCGGTGCTGGCCGACGGCCGCAGCGTGTTCGCGCTCGAGCACAACAACGTCACGCGCTTCCGCACCATGCTCGGCGCCGACGGCGAGCCGGAAATGGGCTTCATTGAAAAGGGCGAAAAGGGCCTGCGCTACACCTGGCAGGCAGGCGGCAAGTAGTTCACCCTTGACACGTCAATGAAACGCCGGCGGGCAACCGCCGGCGTTTCTTATGGGTCAACCGCGCTCGGTCATGATCACATCTTCGTCCGGGATCGGAGCAGCGCCCTCGACGTCATCTTTGCCCAGGAATTTGATCGTGTAGCTCGCGCCATCGTGGCCGCGCTCGTAGTCGAATTCGCGCTTGCTGAACGGGTTTCGCGCCTTGCTCAAGTCAAGGTTTGAAAGATCAGCAAGGCGCTCGGGATACTCGCCATGCTCAAGCCGATAGGCATCAAGCGCTTTGCGTACTTCACCCATCTCGAGCTTCGCCGTCTTCCATCGCACTTCATCGGGCACGTTCATGTAGTAGCCAAAAGCCATGGCCCCGAGAATGCCAAGGATAACGACCACCACCATCAGTTCGATCAACGTGAAACCGGCGCGAAAACGGGTTCGCTTCATGGCGTGCTCCTGTCTTGGAATCGGCCCTGCAAGCAGTTCGCAGGCCCGTGAGCCATAAAACGAGCGGCCTGTGCCGCCGTTGGCGAAATTGCAGATGACGTTCTCGAAGGAACCCGCGTATTGGCAGGTTACGCTTCCTGTTTGAGGCCTTCGGTGTCGATCGCCGGTGTCAGCGGCGTGGCATCCATGCCATGGTGCGAGTAGGCCTGTGCCATGGCTTCCGCCACGGCCTTCATGTCGCCCTGGCCCAGCGCGATCATGGTGCCGCCCGCTCCGGAAATCGTTACGCCAAAGGCGCCCGCTTCCCAGGCCGCCTTGGCAATGTCGTCATAGCCCACAATCATGCCCTTGCGGTGCGGCACGTGCAGCCGGTCTTCAAAGCCCGCGCGAATCGCCTCTTTGTCGCCCAGGCGCAACCCGTAAAGCAGCGTCAGCAGCGCGCGCTGGTTGCTCACGGCATCAGTGCGCTTGAGGTTTTCCGGCAGCCAGCGGCGCGTTGCCGAGGTGCTTTCCTTGAGCGTTTCCTTTGGCACGGCAATGGCAATGCGCAGCGTGTCCGAGAACTTGATATTGCTCGCGCGCGTCTCTCGGCCAAACAGCAGCGCGGCCTGCAAGCCGCCATATGTTGCGGCCGCAGCATTATCCGCGTGGCCCTCAATCTCCACGGCGGCGGCGAACACCTTCTGCTTGTCCAGTTTGCCCGTACGCCATAGCTCCGCCAGCGCGGCACCGGCGACAGCGGCGGCGGCAGACGAACCCAGACCCTGACCCACGGGAATGTCGGAGTGCATTTCAATGGCAAGTCTTTCGGGCAGGTAGTACTCAGGCCCGCCCGCCATCACGGCCTTGGCAAAGGCCACGGCCACAAGATTGGGCCGGCCTTCATCGTCTTCGAGTGTCGCCACCGTGCCCGTGTACTTGCAGTTGGGCAGCACGCACTTCTTCCACCAGTCAAGCGGGCTGTCAAAATCGCGCAGCTTGACTTTGGTGCCGTCCCAGTCGGCTTTGGCCGTGAGCCGAAGCCCAAGCGCCATGGCCAGACAGTCAAAGCCGGGCCCGAGATTAGCGCTCGAGGCTGGAACCGAAATACGCGCGCTGCTCAAGTTCGACGATGTCACGGTAGTTGTCCTTGTCCAGGCGGATAAAAGCCGGGTCCTCCAGCACGCCGTCCACGCGTTTGAGCGTGTTCAGCAGATGGTTAAGCCGCGACTCCTTCACCACATCGGTTATCAAGCCCAGATACTCGCCATCCTGGTTGCTGATGAAAGCCCTCGACAGCACCTTTACGTTCTGGGTTTCAAGGAATGACACTACGCCATCAACTATGCCGTTTGAAAGAACTTTCAGGCGCAAAAAGTAACAGTACGAGAGGTGCTTCGTGGGCGCATGGGCCAGCGGCAGGGGATGCGCCTTCACAAACCCGGGCAGCGCGGGCGTGGGATTGCCGCGCGCGAATTTAATAACGTCATTCAAGACAGCGCTGGCCGTGGGCAACTGGCCCGCACCCTTGCCCAGGAACGTGAGTTCCTTGAAGGCCGGGCCTTCGATAATGATCGCGTTGAACTCGCTGTCCACGTCCGCCAGCAATTCGCCCTTGTGAATCAGCGCTGGATGCACGCTGGCGTTGAGCTTGCCATCCACCACGCGCGCGCCCGCAATCAGCTTGATGCGATGATTCAGCGCCTGCGCCAGGGCCATGTCGGCCTTGCTGATGCGTGAAATGCCCTCGGTGTGAAACTGATCCGGCGGCACGTATTGCCCAAAGGTCTTGAACACCAGAAGCGTGAGCTTCTCGGCCGCGTCAATGCCGTCCACATCGAGGCTTGGGTCCGCCTCCGTGAAACCCTTGGCCGTTGCATCCGCCAGCGCGGCTTCGAAGGTCAAACCCGCGCGCTCCATCAGCGTGAGGATGTAATTCGTCGTGCCGTTGACCACGCCTTTGATGACGCTGATTTCCTCGCAGGCCAGCGAACGATCCAGCGCTTCGATGATCGGGATATGCGCAGCACACGCGGACTCGAAGCCCACGCCGGCACCCTTCACTTTCGCCGCTTCAATGTAATGCGACAAGCCGCGCGCCAGGGCCGCCTTGTTGGCCGAAACCAGGGGGATGCCGCGCGAAAGTGCGGCTACACCGGCTTCCATGGCGAGTTCGCGCCCACCCATGACTTCGACGAGGATGTCGATGTCGGCGGATTTTGCCAGCGCAACAGGATCGGAGGAAACGTGGGCATGGCTGAGGTCAACCTCGCGCGCCTTGTGCGGATGCTTCACGGCCACGTGCGTGAGCTTGAGGTCAAATCCGTTGCGTTTGAAATCGTCGTGGTGCTTCTTGAGCAACTTCACGAGCCCCTGGCCAACAACGCCGCAGCCAAGCAGGCCTAGTTTGATCGTGCGCATGTTTTTCCTTGAGTCCGGCGTCCGATAGTCCGGAGTCCGGAAGTCGAGTAGTGAGGGCGGTGTTCCGCAAAAAGCCGGGTAACCGGAATGCGCTTGCGCGGCCTCCGGACACCGGGCTATCCGACACCGGACGCTACCCGCCGGCGATGGCCGGAACGATGGAGAGCGAATCGCCTTCTTTGAGCGGCGTTTCGAGGTTGCTCAGGAAACGGATGTCTTCGTCATTAAGGTAAACGTTGACGAAGCGGCGCACGTTGCCCTGGTCATCGCAGATGCGCGCTTTGACGCCGTTATGCTTGGCTTCAAGGGCCGCCAGTGCTTCGCCGACGGTCTTGCCGGAAACGGCCACTTCGGCCGCACCGCTCGTCAAATTGCGTAGCGGCGTGGGAATTCGGATCGTGCTCATGGAACGGCTCCTTGTCAAAGCGCGCGTGTGGTCTCAACAACGGCCTGCACGGTGCAGGCACGCTGTACCCAGTCGCGGGGCGGCAAGTGTACTCAGGTTCGCCAACAGTTGAAGGGCAAGGCCGACCCGCATGAGGTGCCGGCACGCTATTTGGCGCGGGGCCTTGGAGCTGGCGCACGGAAATTGGGTTGCTGCGGCTTGCGCTGCTCGATGATCTCGCGGTCGTGCTTGCGTGAAGGTCCTTTGTCCACGCCGCGCTCGATGCTGCCCTGGGATTTCGGACGGCCGTCACCCTCGGAAACGGCCAGACGCGCCTCCAGCTCGGCGCGCTTGCGCTTCTCGGTGTCGTCCACGTCGCCGTCGGCGGCCCTGCCGATGCGCCGTGCATCTTCATGTGAAACAAACAGCGTTCGCCCGTCCGCGAGTTTGATTTCCACGCCCGCGGGCCGCGTGCGCAGCTCCTTGATCTCAAGCGGTTCGACCTTCTCGCTGCGCTTGACTTCCGTGCCGACGCTCTTTTGCAGCGCCCGGCTCTTCTCGGCGCCTGCGCTGTGCCCGCCATCGATGTAGGGCGCAAAACGCTCCATGAAGCCGTCGAATTCGGCCAGCACGCTCTGGTTGACTTCTTCGCTCAGGTCCTGGCTGTGGTTGGCGATGTAATCGCCAAACACGTTGCTCATGGTGTTGATCGTCGCGCCAATGCGCTTGTCGAGCGGGTTGTCCTTCATGCCCGCCCACGGCGCTGTGCCCGTGGCTTCGGCCTGCGTCTTGAGGCCGTAAGCGATAATCACCGCGCGTTCGTAATTGTCCGTGAAGCCCTTCAAACTCTCGCGCTCGAGGTTGGTCGTTTCCAGCAGACGCACGGATTGCAGCGTCAAACCCACCAGCACGTTGCGGCAGCGGATTGCCGTCAGGCGCTCTTCCTCGATCTCCCCCACCGCGCCCAGCACGCGCTCGGTCAGGTCGGCGGCGAGCTCCGCTGCTCTCACGCCGCACAGCACCGGGCGCTCACGGAACTGGCCCGAGACAATCGCGATGAACAGCGAATGCGCCAGCGTGAGCAAGTGCTCGCGCAGCGCTTCATCGGGTGCGCCTTGCAGCGCAGCGGGCAGCAGATCCCTCATGCGCGGCAGCAGCTTTTCGTCGAACTCAGAAATACCCAAGCCCAGAGATTGCTTGATCGCGTAGCGCACCATCGCGGGGATCAGCTCCTCCATCGATTGCGGCTTGGCCGGTTTGCGCTCAACTTCCGCCGGCGCGGGCTGCACGGGCGAACTTGGCTTCTTCTGCGGCGGTGCCATCGGCCGCTTGACCGTGGGTGCAGCCATCTCCGGCCTTACCGGCTTGCTTGAAGGCCGCACGCCGCCCGCGCGCTGCTGCGGCACAGCCGTGGGCCCGCCTTCGGCCACGGGACGCTTGGCATTGGGCAGCGGATTACGCCTGGGCAGGGGCTGGTTCATTCAAGGTGAAACATGTTACTGGTGGCCGCGCTGTAATCGAGAGCCTTTCACAGGAATCATCGATCGGACTGGTTATGCCCCTTTGCGCGTTTGTGAAAGAAGCAAACCAGCCGCCCTATGCACGCGGCTAGCCGCGCCTTTATACTGCACGCTGGAGAACGACATGACGAACGCACTCGCAGAAAACGATTTGATCTATGACTGGAACAAGCAGGGCAGCGATGCGCTGATCAAACGCACCAAGCCCATCCAGTTTGATGATGAGACGCTGCGCGACGGCCTGCAGAGCCCAAGCGCCATCAACCCCAGCATCGCGCAGAAGATCGAGCTCTTGCGCTACATGGAAAAGCTCGGCATCGACCGCGTAGATCTGGGCTTGCCCGGCGCAGGGCCACAACACCGCGAGCACATCGAAGCGCTCTTGAAAGTCATCGTCTCAGAGAAAATGAAGATCAAACCCGGCTGCGCCGTGCGCACGGTCGTGAGCGACATCGAGCCCATCGACGCGCTGCAGCAGAAATTCGGCATCAAGATCCAGGCCAGCGCGTTTTTGGGCACCAGCCCCATTCGCCAATACGCCGAAGGCTGGACGCTGCAAAAACTCATGGAAACCATGGAAGTCGCCGTGAAATGGGCGATCGACCACAAGATTCCGGTCATGTTCGTCACGGAAGACACCACCCGGTCTAAACCCGAAGACGTCAAAGCGCTCTACCAGCGCGCCATTGAACTGGGTGCGGGCAACATCTGCGTATGCGACACCTGCGGCCACGTCACGCCCCACGGCGTCAAGCAGCTATTGCGCTTCGTGATCGAAGACGTCGTGAAACCCACAGGCAAGCAGGTGCTCGTGAACTGGCACGGCCACAGCGATCGCGGCCTGGCAGTAGCCAACTCACTGGCAGCCATCGAAGCCGGAGCCGACGTAGTGCACGGAACAGCGCTGGGCCTGGGTGAACGCGTAGGCAACTGCCAGATCGACCAGTTGCTCGTGAATCTAAAGCTCATGGGTCTAATCAAGAACGACCTGAGCAGCCTCGCCGAGTACGTAAAGAAAGCCCACGAATACACGGGAGTACCGCTACCCCAGAACTACCCCGTCTTCGGCGAAGACGCCTTCGAAACGGGAACCGGAGTCCACGCCGCAGCAGTAATCAAGGCCAAGAAAAAAGGCGATAACTGGCTCGCCGACCGGGTGTATTCCGGAGTGCCCGCCGGCGACTTCGGCCTGAAACAAATCATCCGCATCGGCCACATGAGCGGAAAGAGCAACGTCACCTTCTGGTGTGAACAACACGGCTACGAAGCCACCGACGCCAGAGTCGAAAAAATCCTAAACGCCGCCAAAGCCGCGTCGCGGCTTCTGACGGATGAGGAGTTGAAAAAGTTGGCGGGGTAGCGTCCCGTCTAAGCAAACGCGATCTTTGGAAAGGCTCTCATGCGTCATCATTTCGGCGACATGCTGGATCGAAAGGGTGGCTATTGGACCGTTACGCCGAATAGAGAGCGCTATTCTCAGGGCATCGACGAGGTGCCGGAAGGAAGCAGCAGAATCAAGGTCGCGACAATTTCAAAACACACCAGTAACTGGCAACGCATCTTCACGTTCCCAAAACTCGAAGAACTTACGTTGCACGATGCAGCACTGAACCAACTAACCGCTGTCGGAGATCGACTTCGATCGTTGAAGCGCCTCAGGATTACTCATGCTAGGCCGCGTGATTTGGAATTCCTGCGATCAATGGAATCTGTTGAGGAATTGGTTCTAGAGTACGTCTCTGGCTTCAGTGATCTTTCGCCGTTGCAGAGCTTGAGAAGGCTGCGGTCTCTCCACCTAGAAAACCTGCGCCGAGTAAAGAGCTTTGATGGGTTGTCGGGGATTCTCAGCCTCAAATATCTGGCAATCTATGGGACTCTAGACTGGAAACAACCCATCAAAGACTTCGAGTTCCTTCGTCACCTGCCTAAACTGGAGGTGCTGCACTTTTTCCAAGTAATCACGAAAGTGCGATTTCCGGCGTTACTTCCGGCGATTTACCTAAAGAATTTGAAGAAAATCAGCGTCGTCTGGAATTATTTCGACGCTGCAGAGTACGCATTGCTTGAAGAGGCATTGCCCGGAGTTTCGGGTGCAACTTGGGGCGCGTACCGCGACTGTTCTAACTCAGACAGAGTCCCTTGGATCGAATTCACTGGAAAAGGTGCGGGACGAATTAAACGAGGTAGCGCGGCCGCAGAAGTTAAGTGTCGTGAGTACACGGAAAAATACGCTGCAATGAAAGCTGAGGCGCGAAGGATTATTGACAAGCACCCAACAACCTGAGGTTCGAGATAGGGACTACGCATCCCAGTTCGAGAAGGCTTCGCAGGACATGTGTGTCGCCCGCACATGAGGGTACATTCCGGGCGACCCATGGGTCGCCCCTTCGATTCTTTCGCCGTTGTAGGGGCGACATATATGTCGCCCCGCATTTCGGTGAACGTGCACACTGGGGCGACATGTATGTCGCCCCGCATTTCGGTGAACGTACACACTGGGGCGACATGTATGTCGCCCCTACGGATTTGGCATACTTGTGCTTGTGCCTGACGAACCCGAACACGACCGCACATCCCATCGCTGGCGCGGGTTTGATTACGCGGCCCCGTGCTCCTATTTCGTGACCGTTTGCGTGGATGATCGGCGCTGTTTGTTTGGCCGGGTCGTTGCCGGTTCGACGATTGCCCAAGGCGGCATTCTGTCCACGCGCGAGGTGGATGAAGGCCGCGCGGCTGTGGTTGAATTGTCAACCTTGGGGCGCGTGGTTGATGAATGTTGGCGCGCGATTCCGGTTCATTTTCCCGCGATCACGATTCCATCGCACGTCGTCATGCCCAACCACGTGCACGGCATCATCCGCATCACGCCCACGCCGGAGTGGACGGCGAAGGTACGCCAATTGCGGAAAGAGGATTCCATCTCGCGCGGCACACGTAGGGGCGACATATATGTCGCCCCTACCCCCGCACCCACCATTGCCCGTGGTCCGGCGCCCAAGTCTCTCGGCGTAATCGTTGGAACGTTCAAGGCCGCCGTAACCCGCAAGGCGAGGCAACTGGGCTTGATCTCCGGCGCGCTTTGGCAGCGCGATTTTCATGATCGCGTCTTGCGTGACGACGATGAATACACGTTCGCCGCACGATACATGCACCTGAACCCGGTGCGCTGGGCCCTGGACCGCTACAATCCTGAGCGCGTTGGCCCTGATGAATTTGACGCGTGGTTAGATGCACCTTCGTAGGGCTACATTTTCGTGGCCCCTAAGCGACTTGCCACTTAACCCTCCAGCGCTTGAAGGCTCTTGGGCATTTCTTCGGAGCCGGGCTTCATCAGGCCGAGCTTATTGGCCGCAAACACGCCGGCGCCGACCAGGATCATGCCCGGGGCGAACAGCAGCAGGTTGAGCACGATGATGCCCAGCTCTGAATTGTGTTTCTCTTTGCGCTGCTGCGGCGTTTCGCCTTCCGGTGTATCTGCCACCGTTGCCAGGTCGCCGATCAGGTGCGTGCGTTTCACCGCGTAGGTTCCGGCCAGCAGGTCGTGCCAGCCGCGCTTTTGCTTGTGGCCGAAGATCCACAACAGGCCAAGCCCCAGCGGCAGCACGGACAGCACCATGGCCCAATAGCGCCCGCGCGCCATGCCCTTGGTTGGCTTGCCCAAATCACGACGCACGATGGAATAACGCGCCAGCATCACGCCCCAGGTGCGGCCCCAAACGTGCAGCATCCCCACGAAGTAGAAATCATAGAGCAGGAATTGCACGATCTTGCTGCCGAGTTTCGTGTACCGCGGATCGAGGCCGAAGATCCCCTCCTCCTGTCCAGGCAATGCACCGAGAATCCAGGCGATGATCAGCATCGTCGGCATCACGGCCACGCAGTCAATCAGGAACGCTAACAGCCTACGCATCGGACCCGCGAAAGCCTCGGTCGGGTAGTTCTCGAGATCCGTCAGGCGCGGGTTAGCCTCGCCGTAGGCGCGGCCTCGTCTCACTAGCTCTTCGTGCTGGCGCTCGCGCTCTAGTTCTTCGGGGCTCGGCTCTTTAGACGGCTCGGACGCTGGCTCTTGCAGCAGCGGTTTCTTGGACCCGTAGGCGGGCTTGCGGTCGTACGGCATTGCGGGAGACTAACATCTCTCAATGGCTTGAAGTAGGCGCGGCAACGCGGCTTGCTGCTTCAATTCCCGAACACATCCGGATTGTCGCATTTGCCGCAGGGGAGTTGGCGGACGTATTCCATATCGACGTCGTCCAGCGGGACCGCCACCTGGTGCAATTTGCCGCACCATGGGCAACGCTTGGCTACGTGGGCCTGGCCGTTGACTACTCGGCGCACGTAGAAGGAGCGTTTTTGGTCCGTGTTCTTCATGGCTTCAGTATACCACGTTAAGTCCAACGCCCCGGCGGGGGCCAGGGCGTTGGTGCGAACTCAAGTTGTGCATCACGTTTCGCGTCTCCGCGGGTGTTAGCCGCGCGAAGGTGTAGGAAGGCGTCCCTTCCCAGTACCGCCGCATCCTGCGGCGGTCGCTAGAAGAACATGGCGGGCGGGCCGTTCTTCCAGCGTGGCCGCAATTATGAACGACCGGTCATTCAGTTACAATCCGGAATTCTTGGAAATTCGTAAGTTTTTGCCTCCATTGCACTACCTTTAAGGGCTGAAGGGCCTGCTGGGCCCCGTTGCCCCTTGGTTTTCCCCTCACGCGTCCAATTGGGTGCTCCATGTTCGCACGCAATCTCGTACTTTTTGCCCTCGCAATGGCCCTCACGCTGTTTGCCAGCGTGGCGCCGGTCAGTGCGGAGCAGATCAAACTCTCGGACGGCCGCTTCCTTCAGGGCACCGTGGAAGAGGTCAAAGCTGAGGGCTTCACGTTCAAGCTCACGGAGTCCGGCGGCACCATTTTCCTGCGCTGGAGCCAGGTCGACGCCGGCCTCAAGAAGCGCCTGCGCGACGAGAAGGATCCCAACGAGGGCCTGAATTTCGAAGTGCTGATCGATGGCGCGCGGCTTGAGCTGGTCACCGGAGATGTGCTGCTGGGCGACATCAAGTTCAGCGGCGGCAAATACGTGGTGATCAACCTTGATTGGGCCAAGGGCCGCAGCTTCGATCTGGAAGACGTGATCGAGGGCGGCTTTGCCGCCAACGTCAAGATTCCCGCCCAGGTGATGAAGGCGCCCGAAGAGGTGCTCAAGATTGCCGAAGAGCAGCGCGCGCCGCTGGAATATTCGCGCCAGTTCTATGAACTCGCCCGCATCGCTGACCGTATGGCGCTTTACGAAGCCGCCAAGGACTACGTTTCACTCGCGCTGGCCTCGCCCTACGACAAAACCGGCACGCCCAACAAGTCCATGCAGAGCACTCTTGAAAGCTACAACGCCAAACTTGACGAACTGATTCGCCAGCGCGACCTGCTCAACGCCCTGACGGAAGCGCGCAAAGCCGCCCAGAAGCACGTTTACCAGCTTGCGCTCAACGGACTTGATGACGCGAAGAAGAAATACAACCCGACGGGTGAAGTGCTGGAAAAGTTCACGGAGACCTACAACGAAATCGACGCGGACTACAACACGTTCATCGTGACCGAGTGGTACAAGCAGATGCCCGCGCTGGCGCGCAAGAAATCGGCCCAGAAGAACCTGACGTGGCAGGATGCGCGCAACTGGGCGCTCAAAGAATTCGAGAACGAAATCAAGTCCGCAATCGCGATCAAGACCGGCGGCGAATTGAACGACATCAAGACGCGCTTCACCAAGCGCGACAAAGAGAAGCTCACCTTCCGCAAGATCAGTTTCGGCGAGACTGGCTTCTATGACGTGGTCGGCGGCCCGCTGCAGAGTGCGGGAGTGAAGCCTGCCGCCGCGAACTCCGGCCAACCGGGCAACAACCCGAACGGAGAATCCAACCGCGAAGACCGCCGTCGCGAAAATCGCAGTGTGGGTCCCGTGGGCGATGGAGCCTTTGACGACAACGACCACGATGGCCTGCAGGCCCAGCCCAAGAAGGAAGGCGGCGGTGATCTGCCTCCCCTGCCCCCCGAAGCCGAGGACTACCTGCGCAAGATCAAAGAAGCCTACGACAAATCCCAGGCCGAAAAAGCCAAACAGGGCCAGGGCCAGGATCTGAGCAAGTTCAAAGTGCCTACCACCTATCCGAGCATCGAGGACTGGTGGAATGGCCAATCCCGCATCACGCGCCAGAACTGGATGATTGCGATTTACGTGCGCTTTGCCGGCACCATGTACTTCGAGCAGGAACTGCAGGAGCTCAAGTACAAATAACGTGGCTGCACCGATTGCATAAGCGACAGCTTTGAGTTCTCCCAGCCGCGCCAATCCCACCGCTCACGCGGTGGGATCTGTTTTGGGCGCCGCCCGCCCCACAAATTCCGCTGACAGGTTCGCCAGCAGGATCATGGCCGCGCCAAACACCAGCCACCAGGAGAAGTGCTCGTGGGCTTCAATGGGAATAATGCCGCCGATGAAGGCTGTGGCGCCCAGGCTGAGCAGCGTGGCGAACACCGGCTCGCTGGTGTAAACGCCGGCCGCGCGCGAAGGCGAGAGTTCTTTCTGCCACACGTTGAGCATGCTCAGCGCCAGCACCGTGGCCAAGAACGCGCAAAGCAACTCGGTAATCCAGAACATGGGGCTGGCGAACACCGCCTCAAGACTTGACACGTCAAGAGCACGCCCCGCGTCCGGCGAGAGAGAGAGCGCCAGGATCATCCACAGCGTGCTCCAGACGAGCATCGTAAAGGTCAGGGCGAGCGCATCCGACTTTCGCGTGAGCACGTCCGTGAGCACGATATGCCCGCCAAACACGACCGCGCAGCCAAGTGTTGCCCAGGCGCCGATGGAAAGGCCCGTCTCTGGCAAGCCCTTGATGAACGCGGCCCCCACCGTCGCCAGCGCCACGCCCAACATCACGCCTTTCGAGGGCCATCTGCGCAAAATGATCGAGGAGAATATGGGCGTGCTGACCACATACAGGCTGGTCAGGAAAGCGGATTGCCCCGCCGGCACGTCGTCCTGGGTGAGCCCGAAAATCTGCAGCAGAAAGCCGCCGGCAAACACCGTGGAAAGCCAGAACCCGTGCTTCCAGGCCGCTTTGTTGCAGCGCCGCACGCTTTGCGGGAGGAATAGTGGCATCATCGCCGCGGCCAGGGCAAAGCGCACCAGCAGGAAAAACGCGCCGCCGGCCACTTTCCAGTCGCTGCCGAACACAGCAAAAATCGACTGCGTGCCCAGCTTCATCAGCAGGAACGTTGCGCCCCAGAACAGGCACACGGCCGTCAGAATCATGGTGGCCAGGCGTCGCCTGCGCGGACTCGGGACGCTGATCGTTTCCATGGGCGCGGCACGGTAGCAAAAGCGGGCCATTCCCGCTTTGGGGCACTGTCGACTTACTTACTCAAGTCCAGTTGTTCGCGCACAGTCTTGATCAGTTGGGACAGCGAATAGGGCTTGGGCAAGAACGCATCTGCACCCAGCTTGATCAGACCTTCGGTGTCCATTCCACTGGCGAACCCGCTCATCACGATCACGCACGGCGCGAGATTTTCCTCTCGAATTGTCTTGAGCGTTTCCGCTCCGCCCTGGCGCGGCATGGTCAAATCGAGCAGCACCAGGTCGATATCGCGGCGTTTGCGCAGGCGCGCGCACGCAGCCTCGCCATCCTGTGCGGTTTCGACTGCGTAGCCCATATCCGTCAGGATCTCGGAGGCGATGTCGAGGATTTCGGGCTCATCGTCCACCACAAGAATTCGCTCCGTGCCGGACTGCGTGTAATCTTCTTCGTTCTCGGGCACCTCGGGAATGGGCCCGGTGAAACGCTTGCCGCGCCGAAAGAACAGCGTAAAGCTCGTGCCTTGGCTGGAACTTTGAACTTTCACCCAGCCGCCGACCTGTTTCATGTTGGCGTAAACCACGGCCAGCCCGAGTCCGGAGCCCTTGCCAACAGCCTTGGTGGAAAAGAACGGCTCAAACACGCGGCCGATGATTTCCGGGGGAATGCCCTTGCCGCTGTCCGTCACGCTCAGCGCCACGTAGTCGCCGGGCTCCGATTCGGGATCAAGCTGCGGGTCGCCCTGCGCAACGTGGACATTCTGAGCCGAAATCACGATCCGCCCGTTGCCCTCGATGGCGTCGCGGGCGTTGAGCGCGAGGTTCAGCACACACTGCTGCATGCGCCCCGGCTCGAGCACGGCGGCCCAAAGACGCGGTGGCAGCGATGTTTCCACGCTGATGCGCTTGTCGATCGTGCCGCGCAACAGCGAGGCGGTTTCTTCAATCAGCGGACCCAGATCGCGCGTCTGGATTGCCTCAAGGCGCTGGCTTGAGGCGCTGAGCAACTGGTGCGTCAGCGAGGTCACGCGCGCGGCTGCCTTCTGCGCTGCCGAGATGCCGGCAAAGGCCTTGTGCTCAGGCGTGAGTGAGCGTTTGGCCAGCTCGAGGCTGCCGGAAATTGCCTGCGCCACGTTATTGAAGTCGTGGGCAATGCCGCCCGCAAGCGTGCCCAGAGCCAGCATCTTCTGGCTTTGTGTAAGCTGGGTTTGCAGCGCCACGCGGGCGGTGATATCCGAGAACACCGCAACGAATTCGATGATCGGCGAAACCGCCATTTCGATACGGCAGGGAGCGCGGCCCGGCACGCGCAACTCCAGGCGGTCGTTGCGGTAATCCTTGCCGGTGCGCAGCACTACGTTGGCTGGCAGATCGGGGCCGGTGATCGCGTTACCCGCCAGGTCGTAGAAGTGGCCTTTGCCAAAGCAGTCCGGGTCGTCGTTGGCCGTGTTGCCCAGCAGCTCGCGCAGGTACTGGTTCACCAGCGGCGGTTTGCTCGACCCAACTTCCCGATAGACGACACCCACCGGCAGGTTGGCCAGCAAGGCCGAAAGGCTGCGTTCCTTCGAGGCCAGCGCCAGTTCGTTCTGCGCGCGCTCGGTTTCGTCGCGCAGCGTGACGGCCACCCCATCGCCGTGCTTGC
>UBJH01000079.1_pt1 | contig 19599 bp, 11 predicted proteins | sample 2193721 | NCBI WGS metagenome assembly UBJH01 (sample SAMEA4703186, study PRJEB27089) | metagenome | reverse complement strand
AAGTGATGGCGGGTGATGTGATCAGGGTCGAGCCAAACCTGACAACGATCCAGGTAGCGGGGCATAGCGCCGCTGATAAGCTCCTCCGTACCCTCGTCGAGCAGACCTACGAGAACAAAACCGCTGGGGCCATCGTCCGCGACCTGGCCGACAAAGCCGAGGTCGATGTGCAAACCGCCGAGAATGGGATCAACTTTCCGGCCTACGTGATCGACGGACGGCGGAGCGTCGAACAACACATGCGGGATCTGGCCGGGCTGTGCGGCTTCGATCTCTACATCAATGCCGACGGTAGGCTGGTGTTCGCGAAGTTCATCGGCGGCAAGACCGTACATGTGTTCGAGTTCGCCAAACACATCATTGAACTGGAGGCGGAGAAGTCTAACCCGCGCGCCGGGCGGGTGGAGGCCTTTGGCGAGAGCCGCGCCGGGCAGAATGGCGATGAGTCCTGGGCCTGGCTGACCAAGGACTTCAGTGGTGCCAAGGGACAAGCGGGCTCCGGCGATCCACTTCTCCTCCTTGAGAAATCAGCGCTGCGCACCCGCGATGGGGCGCGTACCGCCGCCCAAGCGACGATGACAGCGATCCAGCGCCGGACGCTGCGCGGACGGTTGCTGTCGCTCGGTCGGCCTGAGGTCAAACTGGGCGACGCGATCCGGCTGAGCGGCATGGCGGACGAGGCGCTGAACGCCAATTTCCAGGTGCGCAGCATCACGCACCGGATCACCAAGCTGGGTGGCTTCATAACGACCGTCTGGTTCCGGTCTATTTGAGGCAGAAACACACATGAGCACCATCGTCAGCACTATTCAGGAGATCGTCCGACAGGAGCTGCGCGCGGTACGGGTGGCCGAACTCGGTGTGGTGGAAGCGGTCTATCCCCACAGCGCTGCCGGCGACAAGGACAACTACGGCTGCGATGTGAGCCTGAAGAACAGCGGTCTCCTGCTCAAACGGGTACCCATTGCAACGGGCCACATCGGCACGGTGGCCATTCCCAACGTCGGCGATCTGGTGCTCTTGGCCTTCGACAAGGGCGATGTCAACCAGCCTTTGGTGATCGGACGGCTTTATAACGATGCCGACCGCCCGCCGCTCAACAATCCGGACGAGGTGATCTTCCGTCTGCCCCTGGCCGAAGCCGACGACAAGACCGTGAAGGCGGCGATCCGCAACCATCAGGACCAGTCACCACCGCGCGAGATGATCATCGAAATGCCGCCCAAGATCACGGTGCGCATCACCGACGGTACGGTGCGGGCCACCGCCGGCAAGACCGAGATGAAGCTCGACCAGCCCGATGGCAGCGGCGGCACGGTCACCGTCGTCGCGGGCCGCACCAAGATCACGATGAACCAGGACGGGGATGTCACGGTGGAGGCGGCCGGAGCGATGGCGCTCAAGGCCACCCGCGATCTGAGCCTGGAGGGGATGAACGTCACCATCAAAGGCCAGTTGAAGACAGAGATCGAGGCCGGCACCCAAGCGACACTGAAAGGTAACCTGGGGGCGACGGTCAATGGCGGTCTGTCGTCCACGGTACAAGGGGCCACGGTCAGCATCAAGGGGATTGCCTCATTTTCGCCATAGGGAAACAAGCATGCCGGGTCCGCCTGTCACCATCGGCTGTCAAGTTATGATCACCCCAGGGGCCTCGGGGCCGCCGGACATGGGGACAATACTTGGCATCTTTCCGCCAGTGATCACGGCGGGTGGCATGCCCTTGGCGACCTCCGGCTCGTTGTGCCTGATGATCAATTCGGTGTGGGGTTTTCCATACCCACTGGTTATTGGCCCCCTGGCCTCCAGCGGCGTGCGTGTGGGTGGCCGGGCGTTGGTGCGGATGGGCGACAATATCCCCACGCCGCCGGGCATCCTGACTGTATTGGGGCCACCGGCTGCCCCTTTCATCAACGATCAGTGGCCGCCATAACGGAGGAGAACCCGTGCCCGCTTCAGACACTCGTTTTGGAACCGATCTTCGCCTTCTGCTCGATCTGGAGCACGTCAAAAGCAGCCGCGATCCAGGCCATGACTTGGCGGTCAGGCGACGTCTGGAAACGGGACAAGTGGATTTGGATACATGGAGCAGCGTGAATAATTTGGTGCAGGCGCTGTTGCTCCGCTTCCTGACTCCGGCGGGTGAATTGGCCATTTTGGGTCATCCCGATTACGGCTCCCGGCTGCATGAACTGATCGGCGAACTCAACACCGAAACTAACCGTAACCGTGCCAAGCTGTATGTGCTTCAGGCGCTGGCCGCCGAGTCGCGGGTGCAGAAGGTGCTGTCAGTGGAAGTCACACAAGGCAAGAGAGACCGCGCCCAGATGGACATCGATGTATCGCTTTTGGCCATCGACAGCGATACGCCCTTGAATCTGGTCTTCCCCTTCTTTCTCGAAGGAGGTGTTTCTGCATGAACTCAGATACTATCAATCTCATTGAGCGCCCCTACCAGGAGATCGTGGATGACATCCTCACCGCCATCGTCGGGGGTGTGGTCAACGAGCCAATCTTCTTTGACGATAAGGAAACCTTCTACCCGCTGTCCCAACCCGCCAGCGATGTGCGCGGAATTACCGGCACACTCACCATTACCGTCAATGGCGCGTCCAACCAGGTACATCACACCTTCCAAAAAGAGGTGGACTTTATCTTCAGCGAAGGCGACAACGCCGTGCTGTGGCAGCCGGGCGGGGACCGGCCGAAGGACGAAACGATCTTCTATGTGGACTATTTCCGCCGCGAAAGCCGCTCGCCGCTGTCCGACATCAACGTCGGCAGCGTCACCCGCACCCTGAGCGAGGCCATAGGCCGCGAGATCGCCACCGTCTACCAGCAGGTTAATCAAGCCTATTCGTCGGGCTTCATCGATACGGCGGAAGGACAGGCGCTGGATCTGGTGGTGTCGATCTTGGGCGTCAAGCGCAAGACCAGGGAGTTCGCCGTGGGACTTCTGACGTTCTTTCGCGATTCTGCCACCGGCGATGGTAACATCACCCTTCCGGAAGGCGTAGTTTCGAGCACGGCCAAGGGCGAAGCGGCCTTTGTGACTACGGACCTTCGAACCCTGCAACGTGGCCAGGCGCGCATTGATGTACCCATCCGTGCCAGCGACGCCTCCAAGGGCGAGGCGGGCGTAGTCAAATCCGGCGCTATCACCAAGCTATCGCAGCCGATCACCGGCATCGCCCGCGTGACCAACTTCGAGGCAACCGTGCTCGGTGCGGAAGGCGAAACCGACGAACAATTGCGCGCTCGCGCTAGAGCGAGACTCCGTGGCATCGGCAAAGCTACACTGGCGGCCCTGGCCAATGCCATTTTCGAGGTTCGTGGGCATCTGGCCGAAGTGTGGGATCCCAACAGCCCGCCGGCCAAACAATCGGAACCAGGTGTCGTGGCGCTTCTGGTGGAGGACAAGCCTGAGCGGTTCCCGAGTATCACGGCGGCGGTGCATGAAACTCGCGCCGCGGGCGTACAGGCCACGGTGGTCGCCCGCTATGTTTTTTTCAAGCCCCGTATCATCGCCAAGATCGCTCCTGGCATCCCCGGCCCCGGCAAGGAAAAGATCAAGGCTCAGATCATCGATGCGTTGCAGCAGTACGTGGATACCCTGAGCGCAGGCGATCCGGCCAAGGGTGAGGACTTGCTGAAAGCCATCAAGAGCGTGAAAGAAGCCAACAACGAAGATACAAAGTTCAAGGATGTAATGACCTGGCGCTCCGACATTGGCCAGCCGGGCGCCGAGAGCTTGATCGACGCTTTGCTGGATGCTTTAGCGGCGGCGGGGGATGAGGCCGCCCGGCGCGAAGCCATCAGCCGCGTGTTGACCGAGGCCGCGCCGACGACTGCCAGCGCACGGCGCATCCCCGACCGCAGTCTGGTGCAAGGAGCAGGCGGCCAGCGCGCCACGGATGCCGAAATCGAAAAGGGCAAATTCCAGGTGGTATCCAAGGTGAAAGGTGAAGACTGGTGGGTGGTGTCGGACATAGAACCAGCCGACATCTCTCTCTGAGGGGGTAACGGGATATGCCTACCAAGACCGACCGCATCCTCAGTTACTTGCCGTCCACCTTCGGCGCGCTGCCGAAGCCGACGGCGCTATATTCGGTGGCGGATGCCTTCGGCAACGAATTATTGCAGGCCGAGAACAGCTTGGCCGCGCTCATGCTCGCCCATTGGGTGGACCACGCCGACCGAGGCGCCGAGTTGATCGACGATCTTGCCCGCATCGCAGCACTGTATGGGCTGGCGCCGCAGCCTGAAGAAAGCGTGGAGGAATTCCGCGAACACCTCAAGCGCTACGTGCGCACTTTTCTGGACGGTACGGTGACGGTGCAGGGCATCCTGCGGGTGACGGCCGAGGCGCTGGGGCTCCACATTGCCGATGCCTATAATCAGATGGACACCTGGTGGACGCGCAAGGGAGCCGGCCCTGAGCGAAGCCGAGGGGATACGCTGATCACCGTCGAGCTGCGAGGTGATGACGCCGCTAAGCTGCTGTTCGGCGTCGAGGCGGCGAGCGTGAAGGGGCAAGCGGCTCAACCCGCGCGAATTGTGGGCAAGGTCGATCTGAGCGGCGACATTGATCTAAGTGGCGGAACCAAGCTTCGCCTCAAATTAGATGCGGCGGCACCCGTGGATATCGACCTGATGGGGTTAACAACCCTGGAACAGATTAAACAAGCCATCAACGCCAAGATAAGTGATGTGGCCGAAAGCGACGGTGGGCATCTTGTGCTCTATTCCCTAACCGAGGGAGCTGCCAGCCGGCTGGAAGTGCTGGAGATTCCGGACGATGCCGCGCCGCGGTTCTTGGGGCTTCTTTCTCACAGCTATAGCGGCAGCGCGGCGAGCAAAGCAGAAGTCACCAGTAAGCCGGACTTGAGCGGCGGGGTCGATCTGAGAGAGGCGCGGTATCTCCGTTTGCTCATCGACGGTCAACATCTTGCCGAGGTGGACTGCGCCTCGAAGGCGACCGACCCAGGACATCCCACCAACGTCCAACTCGAACAGATCAAACAGGCGATTAACGAAGCCTTGGGGGTGGACGTCGCCTCACATGACGGCAAACACCTTATCCTGACCTCGCCGACCTCTGGTTTCAATAGCAGTATCGCGTTCCAGCCGGCGGCGGCTCAAGATGCAAGGGGGCGGCTCTTCGGCCCGATTGAAACCTTCCATGCGGGACGGGACGCGAGATCGGCGGAGGCCATTGGGATCAACGATCTGAGCCGCGGCGTCAATCTGTCCACTCGCTCCAGGCTCCGAATCAGGGTTGACAGCCGCCCGCCGGTTACCGTTTCCTGCGCGGGCAACGATCCGGCCAATACCCTGCTCAGTGAGATCACCGCCGCGCTGACGGCGCAACTGGGTCTTGGGACCGCTTCCCATGACGGCCGTTTTCTCCATCTGGCCTCGCCGACAGCCGGACCCGCCAGCTCGATTGTGTTTGAGTCCCTGCCGCCGGATGAGGATGCCACAGAGATCCTCTTCGGCATTACATCCAGGATCTTCGAAGGCTCCAACGCGACGAGCGCCTGGCTGGCCGGGACACCGGATTTAGGCGCGGGCGTTGACCTGGCGGCGCTGCATTCCGTCCAAATCACCGTCGACGGCGGGGGGCCGGTGGAAGTGAACGCACGTCGGGAGGCTCTCGACTCGCGCAAGGTCAAGCCCAACGAAATCGTCAAAGCGATCAACGCGGCGCTGAAACAGGTTGTTGCCTCCCATGATGGCGAACACCTTATCCTCACCTCGCCGACTATGGGAGGGGCAAGCCAGATCGTCATCGAACCATTGACGGTGACCCGCTACCGGCGCTTTGTGACCCGTGCTTATACCACCGACGATGCAGCCCAGGCGGTGTTTGGATTCTTTGACAAAGAGGCGCTAGGAACGCCCGCAACCGCCGCCCGCGTGATCGGCAAGATTGATCTAAGCCGTGGTGTCGATTTGCGCCAGACGCACTTTCTTCGGCTCTCCATAGATGGTCGGCCTGCCTTGGATATCGACTGCGCCGGGACACGACCCAGGGCGACAGTGATCGATGAAGTCGTGAGCAAGATAAATACCAAGACAAATAGTAAACTCGGCTTCTCTGTCGCCAGCCACGACGGCCAGCATCTGATTCTAACTTCGCCCAATGCGGGTGGTGGCAGCCGCATTGCATTTGAGCCGACCCGCGCCGCCGATGCCATGAATACATTGTTCGGTGTGCAGCCGCCGACTTTCCGGGGCCAGGATGCCAGCCGCGTCACGTTCGTCGGTGTCGTCGATCTGAGCGCTGGTATTGATCTCCCCGCCAACGCCGCGGTGAAGCTCCGCATAGACGGCGATGAGTTTGAGATTCCGCTGACGGAAGCAGCCCCTGTCCACAAGACGCTGAACGAGATCGTGATTGCGATCAACCTCAAATTCGATAAAACCGTCGCTCACCACGATGGCAAACATCTCATCCTGGCGTCGCCTTCGACGGGAAGTACGAGTCGTGTCGAATTCCTGGTGCCCAGCGGTTCGGATACCACCCAAGCTATCCTTGGCATAACACTGCCACGTGCTTATCACGGTCAAAACGCTAAGCCCGCCGAGGTCGTGGGCAAGGATTGGCCAGGCACAATCGACCTGAGCATCGCCCGCTTTCTGCGCCTTGCCGTCAACGGTAGCGAACCCGTTTCCATCGACTGCGCGAAAGACATCAGCGACCCTAAACACAGCACGCTGGAGAATATCGTCGTCGCTATTAACGATGGGTTAAACAATGGGGAACTCCCCGCTACAGCCAAAGCGGAAGGGAATCACCTGATTCTGGCCACGACCACGAACGGCGCCACCAGCCGTATCGACCTCCTGCCTTATACCGAGGGCGATGCTCGACTGGTTCTCTTTGGCGAAATATCGAATGTGACCAACGGTAATGATCCCGCCCCGGCCGTCATCTCCGGCGAAACCGACCTCCTCGCACCCGTGAATTTGGCTGAGCAACGGTTTCTGCGGTTGTCGGTGGACGGCGGACGACCGGTAGATGTCGATATCGCCGGGGCCGCTCCCGCGACGACCTTTCTGAACGAAATCGTAGACCGGATCAATGCAGTGATTCCGGGGCTGGCCACGGCTACCGACAGTGATCGCCTGCGCCTGACTTCGCCAACGACGGGTGAGCAGAGTCGATTGGAAGTCCTGCCGTTGCGGGCAATAGAACTGATCGAATATCCGCCGGAACCGGCGCAAGACTCCTTACCCGATCAATCGCCTCGCGCCGTGCGACATGGAGACCGCTGGTCGGTCGAGAACGCCGGTGTAGCGGATGCGGATTTAAGGATTGTGTTGAACGCGCCCCACGGCGTTTTCGGGCCAGGGTTTGTGAACTACACGCAGGGTTTGCGCATCCGGCTGATGATCGTCCTGCACCCTGGTGAACGCGCCGAACTGTGGCGAGAACCGGCGGGAAGTGTTCGCGCCAAGATCATCAAGCCTGACGGTACGCCAAGAGATGTGCCAAACGCACAAATCCTGGTTGAGAAGTTGGATGAACAGAAGAGCTGCGAAGGCCAAGGTGGAGGGCAGGATAGAGCCGCCGCCCTGGTGTTGCCGCAGGGACGGTCGGAGTGGGCTTACCTGGATTGCCACGGCGCGCGCTTCGACCAGGACCGTTTCAATGCGGCGCATTTTGTGGGCAAAGCATGCGCCGAGCGGGGCGTGTTCAACGTCAGCCGCTTCACCTGCCCACCACCGAGCACCGACTCTACCGTTTTCGCTTCCGCCGGGGAGCTCCCCGATCCGCCGGTCGAGATCCGCTTCCATTGGTTACAACACCAGCCGGGCGCTTTTACGGTCAACCTGCCTACAGATCTTCCGGAGCGGTTCGGCGGTCGCTTCAACGAGGCCCGTTTTGCCAAAGCCGGGGATAAGCCCGAGGAGTTTAAGGATGTGGTCACCGAACCCGAAGATGATGAGCGCTTCATTAAAAAGCTTATTAACGAGGGCTTGACAAAAAATAACGAACAGCTCGTCGAACCTTCGGCACTGGTCAAAGCCGTCATCGTCCCGCGCGTGCCAATCGGCTTCGTGGCGACGACCGTACCTTTCCGCAAACCGCGCCGATTGACTGGTGGCAGCGATACGGCATTCGCGCGTTTGTATCTTGCTGAGAAAGACGTAACCGGCTTCATCGAGCTCAGTGCCTACGAGCTCGGAGCCTGGGGAAACGCGATTGCCGTGGCGGCGCGGAAATCCGGCCCGGCCCACTTCGACGTGACTATCAGCTACCAGGGCGCGCGCTTTGAGAACGCACGGCGGGTAGTGTTGGGCGGCGCTGAGCTTCCTGCCCTGACGGAAGATTTATTAAAACCTGGCCCAGTGGGTGTCCTGCAAGCCAAGGCCGGAGGCGTTAAAGCCAAGGTGACGCGCGATCATGCTGGATGGAATGGGTGAGCACCAACAACGAACCATCAATCGAAAGGGAGGAAACAGATGCCAAGCGAAACAACCCCTTATCTCCCTCACAATCCCGGCGATCTGATTACCGCCGAGGATTGGAACGACTTGCAAAAGAAGATCAAGGAAGACATCGCGAAACAGGTTCAAGATGCGATCCAGGAGATTAGCACTGTGCCGAATGCGGACAACGCACACAAGCTGGAAAACCAAACCCCGGAAGAGCTGACGAACGATATTTTGGAAAAGGCTCGTCAGGAACTACCGAAGCGCACGGGCTATAAGATGCTGTTCAAACGGCTGGTCAAGGATAAGGAAAAGGTGGTCAAACACGATTTGGACGAGCCGCCATTAGTCGATGTCTACCAGTTGGATTATTTCAAGGTGGTCTGTTCGGCGGATGAAGAGAAACACAAGGCATGGGTGAACTTTTACCTCTACCACACCAGTGAAAAGAAAATACGGTTTACGAAGGAGGGCTCCACGGAAACGATTGAAATCGAACCCAAGGATGGCCCGCCCTTCCGAATAGCGTTTAGCGAAATGCTTTCGCTCTATAAAGTTAAGTACACAGACACTACCAGCTTAGACGATCTGGTCAATGAATTTTGGAAAGCGCTCTTCGCGGATCCTAATGATGAGTTTGACGAAAGCCAGTTCTGCAGGTCGCCCTGGTTCGACAAATGCTGCTGCGACAAGAGAACAGTGGCCGATCTTAAGAGCCGAGGCGATTGGAATGACCTTTGGTTTCAAATGCGTCCGCGCAAGACCATCAATTACGCTATACCTGCTCTGCCCGCCACCAGCCCGACGCAGGCACCGACCCAGATCCAGGTGGTTCATTTCGACTTTGAAACTTTAGGCATTAAACTCCTTTTGGTTCCGGTTTACCCTGAAGAGCAGACAAAGACGTCCCAGAACTGGGCAGAACCGATTAATGCCCAGGAACTGAAAGTGATGGTGCTGTTGAAGGTCTGAGCCGGCGTGCTGATAGCTTGCATGGTGATACGGATGGAAGGATAGGCCGGAGAGTAGGACATGAAACTTACTGGTCGCTACGACGGCAGCGAGAGCCTCTTCGAGGGCGACCGCACGCTTGTTTGGCGGAGCCTCTCGGCTAACGCACGGGTGATGAAAGCCAGCGTCAAGCTCACGCCTGCGCAAAGCGCCGCCGGGAAGTTGTTCGAGGAAACCATCACTTTCACCAATGGTCAGGGCGACAGGGGGGCGACCAAGATCACGGACACCGACTTCGTCGAGGTAGATTTTCACAAGCGGCGGACACTGGCCCGCGTGATAGGAACCGGTACGGTGGGCGCCAATCTTCAGGTAGACGTGGGCGGCGGCCTGTATGTGGAGATCAACGATAAGGGTGCTATCCGAGCCCCAGGAGACACCTTGTTTAAAGTGCCCGCGGACGGGAAACTGCCAGGGTTGGTTGTAACCAAGTTCAAACTTACCGCATCTACGAAACCAGATATATCGCAGATAACCATTCGCAGCGTGCCGACCAATGTCAGTGTGCGCCTCGGCAGTCTTTCGCCATTCTGGACGCATCTGGGCGAATTGACGGGCGAGGAGAACTCTTCCGACTTCGCCGCCGTTCTGCAAGCGTTTCTCGCCGATGCGAAGGTCGAAAACGGCTTTTATAACGTGCCGCTAATCGTGCATTCGGACACCATTGCCCGTCTGCAACTCACGATGGAGATCGAGTATCAGATAGAGGCGAGCGTAATGCCCCCCGGCCTCGACGAAGTACAACTGCCATACGACTTCGGCAGCCTTCCCAAGGCGCAGGAGAACGTGTTGCAACTTGCTGTGCCTTCGAACATGCGTGTTGCGCCAAAAGGTGTTACGGCCCATGTGAGGGGTGCTTTCGAGGAAACACGCATCGTGTACGGACCAACCGGAACCGTAACTCCCGCAGGCACAGTTGAGATCTCGCCTGCCATGTCCCAGGCGCAAATGATTTCGCTCCCCGAAACGCTCAAGGCCGCGGCCTTCGATCTCTACATAGTGGTGTCGCAAGCCGCGAAGCTGCAATTGGATCTGCGCGAAGACCTGGACGGCAAGCCGGGTAGCCTCTCTCTCCTGCCGGGACCGGTGAGGTTTGAGTTGGCCGCCCCCGTGGGAACGGCACAGGACCGCAAAACTGCCGGGGAATTACACTGGGTCAGTATCGTCTTGCCCGCCGTGTTTCAGTTTCAAAAGGATCAACGCTATTGGCTGGTGCTTCAGAGTCTCGAAGGTCAAACCGCCTGGAATGCCACGCCCGCCGTGCCCGGGGTCGTGGGAATGCAGCACACGAAAGACGGCGGCCTATCCTGGCGGGAGACGGTAGCCACCGGGATCTCCGGCCCTGCTAGTACCTTCTTCCGCTTGCGGCAGAAGCCCGAGCGCTTCGAAATGCCCATCGAGCTCCAGGTGGGCACCGGCGAACAGGTGATCCGGGTCAGCCTGGATCGCCTTCAGCCCTTGGGGCGGGTGGACTTCGCGCTGGATTTCAACGAGGTCGGTCAAGCCTTCAACCAATACCTAGCCAAAGTAGCTCCGGCATCCTGCCCCGAGACCGAGCACCTGGCCAACGGAGACTTTGAGTATTGGTTGCGCATCGGGGATAAGTTGATGTCGCCAGTGCCTATCGATTTGGGCGCAAGTCCCCCTGCTATGGTCATTTCGCCAGCCGCTGTAGCCGGTTCACCCGATGGATCACGAGCTTATGTGGCTAGCACGAAGAAGACTTCCAACGCCACAGCAGTCTCCAATCAAGGTCTTTTGCAGGTCATTGATGTTGCCTGTAACCAAAAAATCAAAGATATCGTTTTTACACCCCAACTCCTTTTCCCGCACGTGCTTGTAATCAGTCCTCAAGGAACACGAGCTTATGTGGCGGGTGGTTCCTTGCTCCAGGTGGTTGACACAAGTATCCACCAAACTTTAGGCGTTCCTCTTTCCCTACAAGAAAAAGGAGAGGAACAAGTGGAGATTAAGGCCCTAGCCATAAGCCCTGACGGTGGTCGGCTATATGTCGCGAAGCATTTCTATGCCTCGCCGGATTTCGATGGTTCTGTTCTGGCTATTGATACAACGAAATTGGAACAGGCTGTTATCAAGGGGGCTCCCACATTGGGGGATGTATCAGTCGGCGAACCGATCAATCTGGGAATCGGGCACGAACCAACTGCTTTGGCCGTTACACCCGACGGCAGCCGCTTATACGTGGTGGTCAACGATCCGAACCAGCAGGGGGAAGTCCGCGTGTTTGACGCCACCACACTGCTACTCATTGACAGTGCTATTTCCATAGGACAGGAGGCCAGAGCCATAGCGCTAACACCGGACGGAAGATGGGCTGTGGTCGCCAACGGGGGTAGCTATACTGTCAGTATCATCGATACCAAGACCCTGACCCCCCCCGGTTCTATCAATCTTGGCCATAACTCCGTCGCCATTGCCATAGCGCCGGATGGCATGAAAGCTTATGTGGCGAGCAGCGATAACAACAGCCTCAGCATCATCGACTTGATGCGGCGGGTTGTCGCCGAGACGATCGACGTTAACGCGCCGCAAACCGCGATAGCCCTGACGCCACAAGGCAATCGAATCTACGTCATCACGACTGACGGTGATAACAATTCCTTGGCGTCCATCCAGATAGGAGCTCGATTGCCGGCCGAGTGGAATCTGACCTCGGGTTGGGTGACGCCTTTCTGTCTGTCCGATCCTTTCCATCTGATAGCTGTCTTGGGTCAACTTCGGGAAACAGAGGAGGAACGTAAGGTGGCGACAATGCCATCAGCACTTTCCCAAACCGTGCCGGTGGCCGAGTCATGTCCCTACGAGTTCAGTTTCTGGGGAATCGCAACGGAGCCTGATGCCCTGGCCGAGGTGTTGTGGATCGGCAAAGACTGCGGGCTCCTTCGAATGGAACAAGTACCAATCCAGGTTCAGGAGTTTAGGCAGTCGAACGAAACACTGTCAGTGGCCGTTAACATCAGATGCTTCGAGGGCCAAGACACGCAACTGGTTCTCCATCGCAAACGGCTAATGGCGCCGGCGGGTGCCCAACAAGCAGAGATTCGTTTCACTACACCCATCGGCGTGTGTGCAGCTATAGACTTGGTTTCTTTAATTGCTACGACCGAGGCTGTAGCCAATGCAGACCTGGGCCTAAAGCAGGAGGGCCAACTCGCTGGATGGGATTTGCTGTCCACCTCGGGTTCAGGCGTTACGTTACTCGCCGCTGAGGGCGGGATTCAACTGAGGAACGCCGGCGCCGAAACTGCTGAATTGGGGCAGACCATCCCGGTAGGAGGCGACCAGCCATTTCGCCTGGAATTTCAAGGCCGCGCCATCACTCAACCATCAGCCAAGGACAATCCCCGCGTTGAACTTCGCTGGTTTAAGCCAGACCATTCGGCCGCCGGTACGCCAGTTGTTCTGGAAATTACGCCAACCGGCCTCAATTCGGTGCTTGCGAGTGGCGTATCGCCCACTGACGCATCTGAAGCCAAGCTGCATTTGGTGGTGCCCCCAGGTACCTTACTGGAAATAAAGCGCGTTTCCTTAAGATTTTCGGCTGCCACATCCGTGCCAGTGACCTTCATCGCCCAAGCGCCTGGCGAATTGACGGTATCGAACTGGCGAGTGGCTCTTGAACGGGTTGAAGCGGCAGCGCCTCGGATACCAGAAAAAGGCTTGTGTGCGCCCACGCCACCGGGACGACAACCTGGCGAAACTCGGAACGATCGCTGCTTCTGCCCCTGCTGCGAATCCGAGCAGACGATGACGGAGACGACGTCGATGGAAACGCGAAGTGGCCGGCCCTCCCTGGTCGGGCACTGCGCCACCTGTGGTACCGAATTGGTGCGCTTCAGTGGTCCGCGTGTCTCCGACGCGCCACCTTTTTCTCTCCGGCCGATCGCAGCCAGACCCATCGTTATCACGACCAAGGCCGCCACCGGGGCGAGAGGACGGTTCAATGCCGGTGCGGCCGTCGTGACATCCCTCACGGCCATCCCTGGCATTGGCGAGGTACGCGTACGGCGGCTGGCCGAGGCCGGGATCGACTCGGTGGAGAAGCTGGCGACTGCAGCGCCAGAGGACGTGGCGCAGGCGCTCAGGAGAGCTGGAGTCGCAGCGCAGTATGCCGCCCGATTCATCGAGGAGGCGAGACGGCTCCTGTCATCGCGTAAGGAGACGGGTTGATCGTCGTGGGGAGATCTTCCTCATATTCAACTTTGCCTCCGTGCATTTCGCTGTAGAGCGCACCAGTTGGGTACTTCTGGGACAAAATATCTTCTTTACAATGTGCTATCGGATGGTGTGTAAGATCCCAGGGAGACCAGAACGCTGAAAAGCAAAGGAGGGTCGGATGGGAGGTCAGAAATCTCTCATGACATCAGTCAAGGAATTGGACTTCACGCCACAAGGAGAGGCGTTTCCCTCCCCGCACGATTGGCGCGATCTGTTTATCTACTTCTTGCTGGTTGATCGGTTCGACAACAACCAGCCGGATCTGCCCCCTTACGACCCGGCGAGTACCCCAAAGGGCAGGGATCCGGGGCAAGGGGCGGTGTTTCAAGGCGGAAACCTCAAAGGAATCACCCGTCGGCTTGATTATATCCGCGCGCTAGGCGCGAATGCGATCTGGCTCAGCCCGATCTTCAAGAATCGGGGCGAGAAACCGGATAGTTACCACGGCTACGGGATCCAGGATTTCCTGGAGGTGGATCAGCGTTTCGGTACCCGGGAAGAGCTGCAAGACCTGGTCCGGCAGGCCCACGCCAAGGGGATGTACGTTATCCTGGACATTATCCTCAACCATACCGGAGACAACTGGGCCTATCCTGACGACCAGCCTTACTACTTCTGGAAGGAAGCGCCTGGCCCCTTTGGCTTCGGCTTCTGGCGGCAGGCCGACCCGACGGCAGGGCTGCAGGAACACGATGCCATCTGGCCTCGGGAATTTCAGGATCCGGACTGTTATAAGAGAAGGGGCCAGATCAGGGATTGGAATGATTCTGATGAAGCGATCAACGGCGACTTCCTGAGCCTCAAAGAGCTGGACCTCAACCAACCCGCGGTATTGAACAGCCTGATCCAGGCCTACAAATACTGGATCGCTGCCACCGATGTGGATGGGTTCCGGGTCGATACGGTCAAACATATGGAGAGCAGTGCGACGGCGATCTTCTGCAATGCGATCCGTGAATATGCCAAGCGGATCGGTAAGCATCGCTTCTTCATCTTCGGGGAGATCGTGGGAGACGACCTTTCCATCCAGCGGTATCTCGGTCGGAACAGCCGCATCGAAGGGACGACGGAACGATTCCCGTCCCTTGATGCAGCGCTCGACTTCCCGCTCTATTTTGTGCTGGAGGACGCGGTCAAAGGGTTCACCAATCCGGCTCTTCTGCGCGAACGTTACGACCGATTCAGGCTACTCTATGCCGATCATGGAGCGGCAGGCGAGCACTTCGTCACCTTCGTAGACAACCACGATCAGATGGTGAGGCCCTATCGGCGTTTCATGCACCGGAATCCATTTCCCAACCAAGCGATCCTGGCTATCGGCTATCTGCTGACCAGTCAAGGGGTTCCTTGTATCTACTACGGAACGGAACAGGGGTTTGACGGCGGCGGGGAGGATGATAGATTTGTTCGGGAGTGTATGTTCGGGGGGCACTGGGGGGCGTTCGAGACCATAGGCCACCACTGCTTTAACGTAACGCATCCCGTCTACCAGGGCATCGCCCGCATCGCGGCGGTGAGAGACCGGGAGCCTGCGCTCCGATACGGCCGGCAATATTTTCGGGAGATCTCCGGCAATGGCGCAGATTTCGGGTACCCGATCGATAATCGATGTACCCTTGTCTACTCGCGGATCCTGGACGACACCGAGATCGTGGTTGCTATGAACCTGGATAATTCTCCGAGGCGCGACTTCGTGACGGTCGATGCCCATCTGAGTCCGGTTGGGCAATCTATGGTGAATCTGCTTGATCCGAAAGAGGCGGTGGCGGTAGAGCAGTGTGGCTCAAGAGCCGCCGTACAGGTCCCCCTGGGTCCGTACGCGATAGCGATCTTCAGGCGACCGGATAGGGAATGATGCGTCTCTGGGTGTACCCGCACGACAAACGCTCGACCGCATAGTCATAATCCGGGTGATCGAGTTCAAGGGGCCGGTGATGCCTATCTGCCCCCATGGCGCTGGATCGCTGAGAATATCGGCACTCACGCTACTCACACCCGCTCCTCCGCTGACCCCACCATAACCGGGGGAGGCTCAGCTTCCAACGCTAATTTGGACAAGAGTAGGTTATAATAATATTTTGGGTCTATGCTGGACCCCCCATGAACTGCCTACTGGGCCTGAACAATGCCGTAGGGGTTAGTCACGTATGGCAAGCAACAAGATTCTTATTCGAGGTGCGCGAGAACACAACCTTCAGTCGATCGACCTGGAGATACCTCGGGATAAGCTGGTCGTCATCACCGGCGTCTCCGGCTCCGGGAAGTCGTCGCTGGCCTTCGACACCATCTACGCCGAGGGGCAGCGTCGCTACGTCGAGTCGCTGTCTACCTACGCCCGTCAGTTCCTGGAGCAGATGGATAAACCGGACGTGGACCTGATCGAAGGTCTCTCGCCGGCGATCTCCATCGAGCAGAAGACCACCAGCAAAAACCCCCGTTCGACTGTCGCGACGGTGACGGAGATCTATGACTACCTCCGCCTCCTGTTTGCCAGGGTCGGGAAGCCGCACTGTTACGCCTGCGGCAAGCCGATTGCGTCTCAGACGGTGCAGCAGATTGTGGATCAGGTAATGGCGCTGCCGGATGGCAGCAAGTTCCAGGTCCTGGCCCCGGTCGTGCGAGGGCGGAAGGGGGAGTACCGCCAGGTCTTCCCTGACCTGCGCCGGCAGGGATTCGTCCGCGTTCGTGTCGACGGCAAGCTTCGGGAGTTGGAAGAGTCGATCGAGCTGGACAAGAACAAGAAGCACACGATCGAGGTCGTAGTGGATCGGCTCGTTCTAAGGGGGGATATTCGAAAACGGCTGGCCGATTCGCTCGAGATAGCGCTCAAACTCAGCGAGGGGATTGTGGTCGTCAACCTCCTCGAGCCGTCGAAGGATCTGACCTTCTCCGAGCGCCTGGCCTGCATCGACTGTGGCGTCAGCTATCCGGAAATCAGCCCTCGCATCTTCTCCTTCAATAATCCGCACGGGGCCTGTCCCACGTGCGACGGCTTGGGCACGAAGCTGGACGGGCGGATGGACGATCTTCCGGGCATCCTGGAGCCGTGGCACGGGGGTCCGAATATCCACTATCTGGACCGCCGGTATAAGGAGACTTCTTCCTCTAAGGTGCGGGAGGAGATTGAGAACTACGTCAAGCGGTTGGCCAGCGTCCGCCCCTGCCCGGATTGCCGTGGGGCGCGCCTGCGGCGGGAGTCGCTGGCCATCAAGATAGACGGCAAGTCGATCGCGGAAGTGACGCGCTACTCGGTCAAGGCGGGGCTGCAGTTCTTCCAGGACCTGCAGCTCGGCGAAAAAGACCGCGAGATTGCCCGCCGCATTCTGAAGGAGCTGCGGGAGCGTCTGACGTTCCTCGTGAACGTCGGCCTCGACTACCTGACCCTGGACCGGACCGCGGCCACCCTGGCCGGCGGTGAGGCGCAGCGGATCCGCTTAGCGACGCAGATCGGCAGCTCGCTGGTCGGTGTCCTGTACATCCTGGACGAGCCCAGCATCGGCTTGCACCAACGGGATAATGTTCGCCTTCTGGATACCCTGAAGCGGCTCCGCGATCTGGGAAATACCGTCCTGGTTGTGGAGCACGACGAAGAGACGATCCGCGACGCCGACTATGTCATCGACCTGGGTCCGGGCGCAGGGGTGTCCGGTGGGCGGGTGGTTGCGTGCGGCAGCCCCCGTGACATCATCCGACACAAGAGTTCGCTGACGGGTCAGTACCTGTCGGGACGCCTGACGATCCCTGTTCCTGCTCTTCGACGGAGAGGAAACGGTTGTGTCCTGACCATCGTTGGGGCGCGAGAACATAACCTCAAGAACATCGAGGTGGAGATCCCCCTGGGTGTATTGACCTGCGTGACCGGCGTATCCGGTTCCGGGAAGAGCACCCTGGTGAACGAGATCCTGCGGCGGGCACTCGATCGCAAGCTCTACGGCTCGCGGGAGCGACCGGGAGCGCACGACAAGATTCTCGGCGCCGAGCATATCGACAAAGTGATCGACATCGATCAATCGCCCATCGGCCGCACCCCACGCAGCAACCCGGCCACCTATACAGGAGTGTTTGGTTTCATCAGGGAGCTCTATGCGCTGGTTCCGGAATCGCGTATCAGAGGCTATAAGCTCGGCCGCTTCAGTTTCAATGTCAAAGGCGGTCGATGCGAGGCCTGCCAGGGTGACGGGCTGATCCAGATCGAGATGCACTTCCTTCCCGACGTCCACGTCACCTGTGAGGTCTGCAAGGGGGCCCGATACAACCGGGAAACGCTGGAGATCGTCTATAAGGGCAAGAGCATCGCCGATGTCTTGGCCATGACGGTTGAAGAGGCGCTGGCCTTCTTCCAGCCCGTCCCCAAGATCAAGGAAAAACTCCAGACACTCTTCGACGTCGGCCTAGGCTACATTAAACTGGGTCAGTCGGCCACAACGCTCTCCGGCGGCGAGGCGCAGCGGGTGAAGCTATCGCGGGAACTCAGCAAACGGGGGACCGGCCAAACCCTGTATATCCTGGATGAGCCGACCACCGGGCTGCACTTCCACGACATCAGCCAACTCCTGGAGGTCCTGCACCGCCTGACCGATGTCGGCAACACCGTTCTGGTGATCGAGCACAACCTGGAGGTCATCAAAACGGCCGACTGGATTATTGACCTGGGTCCGGAGGGGGGAGACGATGGAGGACAGGTCGTCGTGGCAGGACGGCCGGAGGAGGTGGCAGCTCATCCGATCTCGTACACCGGCCAGTTTCTCAGACGGATGCTGTAAGGTTCAGTCAAGGTAAGAGTGAATGGAGGGGAAAGATGCCTGTTCCGACAACTGATCGAAAAACCCTTATGGAGAAGATCGCGACCCTGCCTCCAGAGAAGGTTGCTGAAGTGGAAGATTTCGTGGATTTCTTACGCCTGCGTAGCCAGGACCGCGATCTGACCCAGGCCGCGGCCAAGTTGGCTGAGGAGACCTTTCGAAGGGTCTGGGATAACCCTGACGATGCCGCTTATGACCAGCTATGAGTTTGGCGACATCGTCTTGGTTCCTTTTCCCTTTACCGATCAGACAACTACCAAGAGACGCCCGGCTTGCACTCCACGCAAGGGTTATAGTCGATCGGCTTGTCGCAAGCGGTCACCTCCGCGCCCATCAGGATGGCCCCAAGAAGGATGAAGCTTCCGAATCTTGGATGAATGACATTGCGATTGCTGCGCCAGGCACGCCGTCGGCGCCGGCACCACCAGCCTAACGAATAGAGCCTAACGCTCGGCTCGCTGGCCACAAATAAAACCCTCTCACGAGCATTCACCTCATCATCGTAAGAGGGTCAATTTTTTGTCAAGAGTATGTTCAGGCCACTTTCTTCTTTCGTCTTACATAGAGTACGGTACCAATGGCCATACCTGCAACGGCCGTTGCCAGAATCGCTGGATTGCTCATCATAGACGACGAAGCGCCACCATGACTTGTTGTCTTGAGTCCAACTGTAAAGGGGAAGCTGAAGGTCGAATCGTGGGCGTGGTAGGTTTCTTCCTCCGCTGTACTAGTATGATGTTCGCTCACCGCGGCATCGTGAACGTGGCTGACGACAGCCTCTGCGTCGACACCACCACCGTGTAATCCGCCCTGCTCCTCCACCTCTACGACCGCCCTATACTTTCCGGCCTTCGCAAAATCGGTCTCGGCCCTCACGACGCCGGAAGGATAGACTTGTTGGGGGACATACAGGACCGTTTCACCCCCTTCACGCTCAGAGGCCTCGACGACGCGGACCGCCACAGGGATCCTTCGAAACGCATCGCTGATAAGATCAAACGTCAGCGTCGCCTTTCCCGTTCTCGGAAGATCCCGGCAGTAGGATTGAAACTCTTCCTTCATCGCATCGACGTACCGCCTCAGGTCCGCATCCTTAAGCTCTTTG
>UBJH01002808.1_pt1 | contig 19628 bp, 11 predicted proteins | sample 2193721 | NCBI WGS metagenome assembly UBJH01 (sample SAMEA4703186, study PRJEB27089) | metagenome | reverse complement strand
GCCGCCGCCCGCGCGACGAGAAGCCGCGCACAAAGATGACGCGCACCGCCACGCAGGCCCGCGCGGAAGCCGTGATTGAGGAAAAGAAGCGCCGTTCGCAGGAACAAGAGGTTCGCGAAGAGGACGAGAGCGGATCTCTGGGCACATTTGAGGACTATCAGGCAGATGAGGACGAGACCTCGGTGAAGCCCGAGGAGGGCGCCGATGATGACGTTGCGGTTGACGTCGCCGGTGAGCCGGAATTTGAGCAGGCGCGCCCGACGGGGCGCTTGCCGATCGTGGCCATTGTGGGCCGGCCAAACGTTGGCAAGTCGAGCCTGTTCAACAAGCTGGCGGGCTCGCGCATTGCCATTGAGGATCCGCGCCCGGGCACCACGCGCGACCGCGTGAGCGCCATTGTGGGATTTCGCGAGACTGAGCAGCGCGTGGTTGAACTCTACGATACGGCCGGAATCGGCATCGTCGATGAAAAGCAGGTTGAGGACCACGTTCACGAGCAGATTGAATACGGCATCGCCCGCGCTGACGTGGTGCTGTTTGTGGTGGACGCCAAGGATGGCCTGACCACGCTCGACACGATTACGGCCGAGAAGCTGCGCCGTACCGGGCACAAGGTATTGCTTGTCGCCAACAAGGCCGATGCGCCGCACCAGGACGCCATGGCCACGGCGTTCTATGAACTGGGCCTGGGTGACCCGATTGCCATCAGCGCCAAGGAAGGCCGCAACATCAAGCAGCTCAAGCGCGCGCTGACAGCCGCGCTTCCGCCGCACAGCGATGCCGAGCGCCTTGAAGCACCTGAGTTGCTGCTGGCGATTGTGGGTCGGCGCAACGCGGGCAAAAGTTCAATCGTCAATGCGCTGGCAAACGACAAGCGCGTGATCGTAAGCGAGATGGCGGGCACGACGCGCGACAGTGTCGATGTGCGCTTTGAGTTTGAGGGCAAGTCGTTTGTCGCCATTGACACGGCCGGTATCCGCCGCAAGCAGAGCTTTGAGAACAGCGTCGATTTCTTCAGCCAGTCGCGCGCCCTGCGTGCCGTGCGGCGTGCCAGCGTTGTGGTGCTGCTCATGGATGCGCGCGAGCCGGTCACACGCCTGGAGCGCGAGCTGATCGAACTGGCGATGCGCGAGAACAAGCCGATCATCATTGGCATCAACAAGTGGGACTTGATCACGAAGCCGACCGACAAGTTTGTGGATTACATCAAGCGCAAGCTGGGCGAGATCGATTTTGCGCCCGTGGTGTTCCTCTCGGCCAAAACGGGTTTGAATGTGTTTGAGTTGGTCAAGATCGCGCGCGAGCTGCATGAACAGGCGGGCTTGCGCATCGGCACGGGCGAGCTCAACCGCATCGTGAACGCGGCTTACGAAAAGCACCACCCGCAGCCGAGAAAGAACAAGCTGGGCCGTCTGTTCTACGCGACTCAGGCGTCGATCTACCCGCCCACGGTGGTGGTGTTTGTGAATGACCCGGAGCTGTTTCCGGAGGCCTGGCGGCGCTACCTGCTGCGCGAGTTGCAAGCGCACACGCCCTACGGCGAAGTGCCGATCCGGATCAAACTCAAGGCGCGCGAGCGCATCATCCTGGATCGTTCGTAGGTGTGCGGGCTGTTGACGTGTCAACGGCCGGTCATCGAAGTGTGTCCGATAAAAAAGTTGCTGCAGTTATTTGACATCGCGTTTTTGTGCGGTAATCTTGCGCTGTCGAGTTACTGACACACCTTTGTGTGCCTCGAACTCGCCATCCGCGCCGGGTCCAGAGCGCAGCGGGCTTTCTCCGTGCAGGCGGTTATTGCACTCAGAGAAGGTGAGACTGCGGGCCCGGACGCGGGCATAACCACAGGCCAACATCGGCGCCAAGCTTAGGCCGTGCCGATCGCGGCGAAACCCTTTGCGAAAGGAGGTGGTCCATGGATCGTATTGAAGGCCATAAGCGCAGGTGGCTCGGCTAGTCAGTTGTCCGGCAAGTGAATGGCGCTTGCCGTGTTTGAGCTGACGGGCTCCTGACAGTCCGGGGCCACCCACATTGCGTAGTGATACGCTGAACCGGCGAACCGAAAGGTTCGCCGGTTGCGATTTGGCGGATGAGATTGTTCAAGGCTTGCCGCCGCGCGCGAAAGGCTGTAAACCAGCGGCGTGGAACACTTTTCGTTTTTCCTCTATGTCGGGATCATCATGGCGGTCGCCGTTGGCGCCTTGGTGCTTTCATCGCTGCTCGGCCGCAAGCGCCGCAGCATCGTGAAGGACGATCCCTACGAGTGCGGCGTGCCGCAGCTGGGCGAAACCCGCACCGAGTTCAACGTTCGCTTCTTCATCATCGCCATGCTGTTTGTGCTCTTCGATATTGAGGCCGTGCTGCTTGCACCCTATGCGATCCGTTACGTGGATCTCGGGGCCGAAGGTTTGGCTGAAGTCGGCGTGTTTGTGATCGTGCTCGGCTTTGGCCTGCTCTACGCATGGCGAAAGGGTGCCTTGGACTGGAGCACGCCGCTGGGCGTCAAACCCGAGGACTGGAAGCGCATCCAGCGCGAGTTCATTCACGCCGACAAGCCCGAGGAAACTCACGAGCACGAAGCCGCCGGGCACGGGAGCCACTGATGGGCTTGGAACACATGATTCCTTCGCTGGCCGGCGACGGTTTTTTCACCACTCAGGTGAACCGCGTGATTGGCTGGGCGCGCAAGAACAGCCTTTGGCCCTATCCCTTTGGCACGGCCTGCTGCGCCATTGAAATGATGGCGACGCTGAACTCTCGCTACGATCTTTCGCGCTTTGGCGCCGAGGTCATTCGCTTTTCGCCGCGCCAGAGCGACCTGATGATCGTTTCCGGCCGCATCTCTCTCAAAATGATGCCCGTGCTGACGGAAATCTATCAGCAGATGGGCGAGCCCAAGTGGGTGATTTCGATGGGCGCGTGCGCTTCTACCGGCGGCGTGTTCAACACTTACCCGCAGATCCAGGGCGTGGACCAGTTCATTCCCGTGGACGTTTACATCCCCGGTTGCCCGCCGCGTCCGGAGAGCCTGATCGACGCGTTGGTGAAAATCCAGCAGATCATCGACGGCCAGGTCGAGCGCCACGAGTTCACCCGGCCCGACAAAGCGCTTGAGTCCAAAGAACTCGAGCCCGCGAAGAAGAACTGACCATGTCTGACGCGCCCAAACCCGCCGCACCCGCTGCCTCCGCTCCTGCGCCAAAGAAGCCGCGCCTGGCGGAGAACGATCTCAACGTGGAATTGCTCAAGAGCAAGCTCGGGGGCGCGTTGCTCAAGCTTGAAGTGGCCCACGCGGAGCAGGTAGTGCTGCATGTGGCGCGCGAAAACCTGCTGGAAGCACTGCGCACGCTGCACGATGACGCGGCACTCTCGTTCAAGATGCTCACCGACATCACGGCCGTGGACAACCTCAAGCGCGAAGACTTTGAGCCCGCGCGCCGTTTCAAAATCGTGCACATAATCTATTCGCTCGAGCACAAGAAGCGCGTGCGCCTTGAAACGGTTGTTCCTGAGCAGGATCCGACGTGCCCTTCAGCTCACGCCATTTACAAAGGCGCGGCCTGGATCGAGCGCGAAGTGTTTGACATGTTCGGAATTCGCTTTGGTAACCACCCTGATCTGCGCCGCGTGCTCACGCCCGATTACTACGAGTATCACCCGCTGCGCAAGGACTACCCGATCACGGGCAAGGGCGAACGCGACAACTTCGTGCGCTCCGAAGAACTGGCTTAGCAGGCTGAAACAGAACGCGGGCGGCCTTGAGCCGCCCGTTTGCGTCAGCGAACGGCATCAGCGTAACCGCCGCCGAACACGCCGCCCTTGATATTGAGAACATGCACGCGACCGTTGCGTTCAACGCTGAACGTTACGCTTTCCGTGCCGCGCGTTTCCTTGATCAGGGCATCGAACGTCTTTCGGTCCGTCACGTCGCGGCCGTTGTATTGAAACACGAGATCGTTGGCCATAACGCCGGCTTTTTCTGCTTCGCTGCCCTTGTCCACCTTTGAAACCCGCACGCAGTTGGGAGCTTTCAGATCCAGCGCGAAATCAGACTCTCCGCTGCGCAGATTGGGCGTGAGGATCACGGATCGAAACGCGCCAGACTCCGCCCACAGCGTGCATTCTCCCGCCGGAACGTAGCCGATGCGGGCGATGCCTCGCTCATCGCAGCGCGCGGAGAATGCGTTCTTGCCGCAGGTCAGGCTGACGCGTGCGCCGTTGGCGGGCTTTCCGTCAGGCAGCGTGACGCGCAGCGCCAGGCTGGCAAGGTCGCGCGCGGCTACATCCTGGGTGGTGTCGCCCACGGAAAGTTTGACGGTTGCGCTGTAGACTACGGTGCGGCGCTGGGCCAGCAGTTCAAGCACGTAGTTGCCGGGCAAGGCGGGGCCCAGGCGATAGGCTCCATCGGCGGCCACCATGGCGGAGTAGTGCGTGTTGTTTTCGGCCTTGCCGGATTCAGGGCGCAGGCGCAGCATCAGGTTGTCCGGTGTGCCAGCACCGCTGACCTTGCCCTGCAGAAACGCGGCCTGGGCGATGTCGAGCGTGAGCTGGTTGTCGCCGTCGATGATCGCTGCGGCATGGCGCGCCCAGGCGCCGCCGCGCGCGAAGTAGCGAATGGAGTAGTCGCCCGGTTCAAGCCCGATGTAAACGCGCACGCCGGGTTCTTCGGCGGGCAGCGCGGTCGGGCGCGCGGGCCTTCCGGAGCGTTCGAATACAACGCTGACCTCGGTCACTGGCTCGCCGCTTGCGCTGCGAAAGCGCAGCGTCACGCGTGCGCCGGCATTGAGCGCGAAATCCTGCGTGTTCTCGCCGGCGATCAGCGTGATCTCGCGCGTATCGCTGCGCTCGGCAATTGAAACGCGCGCCGAATAGCGGCCGGGCGTGAGCGCTTCAAAGCGGTAACGCCCCAGGCTGTCCGTGCGCACGCTGGGGGTGCTGCGCGGGCTGTCATCGCGTTCAAGTTCTTCCAGCCCGGGTTCGGAGTCGAGTGAAGTCAGGCGCACGGTGGCGTCCGGCAGCGGGTTTTGCTTTGAGTCTTTGACCGTTCCAATCAGCGAGGCCAACCCTGCAAACACGAAGTTGGCCTCGGCGCCGGCCTCGGGGATGTCCAGTTCCTGGCGGGGAGAATCTTCCACTCCGCCAATGCTGACCCACACGCTGTGGCGACCGGGTCTTACACGCGCTTCGAAGCGGCCATCCTGGCTGGAGAAGTTCTCGTTGCGCACTTCGCCGGGCATGTCCGCGCGCACCCAGTTCAGCGCAAAGCGTGTCAGGGGTTTGCCATCGGACTGGCTCACCTTGCCGCGCAACACGCACTCATGGCTGAGCAGGAGCGTGACGTCGTCCCCGCACGCAACGCGGCTGAGGCGCGCACTGCCGCCCGAGGGGGTGGAAGCGGAGAGATCAAACGCGATCGCGGCATTCAGGCCTTTGATCGTGAAGCGACCGTCGGGGCCGGTGTCGGCGCTGCGTTGCTGGGCGCGCAGGCGCTGGATATAGCGCTCATATTCGGCAAGCTCGCGCTCGAAATCCGGCTGCGATTTTGGCTGCTCGCGCGAATCAGCGGGCCGCGCCACAACGTGAGCAAATTCGACGGGCCGTCCCGCGCTGTCGAGCACGAGGCCGGAGATTTCGCCGGATCCGTCAGACGTTACCACGTCGCTCGGTGTGGTCGGGCCGGGCCTGGAAGGGCCGGTGCTTCCATCGGGCTTGGTGTGGGTCGAAGTATCGCCGGCAGTTTTGCCCGGCGGCAATTGAGGAGCATTGCCGCTCGTGCCGCTGCCTGCACCGGAGTTGGCGGCCGCACAGCGCTGGGTGTTGCCATAGGCGCTGTGCGGATCATCAAAATCGGCGTCGCTTGCGGCGGTGCGCGTTGCGTTGCTGCGCGATTCACCACGGGGCGCAAAGAACATGCCGTAGGCCGCCAGCAGGAGGGAAAGCACCGTGACGGCCAATAGACCCAGGTTCACGGTGGAAGGCTTGCCTGTCGCCATGACTTGCCCCTAACGGATTGCGCTCTCGCCGTCGATGCCGATCTGCCCGCCCTTGAGGTTGAGCGTGAGGATCTGGCCGTTGCGGTCAATGGTGATGGTCACATCGTCGGCCTGCGTGTATTTGCGACGAAGCCGGCCGACGTCCTCCCAGCTGTTCACCTTTTCGCCGTTGTACTCAACGACCAGGTCTCCGTATTGAAGGCCGATCTTGGCGCCCTGTGATTCAGGCCCGACAGAAGTGATGCGCGCGCAGTTGGGCTTGCGCACCGTCACGCTCATGTCGTTTTGTCCGTCGCGTACATTGATCTGCGCGGTCGGCGCGGCCAGACCCTGCGTGGAAACGTGCATGGTGAATTCGCCCGGTTCAATGAAAAGCAGCGTTGCGACGCCCAGTTGGTTGGCTTGCGCCGAGTAGCTCTTGCCGGCGGCGTTTCTCAGCGTGACGTACGCCCAACCGGGTGATTTGCCGCTTTCATCGGACACGCGCACGATCAGCGTTCCTCCGGTGTTCAGCGAAAAGTCAAACTTGTTCTCTCCCACGACCAGGTTGCGCTTCTCGCTGCTGACCTTCTTCCAGTCCTGGCCCATTACGTCGATGCTCCACAGCCCCGGTTCCACAGGCCCGATGCGGTAGCTGCCGTCACTCTGGACTTGCGCCCAGCGGCCTGTACCCCATGCCTCGTTTTCGTTCTCGCCATCCTTGACGAGCCGAATGGAAATGCCGGATACCGGCGCGCCGCTCGTGGACGTAATCTTGCCGCCAAGCATGGCGCCATCGGGCAGTTCAAGTTCGACAATCTGCTGGGCGCCCGTCAGCTTGAGGCTGCGGCGCAACGTGGGATAGCCCGAGGCCGTCACGCTAAGCGTGTAGTCATCCGCGCGCAGGCCGACAAACTCCGCAACGCCGGCTTCTTTGGCGGGTAACCGCTCGCCTTGCAGCCACTCGTTTCCCTTGCGCAGGAACCACACCTGCTCAACGTCCACGGGTTTGCCGCGCATGTCCTTGAGACGCAAAATCACGCGCACACCGGAATCGACGCTGAAATCCTGGGCGTTCTCGCCCACGATCAATGTCATGGTTTTGGTTTCAAAGCTGTCGCCGCAGACCGCCGAGAACGTGTATTCCTTGGGCGATAACGTGTCAAACCTATAGCGGCCCTGGCTGTCCGTACGCGTTTCAACGTTGGCGTTGGGGTCGTTGGTGTAACCGCGACGATCCCAGTTCTCCTTCACGGGCCCCGTGGTTACGCGTACGTTGGGCATGGGGTTGCCCTGTTTGTCGCGCACGATGCCCGAGAGAAGCGCCGCCTGGGAGAGCCGGAACTCGTGTTCGTTGCCGCTCTCTTCAACGTTCACTTCAGCCGCGCTGCCCTGGGTGAACCCGGGCGCTTCAATCTCTACCATGGTCATACCGGTGCCGCACTCCATGCGAAATCGGCCATCAGAGGCAACAAAGGTCTGCGTGCGGCCCTCCCACTGCCGATTGCGGCGATAGACCTTGACGGAGAATTGACTCACGGCGGAGCCTTCGGGGCCCAAAACGCGCCCTGCAAGCCAGGTCATTGGTTGCAGGATCAGCGTCACTGTGTCGCCGGCGGCCACGCGCTCGCGCTGCGCACGCCCTGCTTCTTCGCTGAGCGCAAACAAGTCGTAGGCCAGTCTGGAATCCAGGCCGGTAAAGCTGAACTTGCCTTCGGCGTCAGAGGTGGTGGTACGGGTCTGCGATTGAATCTGTTCCAGGTAACGCGCTACAGCTTCGCGTGATGATGCGGGATCTTTGTTGTCCACGGCGGGCGGCTGCAGTTCGAAACTGCTGCGACGGGCGGAGACCGTCGCGCGCGCCACGGGTGCACCGCTTGAGTTGAGCACCACGCCGCCCAATGTGGCATCGCCTTTGTCGAGCGGTCCTTCGCTCTTGGCGACCGGCGCTGATCCAGGGCGTGACTCGCCCCTGGGCGCGTCGGTGGGGGAAGACGTGGGCTTGGGCGATTCTTCGCGTCTGGCACGGCTTGATTTGTCTGCTGTTTCGCGGACTGAAGAGCTGGATTCACTATCGGTGTCGGGTGTGTCCGCCGCATTATGACGCGCCACACTCTCCGAGGCCGGATGGGGGCGGATGTATCCATAGGCGCCAAACAGCAGCGCCAGAAGGGTTACGAACAGCAGCGCAACGTTCAGACCACTCAGCTTATTGGAGGACACGCGTGAACCTCGACCGTTTCAGTATTGTTAATACGCGGAAACGGGCTCGTTCGTGCCGTGTTTTTGTGCGAAATCAGTAACCTACTTGGGCACTTCACGGTTGAAACTGAAATCGCCGGTGCCCAGGTTGACCACCATAATCAGCTCACTGGGCGGATCAGCGAATATTGAAGGCGCGAACACCGTCAATACGCCCGATTGCTGATCGTAGATCATCTGATAGGTGATGTCGTACTCTCCACCCAGATCTGCCTGCGTGACCGCAAAACTCAGGGTGTTTGGGTTCTTCGGTATTTTGTCCGGCGCGGCTCGGTAGGACAATTGAGCCTTGGTAGCGATCAGGGCCATTTCCCGCCGGGCCTCGATCACTTTGGCCTTGGGGTAGCGGTCTTCATCGTTGTCAGGCATGGCCACCAGCCAGATTACGACAAGGATTGGCAGGCCAATCACCAGCGCAACCACGGACCAGACAATCACGTTGGATCGTGTCGTGGGCAAAGCACCGCTCTTGTCGGCGGCAGCGGCGGCTCGCGTTCGTTGCGCGCGCGAGGGCTCATCAAAATTGGTGCTGATGTTGATGGCCGGGCGCTTGGCCGGCTGGCCTGTGGGTTGATTGCTTTGGGGCGGTTTGCCTGCCATGAATTCCTCGCGTGAGATGATTCTGCGATGGCGCGGCTGACAGGCAAGGGATTCCCGATTTGCCCAATCAAAAAGGGGAGGCAGCGCCTCCCCCCGTTGCCCCCGAATCTGGCCGCGCTAGGCGCAAACCCGCCTGCGGCGCAGCCACATGCCTGCCAGGGCACTCAAAGCCAGGCAGACAAACCAGAGATTGCCGCTTTCATCAAGAGAGCAGCCGCCGCCCACGCCATTTCCGCTGCTGCCAACCATGAAAGTGGAGCCCGCACCATTGACCGTGAAGTTGAAGGGATTCTCGTCAGGGTCATCGCTGGCGATGCTCACCGTGAAACCGAGCGCCGAGAGCGAAGCTGCGGTGACTTCAACCGAGAACGTGGTTTGAGCGCCGGCCGCAAGCGTCAGGGAGGTCGGCTGTGCCGTGACGATGGCGGTGCAGTTGTTCGTGCCGCCCGTAACCACGGGCAACGGCCCGGTGAGGTTGAGCGGTGCGTTGCCGGTGTTGGTGATGGTGAAAGTAAGCGTCACGGGAGAGTTCACGTTGGAGTTGCCCATATTGGCGTTGCCGCCGTCTGCCAGCGTCGCGCTTTGCAGGCGCACGGAAATATCGGGCAAAGTGCCGCCCGTGCCGCTGACGTTGATGACGTAGCTGGCTTCGTCGGCATCGTTACTGGCGATGGTCATCGTGAAGCCAAAGGCTCCCACGCCGGAAACTGAGTAACTCACAACGAATGACGCGTTGATTCCTGCCGGAACTGCAGTGCCGGGGGTAGTCGTGACAGCCGCGCTGCAATTGCTCAGTGCAGAGATGGCGACGACCGGAGTGCCCGTGAGATTCAGCGTCTGGTTGCCGGTGTTGGCGATGGTGTATGTCAGCGTGAGGTTCACGCCAAAGGCCACGTTGCCCAAAGCGTCCGTTGAGCCCGAGGCCTTGCTCGCGCCCACGGGGCGCTGGATGTCAATCTCCGGCCCATTAACCACGGCCGTGCCGCTGACAGTGAACGTGTAGGGGTTTTCGTTTGAATCGTTGTTGCTGATCGAAACACTGAACGAGAACACACCCGCGGCGCTGGGTGTCACGGAGACTGTGAATGTCGTCGTGGCCAAAGCCGCAACACTGCCGGCAGGCTGAACAGTGATGTTCGCAGCGCAATTGTTCAGGGCGCTGAGCGTCACTGGTGTACCGCCATTGAGAGTGAGTGAAGCCGTGCCCAGGTTGGCGATGGTGTAAGTCAGTGTGCTGGCGCTGCCGATAGGCAGGGAGCCTGCGTTGTCCGAACCACCGCTGGTGACCGCGCTGCCCGCCGGGCGCTGAACGTCAATTTCGGGCGCGCTGGTGGAAGTGGCGCTACCGTTGACATTGATGACGTAAGGGTTCTTGGATGCATCAGTGTTTGCGATGGAAATCGTGAAGCTAAAAGCTCCGGCCGCCGAGGGTGTCACCAGCACAACAAAGGTCGTGCTTGAAGAAGACGAAATGCTCGCCGACGGCTGCGAGGTCACAGAGACATTGCAATTGCTGGTGTTGGACAGAGCCACCAGGGGCGATCCATTGAGCAAGAGCGCGCCGGTGCCGGTATTGCCGATAGTGTAAGTGAACGAGGATCCCGCACCGGCGTTGATACTGCCCAGATTGTCGCTGCCACCATTGGTGATGACTGTTCCCACGGGGCGCTGCACATTCATGTTCGGTGTGCCGCCAGAGGCTCCGCCGTTGCCTGCGACCGTAACTACATAGGGATTGGCCGTAGAATCGTTGCTGGCGATCGAAATCTGGAAGCTGAACGTGCCAGCGCTCGCCGGGACAATCTGCACGTCAAAGGTGGTCGACCAGCCGCCGCCCTGCAGTGTGGGGTACGGCTGCGCGGTTACGGTCGCGCTGCAGTTGTTGAAGTTTGAAAGCTGCACATAGGGCGAGCCCGAGAGGTTCAGCGTCGCGCTGCCATTGTTGAAGATGTACCAGGTAACGCTCTGGCCGCTGCCCGTGGGGACGGCGCCAATGTTGTCAGTGCTGCCATTGGGAATGGGCGTATAGGCGGGGCGCTGAAGGTCAAGCTTGGGCGAAGGCGGCACAGCGTTGCCCGAAAGCGTCCAGGTGTAAGTGGGCAGGTTCGGTTCGTTGACGTACATCGTGACCGACGCCGAGAACGGGCTTCCCGCAGTGGTGGGGGTCACGCCGAAGATGATGATGAAGTAGCTGCTGTCGCCGGGCGTGCCGGTCACGCCTTGCGCCGGCACGATGAAGGGGACCACGGTGCAGTTGGAAATCGGCGTGATTACGGCCGTGGGATTCTGCGTGAAGCGCAAGGCGTAAGTCGCGGTCGCCAGGCAATTGAACGCGTAATAGAAGGTGGCCTGCACGCCCGCGGTCACGTTGCCGCGGTTGTCGGTGCCGTTGCGGGGCACTTGTGTGGTCGTCTGCATCAGGCCGTTGTCGTAGACGGCGACGTTGGCCTTGGAGCCGGTACTGATTCCATAGGGAACATCGCTGTCTTCGCACTCGCCGTAATCAGAAATGGCCGAGGGGCTGCCGCCGCCATTGGGCGCCATCGCGCCCGTGGTGTGGCTGCTGGTGTCCCAGAGGCGCACGCGAACCTTGCAACTCGTTCCCGTGGCGCCGGAGGGAATGGATACGTTGTAAGTGTTGAAGCTGGTGTCGCTTGAACCCGGTGTGGAAACGCGCGCCGCCAGGGGGCCGTTGGGCGCACTTGTGCTGTAGCCCGCCCAGACAACGCGTTCGCCGGCATCGCTCCAGTCGCCATCGTTGTTGAAATCCATCCACACACACAGGTCGCCCGTGGTCACGGTCTGCACAATCGCGACTATTACCTGAGCGCTGCCGCCCTTGTTGAAACTGAGGAACTCAACACCGTCATCGCCAAAATCGCTCGTGATGCCTGTGCCAACGCGTTGCGCAGCCAGGTAGCCGTCATCGCTGACCGTGAAGCCGATGACGTCCAGGCGCGTGCCCTGGGTTTGATCCAGATGCATGCACGTAGGATAAGGTGCCGGCGCATCACCGTAATCCTGCGCCATTACGGTTGCCGCCGAGATCAGCACAACTGCCAGCATCGCAATCTTGAGGTTCATCGCCGTTCCTTTTGACAGTGCCAGGGGCCATCCTCCAAAGGCGGGGCGCGTGCTCGCTGCCCCGCCACCATGACGCGCAAAACTGTCTTCACCACCAACGTAACTAATTCAATCCAGCGTTGAAGTCGGATGGCAACACGGTGTATCGTGTCCATGACACGCGGAGTTTTTCGTATCCGTTGCATGACGGAGACCCCATGAGCAAGTCGCCCCCTGATCCCGGTTCCAATGACGCAATCGCTTTGCGCCTGCGTGCGCTGCTTGACAGCCGCTCTCAGGCCGATGTCGCGCGCAAGACCGGCCAATTGCGCAACAACGTCAGCCGTTACGCACGCGGCGCGAAAATCCCCATCGAATTCGGCGCGGCTTTGGTGCGCGGTCTGGGCGTCAACCCGGCGTGGCTGCTGCTGGGCGAGGGCGCGCCGTTTCTGAGCGACGTGACAGCTTCCACGGTCAAGGCCGCGGAAGATCTGCTCGAACTGGTTGAGGCGATGAGTGCCGTGGCGCGCATGCAACTTGGATCGCTCACCGGCAAGCACCATTTAAAGGTGCTGCGCGAGCTATCCGATGCGCTGGCGACCCACGAGAAACTGCGTGTGGAGTTGAACGCGCGCACCGCACCCATTTTCCGCCAGGTGCTGGCTGACTATTGGAAGGCTCTTGAGAAGTGGGATTTCGAGCGGGCCGATGACCTGCGAAAGGCGGCTGCGCAGGTCGCGCGCTTGAGCGACGACGAAAAACTCGCGGCTGAGTTTGACCGCACGCGCGCCTATCACGCTTACCTGCAGCACGACGAAGCGCAGGCCATCGCGCTTCAGCGCCGCGTGTTCCAGCGCATGCTGCCCGCGGGCACGTTGCTTGATGACCGCTCGCTGCGCGAGGCTTTCAATTTCGCCACTACGCTTCAGGGCTCGTCGCGCATGCACGAGGCGCTGCGTGTGTGCAAGGGTGTGCTGCTGATGGCACCCGATGAATCGCGTGAAACACCCATCTTGCGTTTCATTTCCGCTCTGTGCGGATTCGTGGAAATGGAATTGGGAGACATCCGCTCAGGGCTTGCGCGCATTCAGGCAAGCTTCCCGCAGCCTGATGATCGCATGCGTCCTTCGCAGCAAAGCATGCTGCTGCACTGCCTGATGTACTCGGGTGCAATCTCGTTTGAGGCCGCCTGCGCGATGGGCCCGGTTTCGCCGGCGCATGCGCAGGGCATGCTGGTGCGCGCACTTTACGAAGACACGCCGCAGGCGCTCGAGCTCGCGTGCAAGACATTTATCAACAGCGGGCCGGCCTCATTGGCCGAGAACGTTCACGTTTGCGCGTACTCCCGCGCTTTGCTTGGCGCGCTCAAGGGCAGCGGCCGGAAGCATGCGCGTGAATTCCTGAACGGTGCGCTGGCCAAGGAGCGCGAGGGCGCCAAATCTGACACAGAGAGATTCGACAACGCGCTCTTCGCCATGCGCTTGTGCCGCGCGCTTGACGATGCGCAGGGCTTTGCGCACTGGATGCTCGAAGCCGCGCGAATTTTGGATGCGCTTCCCAAAGAAATCACGGTCGGGCTGCTGGGCCGCACGATCCTGTGGAAGAACGCGCTCTTGGCCCGCGACACCAAAGACGCCGCAATCACCGACTTGCGCAAACGCGCCCAGTCCACGTTCCGAGAACTCTTCGAAAAGGGCTACGGGAGCTTTGAGTCGCTGGCCGCCGCAGGTTCTGCTTGAGCGCGCTTGGGCATCTCGATCGGAATATCGGCAAAGGCCAGCGGCTTGCGCCTGATGTATGCCGCAACAAGCAACCCCGCCGCCACCATGGCGAGACTCAGCAACTGGCCGCGCGTCAGGCCGAGGATGAAGCCAAGGCCCGGCTCCGGCTGGCGGAAGGTTTCAAGAATCGTGCGGATGATGCCGTACAGAACCAGGAAGCTCGCTGTCATCACGCCGACCTGTTTGGTTTTCCAGCGGATCAGGATCAGAAGTACAAGCAGCAGCAAGCCATCGCCCAAGGCCTGATAGAGCACAACGGGGTGGCGGGGGTCCGTGACGCAGCGCCAGACCTGTTCGACAGCCTGACCCGTTCCGCCGACCGAAATCCAGTTGGCCGGTTGATCCTTGAGCACTTCGTAGGTCTGGTCGGCTTTCCAGGGTTCGAGATGTTCGAACACTTCTTTGGCACCGTCTCTTTCTACGGTTTCGCGCACGAGCATGAATGTGTCGCCACGGCCGTTGGCGTAAACCTGCCGGGAGAGATGGCCCTTGAGCAGAAAGCGTACGCCCCAGGGCAGATCCGTTGAGCGGCCCCAAAGTTCGCCGCCCATAAAATTCGCGACGCGGCCAAGAATCGTGCCAAACGCGATGATGATCGTTCCCTGATCGAGGATATGTAAAAACGGCTTCTTGATCATGCGCGACCACACCCAGACGGCAACCACGCCGCCGATGATTACGCCGTGAATGGTCATGCCGCTGGCGTTGGTGAAAAGACGCCAGGGTGCGAGCGTGAGCAGGGCTCCGGGATCCTTGACCACCATGCGCCAGGGCTCAAAGAAGAAATACTCGGGGTTGTAGAAAATCGCTTCGCCAAGGCGACCACCGAAAGCAGAACCTGCAACCGCCACCAAAACGGTGTCCAGGCAAAGCGAAGGCTCAATGCGCAGCGAGCCGCGCCTTTGCCATGTGCGCAAGAGCCAGATGGCGACGAAGAAAACGGTCAGATACGCGGCGTAGTAAACGTCAAGGATGACGAAGCCATTCTGGCTGTATCGAAGCGACTCGTGAACAAGCAGAGATCCGCTCCACCAGTCAGTTTCATAGGTCCAGGCCAGCAGCGTGGTGGTGTACTCGGGATCAGAGATGTAAGGGTGGTCGTACACGCTAGTAATGTAGCAAAAACAAACCGGGGAGCCTGATGGCTCCCCGGTTGAAGTTGCGTGATTCAGTTTAGGCCGTCTTGCGGCGCAGGCGCAGGGCCAGCGCGAAGGAAGCCAGTACGCCGGCGAGCATCCACAGGCTGTTGTTCTCGCCCGTGCTGCAGCCGCCGTCGTCACCACCACCACCGCCACCGCCGCCGCCACTGCTGGCGTTGGAGACGACGATGCTGAAAGTCTGCGTGGCGTCAGGCGCCACACCGTTGGTCGCCGTGAACGTGAACGGACCGTAGGTACCGGCCGAACCCGTGGGCGGCGTGCCCGACAGCGTGTTGCCCACCAGCGTCAGCCACGCGGGCAACGTGCCCGTGGTCAGGCTGAGCGTCGGCGTCGGGTTGCCCGTGAGGGTGAACGTGTAGGTGTAAGCCACACCCACCGTCGCAGTCGTCACCGCAGTGCTGGTGATGGCCGGAGCCACCGCAGCCGAAACCGTGATCGTGAAGATCTGCGAGGCATCGGGAGCAACGCCGTTGGCCGCCGTGGCCGTGATGCTGGGTGTAACACCGATATCGCCAACCGCAGGCGTGCCCGAAATCAGGCCCGTGCCGTTGATCGACAGCCAGGCCGGAAGAGGCGAGGCGCCAAAGGTGAACGTGCTCGGGTTGCCCGTGGCCGTGAGCTGGTAGCTGTAGAGGATACCGACAGCTGCCGTGGTGATGGCCGTGCTGGTGATCGTGGGCGCGGTGCCAACGACCGTGATCGTGACGTACAGCGTGGTCTGGACGGGCGTGGGCGTCGTGTTGTCTTCAACCACGATCGTGTAGTCGAAGTCGCCAAGATCCGCCAGAACCGCCGCTGAGGGCGTGCAAACCAGCGTGGCCGGGTTGCCGGCAACGGGGCTGAGCGAGAAGGTGTGCGTCGCGCTCGAACCACCGGGGCTGGCCGTCAGCGTCTGGCTTACAAAGTTCAGGTTCTGGCCCGTGTTGGCATCGCTGACCGTCGCAATGTTGACGGCCGTCGTGCTGCCGATGTCGATGTTGCGAGCATAAGGCGTGGCTACAGCGCCGTCGCCGGTGGTCGGAGCGACCACGACGTGGGCCGGAGCCGCGTTGGTGATGATGATGCGCACGCTGTAGTTGACCGTCGAAACGCCGTCGGCCAGCTGCACGTTCCACACATAGGTGCCGGGCGTGTTGGTGGCGTTAGCCGTGCCCGTCCAGGTGAGGTTGAAGCCCGCACCGGCACCGCCGGTGACGTTGGCTGGAGCCGTGATACCGGCCGGGGGCGTGACGCCCTGAGGGCCCGTGGTGAAGGTGATCGTGGCGTCCACCGGGTCAGGCGTAGCGTCCGTAACCGTCAACGCCGCGCCGTTGGTGCCGGCAAGGCTTGCGCCGGGCGCCACGGTCAGGTCAAAGTCCGAACCCGCCACAAAGTCCGTCGAAGTCGCCAGCGCAAGGACCGGGGGAGCATTGGTGAACCCGGTGCCCTGGCATGTGAAATTGTACGGGTTTTCGTCGCCCTCGTAGCAGGCGATTGAAACGTCAAAGCTGAACGCCGCTGCAGATGCAGGCTGAACGAAGATAATGAAGGTTGTGCTTCCCGACGTCGCGGCAACAGGTGTAGTTGGCTGTGTTGTGACGTTGACCGTTGGTGAGCCCGTGCCGGAGGTTACGACAACATAGTTTGGTGCAGTGCCGGTCAGGTTCAGCGCAGCAGAGCCTGTGTTGAGAATCGTGAATGTGAACGACTGGCCCGAAACAGTGGAGATTGCGCCGAGCGCGTGATTGGTTGTCCCGTCCGGAATGCTCGTCGAACTGCGCTGAACATCAATCTCGGTAGAGGTAATGGCACCGTTGACAAGGAAGGCCATTTCCTGTGCGCCTGCTCCGTCAGTTGCTGCGGCCCACGATGTGCCATTGAACTGCTGTGCATTTGCACCGGCCGGCGAGGGCGTTCCAATGACTGTGACCGGGGGCGTAAAGCAGTTGCCCGCGCCACCAGCTGTCAACTGCGCGTCTATCCAGTATGTGCCGGCACTGAGCACAGCGGCGGTGCCCAATGTCAGCCGCGTGCGGTACACCTCTCGGGTTGTACCGGTGGCGGTGGCAGAGATGCGATAGACAAATTCCTGCACCGACGAGGTCATGACGTTGGTGGTCGTATCACCGGCCACCACTGTCCCGCCAGATGAAGGGTTCCCGCTCCATATTTGCAGCGTTCCGCCTGTGATCGGGCTTGTCGCTCCCGTGCTCCCCGTTTGGTATGCGTAAACGTCTATCGAATTGACTGTCCAGTACGTTCCTGGGGCCACTGTAAAGTCATCCGCCATGCGGAAGTTGGCAGCTACTGAGATCGTGAAACCAAAGACGGTATTGGTCGCGTTCATTTCGCTCCAGGTGTAACCCGTCGGAGCCGCCACGCCTCCACCACCCGCTGCCACGGTGGTTGCGCCCGTGCTGATGGGCCCATTGGTGTAAATCTGTTGACCGGAAAGTCCGCCCGCAACAGCGGCCAAGACGGCAATAAGAAGAAGTCCCAATCGTAAGCTCATTTTGTCCCCCATTCATGTCAAGTGACCGAAATCGGGCGCCCGTGCGCCCAACTCGGCCTGATTACTCAAGAAAGCTCAACTCAAGTGAGTTTATTCTGAATCGTGAATTAGACACTTTCAAGAACATAGGGTCTCATTCCCTCCTTACTTGGCTCCATGGCTCGACGGCGCGGTGCATGTGGCCAGCGGTGGCAAAATGCTTTTCCTCGAGTCGTGCACAGTCTTCGGCCAAGTCTCGTACTTCATTCGCCCGCTCAACAGGCGCCAATCCCCCTCACCCCTCGTTTGTGACTTTTGCATTTGGTGTAAAGATGTGGCCGGCGTTGGACTTGCAACTTTCTGCGGATTTCTCGCCGCCGGCAGTAGCCCCTTTTTGCATGGCTTGAAGGGCCGTATCGCGCGCAATTTCGTGCCGAGACCGGCCAATGACCATGTCCAACCGCTATCGCCACACCGAAACTCCCCCTCCTTCCCCTTTGCAACCTGTGCGTGAGCAACCGCACGACGCCCCGCGCCCGCAAGCCGCGCCGCAAGCTGCGCCGTCCCCAGCCCCAAGGCCGCGCGCCGTGCACGTGCCGCAGACGGTGGCCGAGCTTGAAGAGCAACTGAACATGCGCAAAATGGTCGAGGCCGCCGTCGAGAAGCTCTACAAGCGGCGCGGCGGCGAGCGCATCGATGCCCTGCTGCGCCTCTTTGACGGCGGCGTGGCGCTGGCGAACCTGTGCCGCGAGCAGGACCTCAAGCGTGCGCAGGGCGGCGACACGCTGCGCGCCAAGGGCGAGCGTCCGCTGATCTCGTGCAGCGATAGCCGGCTCTACGGCGCCAAGGCCCTGACGCCGTGGCGCGAGCGCGAGGCCATGCTGGCCGATGCCCGCGAGCGCATCAACACCGTGCTCGACAGCTGGCTGCCGCGTAACGCCAAGGAAGTGCAGGCCGCGCTCGATGTCGCGCTGGGCGAAGCCACGCCAACAGCCCGCGAGGTGATCGCCGCGCGCGAGCGCGAAGTCTCGCAGGCGCAGAGCGACGTGGACGCCATCGCCAAAGAAAGCACGGCTTTGATTCACGAGGTGAAGGACGAAAAGGACCGCGCGATTTTGAGCGAGGCGTGGAGAACCGGCGAGGTGAACCGGGTGGAAGAGGTGATCTCGCGCCAGCCGCAGGATTGGCTGGTGAAGTGGGCCATACTGACTGAACGGGCGCAGAGGTACGCCGGCGTGTAGCGCGGGGCCAAAGGCCCATGCGTCGCCCTGCCACGAAAACGCCGCGCAATTGAAACTGCTGCCGCGCTGGGATAAGGTGCCGCCATGGCCTATGCACCTGTGATCAGCAAATACTGGACGACTCCGGAATCCTGGACGCTCAAGCAGTATCAGTCTCGGGGTGACTATTGGGGTTATGCCGCCGCCAAGAAGGCGATCACCGAATTCGAGCCCAAGGCTCTCACGACTTACGTGAAAGATTCCAACCTGCGCGGCCGTGGTGGCGCTGGCTTCAGCACCGGCCTCAAATGGACGTTTTTGCCTGAGAACGGCAAGCCTCGCTATCTGGCGGTGAACGCTGACGAATCAGAGCCGGGCACGTTCAAAGACCGGCAGATTCTTGCCTACGACCCCCACCAGCTAATCGAGGGCATCATCATCTGCTGCTGGGCGATTCAGGCCAAGCACGCTTACGTTTTCGTACGCGGCGAGTTCGTGCGCGAGATCAAGCGCTTGCAGGCTGCGATTGACGAGTGCTACGCCGCCGGGATTTTGGGCGACGATGTGCTCAAGCTCGGCAAGGGTTTTAAATTGGACATCACGGTGCTGCGCGGTGCGGGCGCTTACATCTGCGGCGAAGAAACGGGTCTTTTGAGCGCGGCTGAAGGCAAGCGCGCCTACCCGAAAATCAAGCCGCCTTTTCCAGCCGTCGAGGGTTTCTTCCGCTTCCCGACGATCGTGAACAACGTCGAGACACTCTCGAACCTGCCGCATATCATCGGCAAGGGCAAAGAGTGGTATATGCAGCAGGGCCCCGCGGCCGGCCCGGGCCCGAAACTCTATTGCATCTCGGGCCACGTGAAGAAGCCGGGCGTTTACGAGGCGCCCCTGGGCACGACGCTGCGCACGCTGATTGAAGAATACGCGGGCGGGCCTATTGGCACCATCAAGGCCATCATTCCCGGCGGCTCTTCGATGCCGGTGTTCACGCCGGACTTGCTCGACACACCCATGGATTTCGACACCGTGCGCGCCAAGGGAAGTTTCCTGGGCTCAGCGGGCGTGATTGTGATGAACGACAGCGTGTGCATGGTCAACGCGCT
>UBJH01000201.1_pt1 | contig 19702 bp, 16 predicted proteins | sample 2193721 | NCBI WGS metagenome assembly UBJH01 (sample SAMEA4703186, study PRJEB27089) | metagenome | reverse complement strand
GCAGGTCGCTTCCTGACCTTAAGGTTTCCTTGCTACGACGTTGCCGTCTTGCCAAATATAAATAGGCGTATGATGGACCTGCGCCGTTTTCCGCGCTACGTTGGCAGCCCGCCGCAGCGCGCGTCCAACCGCCCGCACAAATGCCTCAGTCTCCGCCGTGCCATTCGCAGGCTTCATGGACCTTCCTCCAATAATCGTGGAGCCTCCCCTGAATTGTCATACACAGCCCAGGTATGTGCCAGCGGTCGACAGATGCCGCGAAAATTCGTCCAACTTCGATCAAAGCGCCGGACTACATCGACGCTCGGACAGAGCTTCTTGCGGGACGCTACCACGCCTCAAGCATGCGGTCTGCAACTCCACTCATCGGGGGTTATCTGCTCACACCCCTCTTCGATTGCCCGCGCAACGAGCGCAAGGTCCTCCTTCGAAATCGCGCCCCCAAACCGCCTCAACGCATGACCGGGCATGCCGTGAATCTTCTTTATTGCCAACGCCCTGGCGAAGTCCAAGACCTGCCGCTGTTGTTCCGGCGGCAGCCGGTTGAGTTGTTCGCGAAGTTCTTTCTCAATTGTCGGGTTCATTTCACACTTCCTCGCGCTTGGCCGATCGAAGCGCGAGGGTGGCCTGGATCTGGGTGTGCTATTGCTCCCCATCGAACTCAGCGTAGGGCTAGTCTGGCCGAAAGCTGAGATTATCCTTGGAGGGTGTGTAACTGTTCGAGGGATGCGTTGTCTTCGCCGTCGAGGTTCAGGGCCGCCATGAACTCTCCGATAGCCAGATCGCTCATTCCCAGCCGCTTGTAGGCAAGTCCCAGGTGAAAGTGCGAGGAGGCAGCTTCAGGATTCTCGGATACCACCTGTGAGAATTCCCGAATCGCGTCGTGCCACATCCGTTTCCGCTCATAGATGATGCCGAGGTGATAATGCACCATGATATGCGTGGGGTCCGCGTCCAGCACCTTCCCGAAACTCTGTATCGCCAGATCCAGCTTGCCCAGATGGAAATAGGACATCGCCATCCGATAGTGGGCCCAGGGGTGAGTGGAATCCAGAGCTAAGACCTTTTTGGCGGCGTCAACGGCGGCGTGGAACATGCACCGCCCGTAATACCAGAGGCTGAGCTGAAAGTGGGCATCGAGACGCTTGGGATCCAGCATGATCACCCGTTGCATCTCAGCGATCGCTTCCTTTACCCGTCTTACCTGGTGATACTCCAGCGCAAGCTGATACCGGGCCTCGATGTTCTCAGGGTCCTGCTCGATGGCCTTGCGATATGCCTCAAGGACTGTCGGGACTATTTCGTCTTGCATGCTGGTCTTCCTTCTCGCCAGTACAGCCGTGCAGCTATTCTACCTCCGGTCTTCACAGTGGTCAAGGCGCCTCAAGAACAGCCTTCAGCTATTAGCTGTCAGCTTATAGCTGTTCTTTTGGCGGAAGGCTCTCGATCCGTGTCAGGTGCACCCGTGTAGGAAAGGGGATCTCAATCCCCTCCTTCTCAAAAGTCGCTTTAATTCGCCTTCTTAACTCCCGAGCTACCTCCCATTGTCGCTGAGGCAGGGTCTTCGCCAACACCTTGATGGTAACCTGGAATTCGCCGAAGGACTCGATACCGAGAACCTCCGGTGGTTCCAGGATCAGCGGGCCCATCCCCTCATCCCTTGCCAGCTCCTGTCCGATCTGCTGCAGCACCTCGACGACCCGATCAATATCCTCGTGGTAGGCGACGCCGATGTCAAGGGCGACCCTCGACCACTCCTTCGTCAGGTTTGAAACAACCTTGAGTTCGCTGTTGGGAATAAAGTGCACCGCGCCACTGCTGAAATCCCGAAGGATCGTCACGCGCAGATTGAGTCGCTCCACCACACCGCTGATCTCGCCCGTCTTGATCACGTCGCCCACCGCAAACTGTCCCTCGAGGATGATAAAGAAGCCGGCGATCACATCCTTGATCAGGCTCTGGGCGCCGAAACCGACAGCCAGTCCCACCACACCCGCGCCGGCGATGATGGGGGTAATATCCAGTCCGATCTCCTGAAGGCCCATCATTATGGCGATGATCACGACCACCGTCGTCCCGACGGTCTTGACGATACCGGCCAGCGTCAGGGCGCGCTTTTCCTGCTCGCTGACCTGGCCGGCGCCTTGATCCGTTACGGCGCGGACGACACGATCCGAAGCCAGCTTGAGGAGGTGAACCAGCACCAGGCTTCCTGCCACGATAATTGCCAGCCGCAGCCCGCCGGTCCGCAGCCACTGGAAGCTCTCCTCAAGGGGCCGCGTATTCATCCCGACACCGTCACCCTTACCTGCCCCCTCCACTCCTCACCAGGATCGAGATCGAGATCCCAGGTGGGCATGGCAGCTACCCCTTGCACTGTTTGTTCGTACCCATCCTCCGATTGCGAGACCGTTGCGACCAGGTGGCTGTACAGGGCGGCGGGATGATCGAGTTCAATGCGAAGCTGAGAGCCTGACTCCAGAGCGGACAGGGTGAACTCTTCGACTCCCGCTATAGAGATCGGGGAGTCGAGCGAGATGTGCCGGTCGCCCAGCGTGATAAACGATCGGCCCAAGGCAAGACCGAGCAGGAAGAAGTTCAACTCTACCCCAAAGCGGATGCGCAGATGATCGCTTCCCCGATTCGTTATCCGGTAGGATACGGTCAAGCCCCGATCATCTGCAAAGGTGTATTCCTTTCGCAGGAAGAGCGGGTGATTCGGCTCATGGTTCGCTCGAACTCGCCCCAATCGAGTGATCGCGACGCCGGTAGCCGTGTGCTGCCAGTCCCAGTCCCCATTGACAAAATCCCCCCATTCATCCAGGTGGCCTGAAACCCAGGCAGCCAGGGGATCAGGTTCCGCAAAAAGATGGTCGAGGAACGCTGCGCGTTCCCATTGATCATAGCAAAGCCCCTCCACAAGATCGGTTGACGCCGCTCGCTGCAGGTCGTGAATCCCAGGGATCCCCTCGGGTGTCTGCCCTTCGGGTTGCGCTGCCGCGCGCCTGATCGCATCATGATAGGTCTCCGGACGGCGCGTGAGGGTATTGAGGAGGTTCACCTCCCCGGCGAAGTCTGTCCACTCCACCAGCCGACCGCCGCGATGCGGCTGAATTTGGGCCGAGAGACGGCTATTCGAGATCCAGACCTCCGGTGACCCGTCGCAATCAAGATCGGCCGACTCAACCTTGAGCTTCTGGCGACGGCGGATGAACGCCTCAGCGCGCGCCAGATGTCGCCAAATCTCATGCCGCAAATGGGGCAGATACAGGCCGCCGAATATCCCGTGCCAGTAGCTGTCGTTACACTGAGCCGCGAAGAGCTCAAGCCTGGCTTGCGTGGCCCCATGCCCCCCAGGCAGCAGTCGACTCAGTGCCAGCCCCTTCTTGTGGGCCCGGTTCGCCTCGGGATATCGGACCAGGAAATGCTTCCAATGCCCTCCGTGCAGATGCGGCATGAACCGATCGACATCGGAGCCGAGACGACCCTTCAGCTCCTCAAACCGTCGCCCCCCGTCCGGCCCGAGCGCCCATTCTTCCATCTCGACATAGGAGCAGGTAGGGAGGTAACAGAGTCCGGCGGGATGAACGTCCTCCAGCGCCTCGCTCACCGTCTGCGATACGAGCCAGTCGTCCGCACCTTCAAGCAGGTCCAGGAACCCCTTCAGCCATCCGTCGTCGTAGACCCACTTTGCCGTCCCGGGCCAGCCGCCGAACTTTTCACCATCGTCGGCAGCGATGGCCAGCCGCCCGCCAATCTGTGCGATCCAACGCAGGTGCGCCTCAATCTCCTCCGGCGGGCGAAACGGGATCAGGTACCGGAGCCGCTTATCGATCGGGAAGATGGCCAGCGGCTCGCCCTCGGCTTCGGTGAGATAATAGTCGTGCAGCCGATCGGCCTCAAATCCTGACGTGAGAAACGCCCGGTCATCCATCAGGACATAATCGACCCCTGCCCCCACAAGGGACGGGATGATCGCGCTGTCCCAGATCCGTTCAGTCAGCCACAGACCGCGCGGGCGGACACCGAAACGAGACCGGATACGCTCGCTCATCAGCGTAATCTGGGCGATGCGGTCCTCATGTGGAATGGCCGCCAGGATCGGCTCATATAATCCTCCAGACAGGAGCTCCAGTCGGCCGCGCTGGACCAGTTCACCGATGAGATCGAGGTAATCCGGGGCTCGGCGCTCCAGCCATAGCAGAAGCGGCCCGCTCAGATGCAGGCTGAATTTAAGCGTGGGTCTGCTATAGATGGCCCCAAGGAGAGGTCGGTAGGCCCTATCCATCAGCGTCTGGATTACCTCATCAAAATTACCCAGCGGCTGATGGTTGTGTAGAACAAGCAGAAAACGGAGCTTATCTTGAACGGTGTCGAAGGGCTGCTCAGCGGGTCGGTCTGTCATGACGCGGCACCTGTAGCAGGCTTGAGGATCAACCCGGCCAAGGGTGGCAGCGTAAGAACCAATGAGTACGGTCGTCCATGATCCGGGATCGGCTCTGCTTCGACGCCGCCACCATTCCCGAGATTGCTGCCGCCATAGATCGCAGCATCTGAGTTCAGGATCTCCACATAGTAGCCACCGGTCGGTACGCCGATGCGATAGTCGTGTCGCGGAACGGGGGTACAGTTACAGACCACAACCATGAAGTCATCCGGAACCTTGGCGCGACGCAAGAACGAGACGATGCTCCCCTGCCAGTCATGGCAGTCAATCCACTCGAATCCGTGCGGATCAAAATCGACCTCGTGTAGAGCCGACTGGCATCGGTAGAGCTGGTTCAGGTCCCGCACGAGCCTCTGCAACCCTTGATGGTGAGGACCTTCTGTCAGGAGGTGCCAATCCAGACTCTGGTCGTGATCCCACTCGCGCCATTGACCAAACTCTCCTCCCATGAACAGAAGCTTCTTGCCGGGATGTCCATACATAAAGACATAGAAACAGCGCAGGTTGGCGAACTTCTGCCAGGTATCACCCGACATCTTGCCGAGGAGCGAGCCTTTCTCATGTACCACCTCGTCGTGGGAAAGGGGTAGGACGAAGTTCTCGCTGAAAGCATAGAGCAGACCAAAGGTCAGGTTGTTGTGGTGGTAGCCTCGATGGACCGGGTCGAGCGTCATGTAGCCCAGCATGTCATGCATCCACCCCATGTTCCACTTCAATCCAAAGCCGAGTCCGCCCACGTAGGTTGGGCGCGAGACTTGGGGCCATGCGGTCGATTCCTCAGCAATGGTCATCACGCCGGGATGGCGCTCGTAGACCAGCTCGTTAAAGCGTTTCAGGAAGGCGACCGCCTCAAGATTCTCATGCCCCCCGTAGATGTTAGGAACCCACTCGCCGGGCTGACGCGAGTAGTCCAGGTAGAGCATCGAGGCCACCGCGTCTACCCGCAGACCGTCCAGGTGATAGCGTTCAAGCCAGAAGAGCGCATTGCCCAGCAGGAAGTTGTCCACTTCCTTTCGGCCGTAATTGAAGATGAGCGTACCCCACTCGCGATGTTCGCCCTTACGAGGATCTTCATGCTCATAGAGGCAGGTCCCGTCGAAGTAGACCAACCCGTGCGGGTCACGGGGAAAATGGGAGGGGACCCAGTCAAGGATCACGCCGATCCCGCGCTGGTGCAGGTAATCAACAAAGTACATGAAGTCGACAGGCGTTCCATACCGGCAGGTGGGCGCGAAGTAGCCGATGGTTTGGTACCCCCACGAGCCATAAAACGGGTGCTCCGTGATCGGGAGTAGTTCGACGTGCGTGTATCCCATCTCGGTCGCGTAATCGGCAAGCCGGTGGGCCAGCTCCCGGTACGTCAGACAACTATGCCCTTCCTCAGGCGACCGCATCCAGGAGCCCAGATGCACCTCGTAGATCGCAACCGGTCGCTCAAGCCAGTTCTGATGGGCCCGCGCTTCCATCCACAACGTATCCCCCCACTGGTAGGTATCGATGCTGAACACGCGCGAAGCGGTTCGCGGTGGCGGCTCGAAGGCGAAGGCGAACGGGTCGGCTTTGAGGGCGAGCGGCTCGCCGGATTGCGACTTGATCTCGAATTTGTACAGGGCGTTCTCCGTGAGAGAAGGGATAAAGAGATCCCATATGCCGTTGCCGGGATGGTTTCGCATCGGATGACACCGGCCATCCCAGTGGTTGAAGTCCCCGACGACGCTGACTCTTTTGGCGTTGGGGGCCCAGACCGCAAAACAGACCCCGGGTACGCCGCCGAGGGTCATCAGATGAGCCCCCAACTTTTCATAGTTTCTGAGGTGACTGCCCTCGCCCAACAGGTACAGGTCATAGTCACTCAAGGTCGGGGGGAAACGGTACGGGTCCTCGATCTCGTATCCCTGTCCCTGCCGATCTATGACGCGCAGTCGATAGGGAAAGAGGCCGTTCCGCGTCGGAACGACGACCTCGAAGAGACCTTCCGGATGCACCAGCTCCATTGGCTGGTCCTTGATCTCGCCATCGGCATGGACGACCGTTGCCTCCCGGACATCCGGGAGGAAGGCGCGCACGACGACGCATGGCTCCGGGGCAGCATACACCTCATGCGGGCCCAGCACAGCGAACGGATCGCCGTGCTCACCCCGGACGATCGCCTCGACGACCTCAGCGGCAAGCGTGGAAGGCATTTAAGTAATCCCCCGTATCTTGGACAACGTTGCCCCAAAGATAACACCATCTTCACCCTCATTTCAATCGCTGTCGCTTGCCCCATGACCTCTGCTCCGCTATGTGACCACGATTCTGAGCGCTTCGCCAAGGGAGACGAAATGGCCCACCCATTCCTGCGCCTCAGCGTCTCCCCGGTCGCGCTTGTCGCGAAGTGCGGGATAGGCCCAGTGAAGCAGTTCGTAATAGATGTTCTGAACCTCCCACAGATCCACCTCGAAAGGCAGCGCCCGTGCCAGGCTCATCATCGTCTCGAGCCGCTGCAGCAGCGGGATCTCGGCGGGTTGTACTCGAAATTCCCCGGCCAGTCGGTCAATCGTCTGTTTCAACGTGTGCCCGAGACCGGTGGTGTCAAGTTCCACTCGCCACGTCCCGGCGTCCTCCAACAAGGCTCGGACACGGTCTCGATCGGGTACCTCTTCCTGGAAGCCCAGGCGGAGATCGGTGTTCAAGACGATCTCTGCGGCCGCATGAAAGACCTTGGGCAACGGAACACCGAGCGTACTCAGAAAATGCATCAATGGGGCATGGTGCTCGTAGAGCTGGCGATAGGTGGTCTCAGCCTCGGCCATAGTCGATTCCAGGATGAGGCTCAAGATCTTTCGCTGCTCGTCCCGAAAGAGCGACTTGAGAGAGTAGATGGACGCTCCGAACTGCCTGTCCAGGAGTCGAATGACCTCCGGAAAGTCCGCGCGGGCAAACGTCTCGGTGAACGCCTGCGCCATAGCGTGATCGGCCTCCTGATCCCGAAACGCCCGGATGCCGCAGTTCAGATTGTGATCGCCCATGTGCAGAACCCCAAAGCTGAGTCTCGCCGATTCCCGTGTGATCTTACAGGTCACCCGTATCCGCCCTACCGCCAGTTTCGTCCTGCCGGCCTCAGCAAGCCGGTACTCTTCGCGATCAAGGGTGTAGCAGTACACGTTGGCCGGCTCACCGTACGCTTCAAAAAGGGAGCTCATCGCGTAATGGGCGCCAACCGTGTTGAGGTCTACCATCGCGGGCTTCACGAACTTCTCATAGACATGGCGGCCGTCCTGGTGCTCAGGAAGGTTACTCTGAGCTCGTTCGAGCCTTTCCAGGAAAGTGGCCTCATACGATTCGCCAAAAAGCTCCTCGGCCAACTGGACGACACGCCCAGCGTACTGGATGACCTGCACCGCCTCAATTCCTGAAAGCTCGTCGAAGAACCAGCCGCAGCTCGTGTACATGAGCATCGCATGCCGCTGGAGTTCCAGGAACTTGAGCAGTGTGATCTGCTCGGCCTCGCTCAGTTCCCGAGCGGCGTGCCGGTTCAGGAACCGCTCGACGCTCTCGGGTGAGCGGTCAAGGATGATCTCGATATAGTCGTTTCGAGCTGCCCACGGATCTTTCACAAACCGGCGCGCCTTCTCCTCATAACGAGGAGCCGCCGTATCCCTGAGCCAGTCCAAAGCCTCCCGCAGCGGGGCTCTCCAGGCCTGGCTCCATCCCGGATGCCCCCCGGAGTTGCACCCACAGTCGCTCTGCCACCGCTCCACCCCATGGGCACAGCTCCAGGAGGTACGCTCCACGATCTGGACTTGGTGGCTAGGCGGATATCTCTCCAGGTACTCGCCGTAGTTGGTGAGGCGAGCGAGATTGTTGGACTCAATGTACTGGAGGGCATAGGCCAACGCCATCTCCCCAAACCGATGATGGTGGCCGTAGGTCTCGCCGTCAGTCGCGATGTGAGCGAGCTGGGGCCAGGTCCGTGCGTCGGAAAAACTGCCGACGAGGCGGTGGGCGAAATCTTCGCCTTTCGTAAGCAGGTGCTCGAAGGCAACCGCACGCGAAATTGGGCCGTCGTAAAAGAAGAGGTTCAGTGTTCGACGCGAGGGCAGGCGCAACTCATAGGCCATTGTAGGGTCGATGCGCCCGCCGCTGACGGTCCGCCAGGCGCGGCGGCCGATCTGGCGCACCCGGCCGGCCTGATGGGGTGCGAGGATCGTAAACCGGATTCCGCACTCTGCCAGGATGTCAAGGGTCTCGAGATCTACCGCCGTTTCCGGTAGCCACATTCCTTCCGGCTTCCGGCCGAAGCGCTGCTCGAAATCACGGATGCCCCAGTAGACCTGGGTGGCTTTGTCGCGCCGGTTGGCCAGCGGCAGGATGATGTGACTATGGGCCTGGGCGATGGCGGAGCCGTGCCCCGAAAACGTCTTCTGGCTCTGCCGGTCGGCCTCGAGAATCGCCCGATAGACATGAGGCGCTTTCTCCTCCAACCAGGCGAGAAGGGTAGGGCCAAAGTCGAAGCTGATCTTGGCGTAGTTATTCACGATCCTCATGATCCTGCCTTCACCGCTCAAGATGCGGGAGGCCCCGTTCGGGGCGTAGCACTCGCGGGTAATCCGTTCATTCCAATCGTGGTACGGATAGGCCGAGTCCTGCAGCTCAATCGCCTCAAGCCAGGGATTCTCACGCGGGGGCTGATAGAAATGGCCGTGGAGACAGATATAGCGTTCCATCTAGCTTTCGCAGTTCCGGCTGCGTCTTGCAGTCATGAGGTGAGGATGATCAGCATAGTCAGGTAATCAGTTAAGTGCCGAGTAATCAAGAAGTCTCGTCGGACATACTCTCGCCCCGCCTCCCCCATGCGGGCCATCAGCGTGGGGTTGTTCAGCAGGTATCGAATCCGGAACGCTGCGCCCTCTATCGAGTGCGCCGTGTAGCCGGTCACATCGTCAATCACCTGGACAGTAATCCCACCGCTGGCGCCCCCCACGACCGGTTTGCCTTTCCACATGGCCTCAGCCACCGTGAGGCCGAACCCTTCCCGGAGAGACTTTTGTAAGACGATGGTCGCGGCGCGTTGGAGCGCATTGATCTCCAGGTGAGCATCGGGTGGGAGCTCAAGCACGTGGATATCCGGATCAAGGCCCGCCTCTTCCCGAACGTCCGTCAGCACCTCTTGTCCTTCCGGATCATCTTGGGCTTTTCCTCCCGCCAGGATCAGGCGACAGTCGCAGTGTTTTTTGACCAAGCGGTAGGCCTTGATGACTCCGATAGGGTCCTTGAAACGGTCGAACCGGGATACCTGCAGAAGGATCGGCTTGTCCCTCGGAATCTCCAATCGCGCCAGAATCCCGTCGATCTCTTCCGCGCTCAGCTCCCGATTCTTATCGCTAAGCGGGTCAATCGACGGGTACACGAGAAACTGCGGGATGGGGATCTGTTGCGAATATTGTTTTAGTGAGAAGACCGCCCCATCGTATTTGACCACATACTTCCTGAGGTGACGCCAGGCCTGCCGCTGCGGCTGCGACAGATCGATATGACAACGCCAGATCCACTTCCCTTCGGCAGGGCGGTAGTCGATGAGCGGTGCCGGTTGAGGATCGTGTATCAGCACCAAGTCCCCCTCAAGCGACAGGTTCCGCGCGTTTTCCCGATTGATGTCCACATAGTGGTTAAGCATCGCTTTTGCGATCAACGCGTCCCGCCCCTGGAGCGCATTGTGAAAGGTCTTGGTGACCGCGAAGAAGGCGGCATCCCCCTTGATTACGTCCCACCGGGCATCCACCCCAAGATCGGTCATGATCGGCACCAACCGATTGAGGATCTCCGCCACCCCGCCACCGTACCGGGTGGAGTTGATATGGAGGAACCGCCTGCCGCGCACGCGCTCGGCGAGACATTGCAGGAACTGTACGGTCCCTTTAGGAGCGACCCTTCGATAGTCGTCAAGGCTCACACCATTCATAGGTCCTCTCCTCGACTTAACACCTGCCCACAGTACACCAGCATCTGACTTCGCGCCCGTTCCAGGCCTCCGGCATAAGGGTCCAGGGCCTGTACCCTGGCGGCCAGCGCCGGTAAGTTGAGGCGGTCCCCCAGCCAGGCCGAGAAGTGTGTTCGGTTATGCTTCAGACGCACCCTGGCCTCAATGGCGTGGTAGTAAATGCTTGTATCATCTACTTCGCTCAGGGTCTGCATAAACTCCTCAAGGGTGTACGCCTCGAGGCCCATCGGCACCCCCATGATCGTGGACTCCATGAATTCGAACGGCTCGCCATAGACAACGCGGGGAACGACCGTGATGCTCGCCAGGTGATTGTCGATCACGGAAATGATCTCGTCCCTCAAACCGGACAGCGAGTCGAAACCCAGGGGATCTATGACCGCAAGGCGCTCACCCAGGACCCGATCGCGCACCTGGACAGCGGCCCAGGTGGCGAAGTCGTTGGAATAGAGCCCCACCATGTACTGGTGCCGCAGCAAGGGGCTGTGCGTGTGGTAGTAGACCGAATCAAGGGGAACCTGCCTCAGGAGATCCGCCAGCTCCTGTTCGGTCTTTGCCTTCAGTCCCAGCATCCGTCGCAGTTCGACGCAGCCGCAAAACGCAAACGGTACCTCAGCACGCTCCCGCATTCACGCTATCCTTTCTGTTCTTTTCTCCGGTTGGTCGCCGCACACCGCAGGATCGCGAAGGAAACCAAGGACGTGATATGGGCGAACAACAACCTCCAGCACTCCGCTTGACTCTATTGCTTCCCGTGGGCTCATGCATCCCCCCGGTCCGCCCCACTCCTTGGCTGCGCTATCCAGTAAGGTGAGCCACCGTCCCCGAGGAATGGGGATTGTTGCCTTTCTCGGCTCAGTGCCAAAGTGAAAAACGGCAAGGCTCTCGTCCGCCTGAGACGTCCAACGATGGATACAGAGCGTCTCATCACCGGCAAGGGTGTGGACGAACTGCCGCTTCTGCTCGACGATTCCCAGAGACGCGTGGCTCTTTCGCAGACGGATCAACTCGCTATAGAAGGCCAGAAGCCGGCAGTGGGGCGGCTTGTTCCTGAGTTCCAGACGCAATCTGGACCGCTCGAAGGTCGCCGGATCCTGGGGATCCGGGACTTCAGTGCTCGATGAACGTCTTGCAAATTCCTCCATGCGGCCTCGCCGCACCGCCTCTGCCAGCGTTTCATCGAAAAAGCTCGTGAAGTATTGGAATGGCGCCGACTCACCATACTCCTCCCCCATGAACAGGAGAGGAACGTACGGTGACCAGAGGACTAACGCTGCCGCCAGCTTGACCGCCTCGAACAGAAGCAGGCCGACCAGGCGCTCACCCTTCGTCCGATTGCCGACCTGGTCGTGATTTTGCGCAAAGACGACGAAGCGCTCCCCAGGGATATGGCGGGCGCTTGTGCCATGCGGTCGTCTGCGATACGCGGAGTATTGACCCTCATACACAAAGCCATGCGAAAGCGCTTGAGCGATCTCTTCGAGTCCACCGAAATCCACATAGTAGCCGTTACGCTCACCGGTCAGCCGCGCATGGACGGCATGGTGGAAATCTTCGTTCCACTGTCCGGCCAGGCCGTACCCGTCTTCCCCAACCGGTGTGATGACTCTCGCATCGTTCAGATCGCTCTCGGCGATAACCAGGACGGTGCGGCCAAGCAACGTAGCCTGTGTCTGGACAGCGTCATTCAGCGCTCTGAGGATATGCACCGGGCTCTCGTCGAAAATGCCATGGATCGCGTCGAGCCGAAGCGCATCGACATGGTATTCGGTGATCCAGTACAGCGCGTTGTCGATGATGTACCGCCGAACGCCTGTCGAGCCTTCGCCGTCATAGTTGATGGCCTCGCCCCAGGGGGTCTTGTACCGATCGGTAAAATAGGGGCCAAAATCGCGGAGGTAGTTCCCTTCAGGTCCCAGATGGTTGTAGACGACGTCGAGCACGACGGCCATTCCATCCCGATGGCAGGCATCGACCAGAGCCTTCAGGCCGTCGGGGCCCCCATACTCGGAGTGCGGGGCGTAGAGGTGGACGCCGTCGTAGCCCCAACCGCGTCGTCCCGGAAATTGGGCCACGGGCATCAATTCAATGGCTGTGACTCCAAGTTCGTCGCGAAGGTAAGGTAGATAGGGAATGACGGCAACAAAGGTCCCTTCCCCGGTGAAGGTCCCGACATGAAGCTCATAGATGATGAACTCTTTCATGGTAAGGCCGTGCCACCCCGTGTCTCCCCATGGGTAGGTACCCGGGTCTATGATGGCTGATGGGCCATGGATACCGTCAGGCTGCCACCGCGAGACCGGGTCCGGTCGCCTCTGAACTCCGTCGACCAGATACACGTAACGGCATCCGAGCGGCACGTCTTCCAAGGTTATTGTGAAGATCCTGTCTTCTTCGCAGTCCATCTCAACTTGCCGGGGATTCGCGAACGGCTCGAGAACTAGGTCCATACGCGTACAATGAGGCGCCCAGACCTTAAATGAAACCGTTCTCCCGATCTCCAGCGGCGTCGCCCCCATCGAGAGGCTCCAGGGAACACTGGAATCCTCCCCCTCCGGCATAGGCTGCCGGCTCATCTGGACCGCTCCAAGAGGGCTACCGGAAAGATTGCGAACGCCTGGCCGAGCGGCAGCACCACCGCCCCCTCGCTTTCGATGGCAGCTACCATCTCTCCGGTAAAGATATTACGGTAACGCTCACCGGCCGTCCCGTCCGGAAGCACAAGGGAAGAGCCTTGCCATACCTGCTCGCCGATAGGCGGTTCGCCCGGGGCCTGCGTAAGCCATGAGAAGAATGTTGCGGCAAGCATCTGCGGCACTCGGCTCACGATCCCCATCGTTGGAGTCGGGGTGAGCCGCGAAAAGAACCTTGGTGCAACTACCGCAATAAGCTGGTCGCCGCTTCGTCGTGCGAAGGCGCAGAGATGGTCTTGCCTGCTGCCGCGGCCTTCAAGGGGGAGATAGTCTCCTGCGAGGAACAACTGCTGATGCGCTTTCCGGTAGCGTAGCGTCATGTGCGTCACAAAGAGCTTGATCCTGCCGTCCTCCTTGCTGCTCAGCAGCTCTTGCGCCAGTCCGGCGAGATCCCTATTCGGACTCGCAATTCGCTCTTTCAGGCTCTTCAGCATCTGTCGCCGAATCTGGTAATCGACCGGCCTGCGGTTATCGGGATCGACGAGACTGAAATCCCAGATCTCGTTTCCCTGATAGATATCGGGAATCCCAGGGGACGTGAGCTTGAGGAGAAGTTGGCTGAGGGAGTTATAGATCCCGCCGGTTGCCACTCGTCGCTGCAATACCTTCAACTCGTCAAGAAACGGATTACGTTGGGAGTCGTCCAAGATCGCGTCGACGAAGGCCAGAAGCGCATCATCGTACGCCTTATTGGGATTGACCCAGCTTGTATGGACCTTTGCCTCTTTAGTGGCTTTTTCCATATAGCGCTCGATCCGGTCCTTGAACACTCCGTAGGCCGTCTGGTCCATCGGTTCGATGGGCCATGCGCCGAGAAGGGTCTGGTACAGCAGGTACTCGTCGTTACGATCCGGAGCCGGTTGGTCATCGACCAGGAGTTTTTTCTTCCTGTTGAGCCTACCCCACCGGCCGAGACAGGTCTTCCACTCGTCCGGAATTTCGGATAGGACATTGAGCCTGGCCCGCACGTCCTCGCTGCGCTTGGTGTCGTGAGTGGACGTCGCCAATAGTGAGTAGGGCCATGCTTCTCGCCGCTGCATATTCTCCTTATGGAAGGCTGTGAGCGAGACCCCGAACTCCTCGGGGTTGCCTCCAACTTCGTTGAGGGACAGCAGGCGGTTGTAGATATAGAAGGCGGTGTCTTCTACGCCCTTGGCCATGACCGGGCCCGTGTACTGTTGAAATTTCATGACGAAATCCCTCTGCTCACGCTGGCCTTGCGGTTCCAGGTAGTCGGGGAACTCCAGGCAGAGAATGTCACGAATGAAGTCGAATATAGAGACGTTGGTTGTGGGATTCCGCCTTTTCGCCTTCGCCACGGCGCGATAGATCGAGATACGATCGCCGTCCGAGATGCTCGCGTCATCTGGACCGACATAGGTTCGGTAGACAGGGAAGCAGGCGATAATCTCTCGCAACGCATCAGTAAGGCTGTACAGCGTAAAGTCTCTGGACAACCGGTTCTTTCCGGAAATCCGGGTCAGTTGATGGCCGAGCACATTAATCTCGCTCGACATAGCGGTCTGCATAATGAGCTTCTTTTTTTCGGAGACGAGATGCTGAAAATCTATTTTCAGATTTGTGAATCTGCTGTAGATATCTTCGAAGTGCTTTCCATTCGCGCTATCCACGAATATGCCGTTCAGATGGTTGAGAAACTCGTAACCGGTGGTTCCGTCAACGGCCCAACCTTCCGGAAGCCTTTCTCCCCTCGTCAGGATCTTTTCGACAATGATGTAGAACGCGCGTCTGAGGGGCGATTGCGGATCCTTCGCGAACTCCTCGTCATACCGTCTCAGCAGCCGCTCTTTTACTGCCTCCCAATCGCTGCCCTTATATTGCAAACCGGACTCAAACAGATTTTGGCATGCCGCCAGAAACACGCCGCGTTGCACTCTACGGAAATACTCAGCGGGTTCGTACAGACCATCGGGATGGTCGATTCTGAGGCCAGTAACCTTCCCCCCACCAATCAACCGAAAGATCAGAGTGTGAGTCTCTTCAAACACGTGGGGGTGTTCCATCCTGATCGCGGCGAGCTCATTTATATCGAAGAATCGGCGGTAGTTGATCTCCTCGCCGGCCACACGCCAGAACGCTACACGATAGACCTGAGCAGCCAGAAGGGCATCCAATAGATCAAAGTTCCGGGGGTCTCCTTTTTTGCCATTGAAGATCCTGATATTCTCCTCAATAAATCGCCTCACATCTACAGATTCATCGGAAAGCTTGGCGAGTCGTTTTTTGATGACTTCTTTTTCGCGCTGTCTCTCAATGACTTTCTTGGGGTCGATTTCCGTTGTCGGGGGCAAATGACCTAGCGCCGTAAGGATGCTTTGGAGTTCCAGAAAGTAGGCGTTTTCTCTTCCAAGGAATTCGCCCAGCGCATCGAGGCGATGTTGGAGGATCTGGGTGTACTGGCCGGGATCTATCGGTAACCTTCTATCCCGATACCACACAGCGAATGCCCCCTCCTCAAAGGTTAAGCGGAGTTCCTGATTCTCCAGGGCCTTGCCGTATTGATCGCCTAGGATGGGAAGTAAGACCTTATTCTTCAGTTCGGCCTTCACCGGCGTCCAGTCGATATCGAAAAACCGCGCGTACGGAGAGCTGGGACCGTTTTCCAGAACATCCAGCCACCAGGCATTGGTATTGCCTGAAATCCCCATGTGATTGGGCACCCAATCAAGAACCAGGCCCATCCCATGCCTCTTCAGCTCCCCCACACACTCATTAAACCCTCTCTCGCCGCCGAGTTCAGGGTTCAATCGATTGTGGTCAGAGATGTCATAGCCGTATGAACTGCTGGAAGCGGCCTGAAGGATCGGCGACGCGTAGCAATCACTGATCCCCAGTTCTTGGAGATAGGGCACCAGGCGCGCAGCATCATCGAAGGTACAGACCGGTTGAAATTGCAGACGGTAGGTGGCTAGCGGCACCTTCTTGCTTGCAGAAAGGGCACCTCGGAGGCTTTCGAAGATCTCATCAGCGAAGGCAGCATCGACCATATACCTTCTCCGCGTTTTTCTTCATTATACATGATAGGCGATTGAGGCAGCAGTGATTTCACATAGAAGGCGGGGCCGCTCACCTTTCACTGAAATCGGGCTGTCGCGATCGATTCCACACTCTCTTCCTTGTGCATCCGCTCATCGTACCCGATTTGTCGAAAGAGATCCGCCATATTCTCGAAGGAGCCGTAATCCGCCTCAAAGAGGCTCTTGTACCCCTCCCACTCGAGCTGGGGTTTTTCGGCCACGAATTCCATGTATTCGTGCTCGGCATGGTCCTCCAGTTGGGCGTTTAACAGATAACTCCACGACGGCCTGATGGCGTAGAGGAGCCAGCAGATCTGGTAGTAGATGAAAGCGATGATCTGTGGCAGGATGCGATAGGGGAAAAACTTTTCCTTAATTCCGCGATCATGGGTGAGCTCCTCCAGGATAAGCAGGTGCCACATCTCGTTATCTTGAGCGTCGCGGGCGTCTTTGACCCGGTCGAAAACCCGGCGCGCAAAATCATGATGTGTAGACATGTGGGTTATGACGATGTAGGCCACGTTCTCCCACGACTGATACGGGACGCGAGCGATGAGTTCCAGGACCTTGAATTTACTGAACGTCTTTTGGCGACCATACACAAGGTCCATCGTCACGAAAAGGAGCCGGGCCAAAATGCCGCACCGCATCCTTGGAGAACGCAATGTCGCTTGCTGCGCCTGGCGGCGCTGTTCGGGGGTTAATGTGTGTAGCTTCGAACTCATAGCGAGACCTCCGCTGCTACCAGTCTCACGAACCGTCTCGATCCTGCGCAGACCCCGACCCGACAAGAACCATTCGTTGCGGAGACGGGAGATCAATCCCCTCTTTCTGAAAGCGAGCAAGGATCCGTTTCCGTAATTCGTGTTGGACCAGAAACTGATCTACGAACTCATTCACCTGCACGATCAGGGTGAAGTCAAGGGAGGAATCGCCGAAGCCTGGGATGAGTCGAACAAATGGCGCCGGCTCGGCCAGGAGACCGGGAACTTCACCGACCGCTCCAGCCGCCTCATCCACAAGCACCGTTTCGATCTTTGAGGGCTCGCTTCCGTAACTGACACTGATCGGGATAAGGACCGACATTCGCGTTTCCGGAAGGTGATAGTTCGTCACGATGCTCTCGGCCAGTTTCGTGTTGGGGACAACGATCATGTTGTTCGGCAACATCCGAATCCGCGTCGTCCGCCAGCCGATGTCGACCACGTACCCCTCCTGCCCCGACTCCAGCTTGATGTAGTCGCCTACCCGGAGCGGTTTCTCCACCAGAATGTGGATGCCGGCGAACAGGTTGGCCAGCGAATCCCGGAGCGCCAGTCCTACGGCCAGGCCTCCGACACCCAGGGCCGTGAGAATCGGGGTAATGGAGATCCCGAGGGTATTCATAAGAATCAGGCCGCCACTCAGGTAGATGGCGCTTTTCACCAGCGCTGTGGTGAGGCCCGTCACCCCAATTTCGAGACGCAGCCGATCGGCATAGGAGCTGATGACATTTGCGAAGAATTGACCGGCAGCCAGGGTCATCGAGATTATCAGTAGGGTAGCCAGCCCGTGGTCCACAAGTTGCTCGGTCTTTCGAGGCACTGAGGGGATCAGCGCCAGCCCGATGTACAGTCCAAGCGCCAGACACCAGAGGAGACTGGGCAGGCGAAACGCGGCCAGCGCAAGATTATCTACTTTCGCCTCTGTTCTGCGAACGCGTGCGGCAAGCATTCGCAATACGAGTCGGCGGAGCGCGAGCAGCCCGGCGGCAGCAATCAGTCCTGCCCCGGTAGCGATCAACAGGTCAACGATGGCTTTCTGATCAAACATCTTTTTGCCTCTCTCACAAAAAAGGCGGCAACAAGGTCCAGTGCGCTTACTGCTGCTTGCTTAGTCATGTCGAACTCGCCTCCCTTCACACCTGAGTTTAATTCGCAAACTCTATACCAGAGTCTGGAGGCTGACTGCCTATTTACAATTAACTTCCCGATTTTTAAGAATCTGCCTGGTGAATGTTCTGAGCACACTCTGGGCAATTCAATTATTTCTTCACGGGCGAGTGTGCAAGATCGAAGGGATGGTTTGTAAAGGTTACCTTGTAAGGATTATATAGTTCGCGGTTTGTTGAGGCGGCCTCGAACTCTATCGTAGAATGCATAACGCGAAGCGAACCCGGCAACCCGATATCCCGCCATAGTCATGAAAAGAGAACTGGCAACTCTCGAAACGAGAGTTGCCAGTTTCCGGCCTGACGGGGTCGGTTTAGCTCTTTGTGACGGACTGAGCGATCAGCTTCCCGTCGGCCTCGGCGTAACTGACTGTTACCTTGTCACCCGGCTTCACGTCTGCCAGCGCCTTCACAGCGTTCTCCGCAACGCTGAAGGTCATCTCCTTCCCCTGAACCTTTACCGTCAGGGTCTTCGCGGAGGAGTCTGCCAAGATCACCTCACCGGTGATCGTCTTCGCCGCAGCAAACGCCACTCCGGCAAAGGACAGAGCTACCAGGACGGCGACAAGGGCAATTGCCATTTTTCTTCGCATAGACAGTTCACCTCCTTTCTTATTCCAGGATTACGTAATGGTCATGCCACCAACGGGAAACTTGCAGCATAGCGTCGCTACTTCCATAATTATTGAGGGCTTGGATCACGTGCTTCAGCCGGCCTCAGACCAACTCGCACCCAGCTTCACGGATAAGCATGTAAGATTTGCCCTGGAAAGAGTGCACTTCGACCTCGCCAGAACAGTGGCTTGTCCTCCGGATCAAATAGCGAGGCCGTGTAATATGGTGCAAGGCCCGTAATTCTTACATATTTTCTCTGGCGTTGGCGCCTTGTTCCTGCGATTCCCGACGACGCTAACTACCCGTCAATTCTCCTTTCATCTGGACCAATGACTCCACGGACCTGGTTGGCATCAGCTATGCCCTTTCTGTTGGCATGAAAGGCCAGGACGTGCCGACTGACAGGCGGTGAAGAGCGTCATGACCAAGAAGCTGGCACTCTTGCGCTGCGGGAAAGGTGGGAATCTCAAGGATGTTGTACTACGCGCTGATTGTTCTGATCGTGGGGTTGATCGCCGGGACGCTCAGCCTGGCCGGTATTGCCGCGGTGGCGGTGCAGATTGCGTGGGGCCTGTACCTCATCGGGATCATCTTGATGGTGATCCATCTCGTCTGGGAGCGTCGCGTCCCGCCAACTCTGTGAGTATTGCACAGTACACGTCCCTTCGACTGAGGCGGCACCGGTTCCTGTCGGGGCAATCCCCGAGTGAGATGCGAATATGGAAAACGCCAGGCACAAAGAGTCGTGGGTAACGCTAGCGCAACACGAAAGGAACTGAGCGGGTACGAACCGCGATGTCATGCCAGGCAATGGATGCCGTTCAGGGGAGGGATCAAGCAGGAAGGAAGAACTGTCATGGCTTTCAAAAGCGGCATGGAGGGAATGAGATGAGACGGTCCAGAGTGATGTGGATATTTGCAGCAGGACTGCTCCTGTTCGCATTGGCAGGCTGGCGTATCCTTGAGTCGGCCGAGCCGGCACCCCAACTACTTACT
>UBJH01000968.1_pt1 | contig 19796 bp, 18 predicted proteins | sample 2193721 | NCBI WGS metagenome assembly UBJH01 (sample SAMEA4703186, study PRJEB27089) | metagenome | reverse complement strand
CTCAGGCGATCTCAAGACCGAGCGCGGCCCAAAGGGGCTCTTGATTGCCGCGGCCGAGCGCGCAACAGGCCTCAAGTTCCCAAGGGAAATCGTCACCCGCCGCAAGCAGGGATTCATGCTGCCGCTGGAGAAATGGTCAGGCTGATGGACCCGCGTCGCGAAACTCCAGGCGGTCCCTGAGGCGCAGAGATTCAAGATAGAACTCTTCGGCCAGCTGAGGCCTCAAGTTGGGATCCAGCTTCACGAGAGCGCGCACTTCCTCGAGGGCGGCGTCATCTTCGCCGCATTGGGCGAGCGCGCAGGCAAGGTAGTAGCGAGGCTCCAGCCGGCCGGGATAGCGCGTCTGCAATTCGCGCGCGGAGGCCACCGCCTCACGGAAATCCTCATGCTGCAGCAGGCGGTGGCAACGCGCGACTTCCTCAGCGAACTTGCGGGCGACGTTGGTGTCGTCCTGATCCTCGATGCGACCCTCGAGCATCAGCATCCATGCGCGAAGGCGATAGGCGCGTTGATCAAAGGGAGATACCGCCAGAATCGCTTCAATGTGCGCGTGTGCGGGCTCGAACTTTCGGCGCTCGAACTCCAGCTTGGCAAGATAATAGCGCGCCTCCACGGCGTCGCCCGCGCGGGGATCCAATTCTTCGATCACTTCCTTGAGCACCTTGGCTGCTTTGGCGTGTTCGCCCTCGGCCAAAAGCGCGCGTCCGCGCTGCACCAGTCCGAACGTGCTGATGGCTTCCGCCGAAAGCGCGGCCAGCGCCTTGAGCGCACCCTTGGCGTTGTTGCGCATATTCTCGAGGCAGGCCATGAGTTCCGTGGCGCGAGCATCAATGTTCGGATCGACGCCGGCGTTCTTCGAGCGCACTTCCTGGATCAGGGTGAAGGCCTCGGCGCGGTCGCCCACACTCAGGTGCGCTTCGGCAAGGTCCAGCCTGATTTCAAGTTGCAGGGCGCCTTCGGCCTCAAGGCGTGAGAAACAGGCGATAGCCTCGCCGTATCGCTGCTGCGCGAGATAGCACAAACCGATGTCGCGGTTGACGCTGATGTCGCCCGGACGCTCCCCAAGCACGCGGCGGTAGCAATCCAGCGCCCGTTGCGGCTGGCCGTGGTCGAAGTACAGGTCGCCCAGGTTCAAAAGCACCGTGGGATTGCCGGGGGTAATGTCGAGCATGTCGCGATAGCAATCGACGGCCTCTGCAATCTCTCCCAGCTCCGAGAGCACCACGGCCTTGATCCAGAGTGCGCGCACGAAATCCGGCCTTTGCTTGATCGCTTCTTCAGCGTAGCCCAGGGCGACACGGTCTTTCCCCAGTTCATAGAAGTGCAATTCGGCCATGAGCGTCATGCACAGCGGCTTGTGATAGCCGAGTTCCAGTGCGCGCGCGAGACAACGCCTGGCCTGCTCCGGCTGCTTGAGCTTGTAGCGTGCCGCACCCTCAATCAGGCGCGCGAGAGCTTCGCGCGGTCCCTTGACGTCTTTGAGCAGGTCAACCACACGCTGCATGCGCAGTTGCGCGCCTTCTTCGGGTGCTGCGGGCGACTCAACATCCAGAAAGTCAGGGTGCAGGTTGATGCTTGCTTCGTGGCATGCCAGCGTGCGCTCCACGTCGCCATCCTGCTCGGCGCGAAGGGCTTCGCGGTTATAGACGCGCGCCGCGGCTTCAATGGCTTCAGGTGATTTACGCTCATTTTCCTTCAGCGAATCCAGCAGTTCGTGGGCGTCAACGAACATCGCGAGCTGAGCCAGCAAGTCCACTTTGCGCAGTTTGGCGTCTACGTCTGCGGGGTTGTGCTCAATGACCGTATCATAATCCTTGAGCGCGTCGTCGCCGCGCCCCATGCGCTCGAGAGTCAGGGCGCGGTTGTAGTAAGCAATGCTGCGCGCAAGGTCGCGATCAATGGCAACTGTCAAATGATTGCGGCTTTCCTCCAGCCGGCCAAGGTCGCGCAGGAGATTGCCGTAATCATTGTGCAGTGAAGGGTCGCCGGGCAGGCGCTCCAGGCCGCGTTTGTACCACTCTTCGGCGCCTGCGTAGTCTCCGCCAAAACGATGGGCGTCCGCGATTTCGTTATAGGGGCCGGGAAGATCCGGTGCGCGTTCATGCGCCTCATGCAACAGCTCAAGGCCTTCCGCGCGACGACCCATTCGCGTCAGCGTGCGGCCTTTCCACAGCAACACCTCAGAAACCTGTTCGGCGTCGCCCTCAAGCATTCCCAGCGCGGCATCGAAAGCCTCCAGCGCGCGATCCTGCTGGCCCATTTCGAAAAGCACCAAGCCGCGCTTGAAGTGGGCTTCGGCCAGGCCGGGGTTGAGTTCAATGGCGCGGTTGAAACTGGAAATGGCGCGCCGGTGCTTGCCCAGTTCGAGGTAACACGAACCCTTCCAGAGCAGAAGGTCTTCAGCGAGCGCGCCCTCTGTGGCGTTGACCTTGTTGAACCAGTCCAGCGCTTCATCAGCGCGGCCCATCTCGAAATAGGCCTCGCCGAGGCGAATGTAGAGGTCGGGGTCGGAATATTCGCGGGAGAGTGCTTCTTTGAAGTAATTGACCGCGGTTTCGTAGTCGCCGTGGTCAAGGCTCTCCAACCCGCGGTTGAAGAAGTCAGAGGGCGTAATGAGGTTGTCGTCCATGCTTAAAGCCCAGCTTAACAAGGAAGGAAGCCAACGCTCATGGTCAACGGACGGAAACCTAACCGCCAAAAGGCCTTGTCGCAAGGCAGGGAGCGAAAAGTGCAATCAATGTGCAACATAGAAGATCTGTGCGATTTTTGACGGGCGCGCGAGATTGTTGATAAGTGGTGAATTTGCCGTTATCTATAGCAATGAGACTTGCCTTCATAATTGGGATTCTTATTGTTTTGCGTCATGGCACGACGCAGCTCTCTCTCAACGGGCGACATTGCCCGGCACTGTCAAGTTACCCCGGCTACGGTTGTCAACTGGATCAAGGCGGGGAAGCTGAAAGTCTACTCCACTCCCGGCGGGCAATACCGCATGGAAGTCAACGCGTTCATTGACTTCCTCAACGAGAACAAGTTTCCCGTTCCCGAGGAACTGGCGCCCGCCAGCGAACGCCGAATTCTGGTCATTGATGACGACGAGGACATCCTCAAGCTCGCGGCCGAATCGCTTGAAGAATACATGCCCAATGCGGTCATCGAGACATCGTCAGACGGCTATGACGGGTTGCTCAAGATCGGCTCATTCAAGCCCCATGCGATCGTGCTTGACTTGATGATGCCGCGCGTGGACGGCGCGGAAGTATGCCGCCGCCTGCGCGGCAACGCCGAAACGAAGAACGTGTTCATCATCGCGGTGTCCGGCCTCTCGGCGGACAACGAGCTGGTGCGCAAGGTCAAGCGCATTGGCGTTGATGACTTCTTCACCAAGCCGCTCAAGTATGAAGAGGTCGCCAAGTCACTGAAGCGACTGCTCAAGGTTTCAAGCTAGGGCTTTCACCGCTTCCAACACCTCTTCCGCGTGGCCGTTGACCTTGACGCCGGTCCAGGCCTTGGCGATTTTGCCGTTCACGATAATGAACGTGCTGCGGATGATGCCCATGTACGTTTTGCCGTAGTTCTTCTTTTCGCCCCACACACCGAAGGCTTCCGCCACCTTGTGGTCGTCATCGGCGAGCAGCCGCACGCCGAGTTTGTGCTTCTCTTCGAATTTCTTTTGTTTGGCGCACGAATCCGGGCTTGCGCCAATCACTGCCGCGCCCGCTTTTTCGAACTCCTTCGCCAGACCGGTGAAGGCAATCGCTTCGGTTGTTCAGCCGGGCGTGTCGGCCTTGGGGTAGAAGAAGAGCACGACTTTCCTGCCCTTGAAGTCCGCAAGCTTGACCTCGTTGGCATTCTGATCCTTGAGTGTGAATGCGGGCGCCTTGTCACCTTCCTTCATTGCGTCTCCTTGCTCATCGTTGCGCGCGACTATAGCTTGCGGTCATGGCCGAGTCAGAACAACCTGCGATCAAGCCCCAGGGCTATGCGCGCCTGCCGCTGAAAGTGCGCCAATGGCTCGCCGAAGCCATGTTCCTGGCGGCCGCGGGTGCCTGCGTGAGCGCAGTGTTTATGCCATCAGCTCTTGATGGTGTGCCCTTGCGGCGATCGGCACTTCTGGCCGAAATTGCGATTCTTCTGCTCAACTGGATTGTCTGGCGGCGCATGCCACAGCGTGCCTCGCGCATCATGCGCAACGGCCTGTTCGCCGCCGGCGTGGGCGTGGCGCTGCTGCTGATGACATTTCATTCGGCGGGCGGCGTCAACACGCTGGCCGGGTTCGTTGCACTGCTGGCCATGTATGCCGCGCGCTACAGTTACGACGACCCGGAGATTGCAGCGGAACAGGCGCTACGCGCGGCTTCGCGGCCTGCATTGCGATCACCGACAACGTATGTTTTCGAGAACGTGGAGAACATCGCGGTCAGTCTGGTAGTGGTCGTGCTGGTCTGGCACTTCGCACTCGAGGCGTTTCGCATTCCGTCGGGCTCGATGTTGCCCACGCTCTATGGCGACCCAGTCTGGGGCGACCGCGTGCTGGTGGACAAAGTTGTCTATGAATTCCGCGATCCCATTCGCTGGGAGCCCACGGTGTTTCGCTTCCCGCTCAAGCGCACCGATCCTTACGTGAAGCGCGTGATTGGCTTGCCCGGAGAACAGCTGCTGCTCGCAAAGGGCGACGTGTTCGTGCGCAAGGCGCCCGATGCCGAGATTGAGCTGCTGGAAAAGTTGCCCTCCGCACGCAAGGTACTCTGGTATCCCGTGGTGGGGGAGATCAAGGACAAGGCGGAGTTTCTTAAATACTTCGCGCGCGAAGGCGATGCCGACTTCGAGCAGGGCGTGCTCAAACTGGGCAAGGATTCGCTGTGCCACTTTCCCAAGGCCAGTGACGGAACGCCCGGCGACGTGCGCGACCACGACCCGGACGGTAACGGCGGCAATTCCGAAATCGGTTACAACCTGCGCATCGTGGGCGATTTGCGCGTTACATTTCGCGTCGAGTCGCTCAAGTCCAACGCCGAGATCACCATCGTGCGCGACGCCGATTCCTACACGCTGACGCTGGCGGCGACCGGCGAAGGTTGCTCGCTGCGCCATAGCCGCGTCGGGGCGGCACCGCAGGAGAACGAAATAGGTCGCGCCCAGTGGAGCAAGCTTGCGGCGGGCGAGGGCGACACCTACACGTTTTCGCTGGCCGACGGGGTGGTTCAAGTGTTGCGCGACGATTCGCCCGTGATCACGGCCAATGTGGGTTCATCGCTTCTCGATGCGCTGCGAAACTACGACAAGTCAAGGCGAGCCCAGGGCAAGGCCGTTGAGCCCCTGAACAGCGAGGCCATCTCGCGCTTTGCGCAAGGCGAAATCGAAAGCGCTAAGCGCGGACGGATTTCCTTTGCTGGCGCTGGGGCAAGGCTGCGCGTGCTGGGCGTTGACCGCGACATTTACTATGTCGGGCGGATGCTCGATGTTGACGAAGGCGGCAAGACCTCGCTGCGCGAAATGCCCTACGGCTTTGCGCTGCGTGATGACGAGTATTTCTGCCTGGGCGACAATTCGCCCAACAGCCTGGATTGCCGCTTCTGGGTTGCACTGGAGGTCGTGCTCAACGACGGAACGGTTTATGCCGGCGCGCTGGACGACGCGTCGCAAGTGATGTCGCAATTCCTGGCCAACGAGCCCAGTGGCGAGGCGCTGAATTTTGTGAACAACGGGCGCAATGTCAAAGCCTCCTGCCTGCGCTCGCTGCAGCGCATGGCGCGCTTCACTCACAAAGAACGCGGCTTGAACATGCCCAGTGACGCCGAGATCAGGGCGGCCGCGCTGGCGGGTCTCAAGCGCGCCGCCGGTGAAAAGCAACTCACTCGCCTCCAGTTCACCACAGAAGGCGGCGGCGTGGTTTATGTGACGCTTGCGGACATCAAAGAGTTGCGCGTGCGCAGCGTCGGCTACGTCAAGCGGCCGCTGTTCGTGGGCAAACCCTTTGCGGTGTTCTTGTGGCCGCACCGGATGAAGCTGATTGAGTAATGACGCGCCAACAGAGCACATCGCGCCCGCCCTGAGCCTGTCGAGGGGTAAGCGATGGGAAGTCGCGTCCATTTCAGTGTCAGCAAAGTTCAATCCTCTAGTCTGTCGATTCTGGGAGCGCGATAGCGGAGTCCCGTCGCTTACGCAACGGGCTCTCGGAGTTACTTCAGCGGTTCTCCCACGTCAGGCGTGATAGCCACAAATCGCGCGGGCGCATCTGCCACTTGTGGCAACGCAAATCCCGCCACCTTGGTGCCGTCAACGCAGGCCACATGGGCGCCGTCCATTGCGCCCATGCCTTCGAGCGTGGCGCCCTTGAGTGTGGCCGCGAAGTACTCGCCCTTCGCGTTCATGGCGGCGAGGCCCTGGCCTTGCTGAAGTTCTTCAGGCCAGAGTGTTGCCACTTTGCCCTGCCATGATGCGCCTTCAACGCGCAGCAAAATGAACGCGCCGATTTCTTTGGCCACTTCCGCGGTGCGCGTTTCGTCGCCGGGGAATTCGACAAAGGCCTGGCGTGCTTTCACTTCGCCCGGGTAACTCCAGACCCACGCGGGTGCGAGCACCCAGGTGGCGTCGTCGCGCTTGACCACGGCCGCCGCCGATTTTCGCCGCTCGTCTTTCACGTTTTCGCCCAGCGCCAGCGTGGCGGTCACGCGCACTTCGCACAGCCAGCCGGGCCGCGCTTCAAGTTTGCGCGCCGGCGGCGGCGGCATAAAGGCCGGCTCGGGCCGTGATTCAAGGCCAGTGAAGCGGGCTCCCTCGCCCACGGTGGGGCCCGGGTCGCGCGGGTTGTCAAAACAGAGAAGCGACTTGCCGAGCGGGTCCTGAACCCAAAAACGCGACCCTTGATGCAGGACGGCGCTGTGAGCGCTCGAGATCCGAGCCTCGATCACGTAAATACCGCCGGTCTTTTCGACCGTGACCACGCGCCCGACGCTTTGATCCTGATAAACAAGGTTGCTGCCGGGTTCGAGGTTCTTGGCGTCGCGAAACGTGACGTAAAAGCCGACGCCGCCGCCCTCGGCTTCCATCAGCAGATAGATGCCGCCCAGCACGCCGGCAAAAATCGCCAGCAGAACGCAGGCGCCAATCATCGGTCGAATAATTTTCACGCGGCCATTGAAGCAATTGCCAGCCACGGAGAACACGGAGGGCACGGAAAAGGCCCTCACGCAAAGACGCCAAGGCGCGAATCTCCGCAAAGAAAAACAAATGGGTTGCCTGCAAAAGCAAAACCAAGGCAAGGCATGGCAACCACGGATGAACACGGATTTACACAGATGTCTTGCCGTTATCCTTGTGAAGCCCTGTCCATCTGTGGCTAAAGAGCGGTTGCAGTTGCATTTAATCTGGAAGCTGATGCTGCCCTTTGCGGCTTGGCGTCTTTGCGTGAGAGCCTTTGCTTTTCTCCGTGAGCTCCGTGCTCTCCGTGGCAAGTGCTTATGTTAACCTGAGCCAATGAACGAAGCGCAACTGGCCTTCATGTTCCTGGGCTTTGTGTTCACGCTGTTCAATGCGCGCGTGTTCTGGGGACTTCGCAAACGCATTTACATCGCGTTTCCGCGCCACGCGCGGCTTATCACACTGATCGTGGGCCTGCTCTGCTTTGCGCTGCTTTCTCCGGTGCTGGCCATGGCCATAGGCGGGCTTTCGGCGCTGCGCTCCTTTCGAGACACCACGCCCATCGGCGTTGCCATTGCCTGCATGACGATGCAGTTCGCGTTCTGGATGTATGGCCTTTTCCTGGCGCTGGTTTCGACACCTGCGGACATTTCAATGCGCTTGCGCCAGATCCGGCGGCTGCTCAAGGGCACCAGTGAACCCATCCCCGAGAAACTGGTCGATCCCGAGCGCCGCAAGCTGCTGCATCGCTCAGCCCTGATGGCGCCCGCGGCGATTGCGGTCACGGCCGGGCTGGGCGCACTGGCGAGCCAGGCGGACCCGGTGGTTACACGAGTGCCATTGAGGCTGCGCAACGGTTACGGCGCACTTGATGGCATAACGATCGCGCAATTTTCCGATGTGCACATCGGCAGCTACATGAGCCAGCGCAGGCTCGACGTGCTTGTGAATGCGCTGCACGCGCTGAAACCCGACATCATCGTGTGCACCGGCGACTTGATCGACAACCACGAAGACCAGCTCGCGCCCGCCACGGAGTTCCTGCGCCGCCTCAAGGCCCCGCGCGGCATCTACATGTGCATGGGCAACCACGAGTACATCTCGGCCATGAGCACGAGCGATGCCATGCCCGAGAACATCATTAAACCGCTGCGCGCAACGGGCGTGGACGTCTTGATTGCGCAAACGCGCAAGCTCAGCATCAACGGCGCGCACTTGTGGCTGATGGGCACCGACTATCCCGATATGCGCGGCTTGCCGATGATGATGAGGCGAAGCACTACGCAGTCGCTCGACGCCTGCCTCTCGGAAGTGCGTGATGACGGTGCTCCGCGCATCGTGCTCGCGCACACGCCCAACCAGTTCATCGAAGGCCAGAAACGCGAAATCGACCTGATGCTCAGCGGCCACACGCACGGCGGGCAGATCAGCCTCGGCCGCATCGGCGATTACCATTTTTCGCCCGTGCTGCCCTTTGAGTTCTATCACCGCGGCAACTACGAACGCGACGGCCGCCAGCTTTACGTCAACAGCGGCTACGGCGGCTGGCTGCCCGAGAGAATCAACTGCCCGCCCGAAATCACACTTGTAACCCTGCAGGCATGAACACGAAGGAACGAAGGAGCGAAGAACTGCCACGGCGTTCTTCGCTCCTTCGCGTTCCAAGTAGTACCGCCCGGCGCGCCGTGTGCTAAAACACTGGCGTGAACGCGAAAAAGAAACGCCTCTTTGATGCCATGGCCGCGCGCCCTTTGATTATCGACGGCGCGATGGGTACTGAGTTGCAGGCGCGCGGCTTGCCTTCCGGTGGCCTGCCCGAGTCTTTTGTACTTGAACACGCCGACAAGCTGCGCGGCATCCACGAAGAATATTTCGCCGCCGGCGCCGATATCGTGCTCACGAACACCTTTGGCGCCACGCGCTACCGCCTCGAAGAATATCCGGGCATGAAGGAGCGCGTCGCCGAGATTAACGAAAAGGCCGTGCTCATCGCGCGCGCCGCAACTCACGGCGATCCCAACAAGTTCGTTGCCGGCGACATCGGCCCCAGCGGCCTGGTGCTCGAGCCCATGGGCGAAGCCTCGTTCGAGCGCGTGTACGATCTCTTTCTTGAGCAGGCCAAGGCGCTGGCCAAGGCTGGGCCCGACCTGATCGTGATTGAAACGATCATGGATATCCGCGAGCTCAAAGCGGCGATCATCGCCACGCGCGAAGTCTACGACGGGCCGATTTTCGCGAGCATGTTCTACCAGGAAGGCGCGATGACGATGACGGGCACGGACCCGCTCACGCATCTCACAGTCGCGCTCGCCTGCGGCGCCGATGGCGTGGGCGCCAATTGCTCCATGGGGCCCGAGGGGCTTTTGCCCGTGCTCGCCATCATGGCCGAGAACTCAAGCGCGCCTTTGCTCGTCGAGCCCAATGCCGGTCTGCCCGCACTGGTGCAGGGCAAGACTGTGTTCCCCGGCTCGCCCGAGTACATGGCCGAGTATGCCGTCGAGTTTGCCAAGCTTGGCGTCAACATCATCGGCGGCTGCTGTGGCACGAACCCAAGACATATCCGCGCAATCGCGGACGCTGTTCGCAAGACTCCGAAAGCCGCCACGCGCAAAGAGCCCAACGAATCGCGCCTGGCCTCGCGCTGGAACACCGTGCGCATCGGCAGCGAGCATCCGGTCGCCGTGGTGGGCGAGCGAATCAACCCCACGAACCGAAAGAAACTCGCGGCATCAATCAAAGCTCACGACCCAAGCGTAATCACCAAAGACGCCGAGATGCAGGTGGCGGCCGGCGCACTGATTCTCGACTGCAACGTGGGTGTGCCGATGATCGATGAGCCCGCGGCCATGAAGTGGGCCGTGCGCACGCTGCAGGGCGTGATTAAATGCCCGCTGAGCATCGATTCGCCGGATGTGAAAGCGCTTGAATACGGGTTGATCGAATGCGAAGGCCGGCCGTTGATCAACTCGATCACCGCCGAAGAAGGCCGCCTTGACCCAGTGCCCGTCATCGCCAAATACGGCGGCGCCGTGATTGCGCTTTTGGTCGATGACGACGGCATCCCGCCTGATGTCGAAGGCCGCCGCCGCGTGTGCAAAAAGATTCTCGAGTGCACCGACCACTACGGCATTGCCCGCCGCGACGTTTACGTGGATTGCCTCACGTTGCCCGTGAGCGCCGAGCCAAAGCAATGCATCAACACCCTGCGCGGCATCATGGCGCTCAAAGAAGAATTCGGCGTGCGCAGCGTGCTGGGCGTTTCGAATATCAGCTTTGGCATGCCCATGCGCGAAATGCTCACGGGCCATTTCCTGAGCATGGCGCTGGCCTTTGGCCTGGACCTGCCGATCATCAACCCGCTGCGTGATGAAACACGCCGCGCAGTCGACAGCGCCAATCTGCTGCTCGCTAAAGACAAGCAGGGCATGACGTTCACGACGCGTTACGCGGCAATCGAAAAAGAGGAAAAGGCCGCGGAGGTGAGTGCGCCAACACAAACCGCAAAACGCAAAACGCAAAAAGAAAACGTTTCCGCCGATGGTGAACAGGCTCGCGCCGCTGAGCAGCTCATGGGCATGCCGCTGCCCAAGGGTGCCACAGCCGCGCACAAGGGGCCGCCGCCGGTGAATCGCAAGGGCGAGCTCGCGGGCAAAGGCAGTCCTCCGTATGTCGAAACCGGCGACAAGCTTGGCAACGAAATCGCCGCCGCGATTATCGACGGCGACGACGTGATCGTGCCAAACCTGTGCGATATCGCGCTGAAATCCGGTCTGACGCCGCTTGATGTGAACAACAAGTTTTTGATCGCGGGCATGGGCGAAGTGGGCCGGCGCTTTGCACTGCGCGAGTACTTTCTCCCGCAAGTGATGCGCAGCGCCAACGCCATGAAAGCCGCCTTTGGCGTGCTCAAGGCCGAAATGGCGCGCCGCGCACAGGGCAAAGCCGAGAAGCCGCGCGGCACGGTGGTAATCGCCACAGTCAAAGGTGACGTTCACGATATCGGCAAGAACATCGTGATTGCGGTGCTCGAGAATTACGGCTATCGCATGATCGACCTGGGCAAGAACGTGCCCACGGATGCGATCGTCAAAGCGGCCGTCGAGCATAGGGCCGACATCGTGGGCCTGAGCGCTTTGATGACAACCACCATGACGCGTATGCCCGAGGTGATCAAGCAATTGCGCGAAGCCAACTGGAACGGGCCTGTGGTGATTGGCGGCGCCGTAACCAGTGTAGAATACGCACGCGAAATCAACGCAGCCGCGCACGCGGAAGACGCGATTGCGGCAGTCAAGGTGGCCAACGATTTACTGGAGAAGTTCAAAGTAGTCTGAACGGAAAAGGGGTCAGGCTCTTGGCAGTTTCGGTGCTTGACCCCTTTTCCGTCACAAACGGAGTTGAAACGTGTCTCTCGAATTCAAAGTGAACGCAACCAAGCGCACCGAACTTGTGCCGGGCAACGTGATTCTCAACATCGACCTCAACGTGAGCTACGCCGAGTTCCTGAGCCTCACGAAAGAGCTGGCGCAGCCGCTCAAGTGCAAGTTCGAAACGCCCGACGGGCGCAGCTACGAAAAGCAGGTGGGAATCGGCAAAGGTGCAGGCCAGATGTCCGACGCGCGCATCACCATGCGCAACTTCACCGACGAAATCCCCGCAGGCACGCTCGTTACGATTCTCTAGGCGGCCCCTCCAGAGCCCATCGCCACCGTGGTGAGACTTTGCGCGTAAAAACCTAACTGCTACTGTTGCTGGTTCCATGGGCCGCTTACTGGTCGTTTCATTCATGCTGGTGATTTCGTCCGGATCGGCGGCGTTGATTCTGGTTATTGGCGCGTTGGCACTGGGTTTAATCGCCTATTCGCTGCGAATTCGACAGAGCCTGCCTGTCGGACGGTACGCGGCGTATCTACTGTTCGCCATCGTACCTCTCCTCGCAGGCTCGCTCGTTCCAGACGACGGCACGGCAACGATGTGGCTGAGTTGGATTCTGTTGGTCGCAGCAGCGCTCAATCTACTGGCGGAATTTCTCGCGGTGCGAAGGCGTAGCGCCGAAGCTGCACCAAGTCCCGAATCTGAAGAATGATGCTGTCCACTGGACTGGGATCGAACTCGTCCGAATCTGGCGGCAAAAACTCAGCGACGCGGGGTCCCATCGCTTACGCGATGGGCTCTGGTGGTTTGATTGCACCCGTTGAATAGCGCACTTCGACCTTCATCTTGGCCAGGTTTTCGTAGGTGCGCACGCGCCTTCTCACCGGCCACCAGTCGTACAAGAGAATCTCCAGCGGCTTCCACATCGCCACCCAGCCAATGATCAGCAGTCCTTCCTCCACGACCACCATCCAGCCCTGTTGTTCGGTGAAACTCCTCAGAATTTCGCGCGCGCCCATGCATGCCGCCAGGAACGCCAGTCCCACCAGCAGGCTCATGCGGCCCTGTTGCAACAGGCGCTTGAGCTCAAGCCGCGCGAGGCTGACGCGGTAGGTGAAGTAGTTCTTGATCGCGTTGCTGACCGTTTCCTCGGGCTTGGCATCGCGCTGGTTTTCGGGCAGATGCAATACAAACGTCAGCGGCGCATCGGCGGGATATTCGCGCGCCCAGCTTACGATGAACTCCTCGGCGTCCTGGTCGAGGTCCTTTTCGTGAAACGGAGCCGGATCGAACGAGTCAAAGAGCTGGTTCAGCTCCTTGAGGCGCAGTTCGATGCGGCCATCGGCGTAAATGGTGCGCGTTGCTTCTGCCATGGCGCGAGAATAGCGCGTCAGTTGAGAGCGGGACAGTCCCCCGCTTGGACGGCCCCGTCACAGCGCGGCTTCGAACAACTCGAACGTGCGTTTCCAGGCGTCGTCGCTGGCGGTTTGGTTGAAGCTGGGGCGCTCGTCGCAGGCAAAGCCGTGCTCGGCGTCGGGGTAGATCACGACTTCGTTTTTCACTTTCGCCTGCACGAGTTTCGCTCGTACATACTCGACCTGCGAAAGCGGAATAGCCGCGTCTTTGCCGCCGTAGAGCAAGAGCATGCGGGCATTGAGCATTGGCGCGAGGTCAGCGGTCGGTGGGCTGCCGTCGGGGCGCGGGTTTCCGATGCCGCCGCCGTAGAGGCAGGCGCAGGCTTTGACGCGGGGCAGCGTGCCCGCGAAGAACGCCACGTGGCCGCCATGGCAGAACCCGACAACACCGACACTTTTCGCGCGCCAGAATGCGTCGGCGGCAAAGGTGTCGATGCAGGCGTTGATGTCGGCGGCCCAGCCTGTGGGCGTGCTGGCGTCTTTATGTTTGCGGCCCTCGGCGACAGCGGCGGCGTCGTAGCCGAGTTCAAGCCGGTTGACCGTGCGGTGGTAAAGATCAGGCGCAACGGCGCACCAGCCCTTGGCGGCAATGCGATGGCACACACTCTGGATGTGGCGGTTGACGCCGAAGATTTCCTGGCAAACCACGATCAAGCGGCCTGTTTTGCTCGGGCCCTTAGGCGCGGCTACATAGGCATCGCAAGTGGTGCCGTCAGGGACTTTGAGGTTGATCCAGTTGGAATCAGACATTGAAGCGGAACGTGATTACGTCGCCGTCGGCCACGATGTATTCCTTGCCTTCGGTGCGCATGCGGCCCGCTGATTTGGCTTCCAGTTCGCCTTCGTACTGGTCGAAGTCCTTGAAGGCAATGACTTCGGCGGCGATGAAACCGCGCTGGAAGTCGCTGTGGATCTTGCCGGCGGCTACAGGGGCTGAATCGCCCGCGTGGATTGTCCATGCGCGGACTTCCTTCACGCCCGCGGTGAAATAAGTGCGCAGGCCCAGGAGTTTGTAGCCCGCGTTGATCAGGTTATCGAGCCCGCTCTGCATCAGGCCCAGGCCTTCAAGGAACGTGGCGCGTTCCTCGCGCGGCAGCAGCGCAATCTCGCTTTCAATCTTGCCCGAGATAATCACGCAGCCCGCGCCGTGCTCGTTGGCCCACTTCTGCACGGCGTCGCTGTATTTGTTGCCCTTGGGCAGATCCTTCTCGTGCACGTTGGCCACGAACAGCACGGGCTTGGCGGTGAGCAGGCGCATTTCGTCGATGATCGGCTTGTCGTTCTCATCGTGCGTGAGGTCGCGCGCTTGGCCGCCTTTGTCGAGGTGATCGCGCACACGTTTGAGAATGGTGTGCTGGCGGATCGACTCTTTGTCGCCGCCCTTGGCCAGCTTCTCCACGCGCTGCATGCGTGCATCGAGGTTTTCCATGTCTTTGATTGCGAGTTCGGCCTCGATGACCTCGATGTCGCGCAAAGGGTCAACGCTTTCCATCACATGGATGATGTCGCCGTCGTCAAAGCAGCGCACGATATGGGCAATTGCGTCCACGTCGCGGATGTGCATCAGGAACTTGTTGCCCAGTCCGGCGTTGTCCGCCGCACCTTTTACCAGGCCGGCGATGTCCACGAACTGCATCATCGTGGGCTGCACTTTCTGGGGTTTGACGATCGCCACGAGGCGATCAATGCGCGGATCAGGCACGGGCACCATGCCCACGTTGGGCTCGATGGTGCAGAACGGATAATTGGCCGCCGCTGCCTGCTCAGAGGCGGTGATGGCGTTGAAGATGGTCGATTTGCCGACGTTAGGCAGGCCGACGATGCCGCACTTGAAACCCATGACGTTCAAACTCCGGAAATACAAAAAAAGCAATCCACAGATGACTCAGATGGACACAGATAAACAAACCGAAGTGAGTCTCTATCTGTGCTCATCTGCGAAATCTGTGGATGGCAGTTGTCCAGTTACTTCTTTTCGTCTTCCTTCTTCGGTTCGTCCTTGGGCGGGTCGACTTTCTTTTTCTTCTCGTAGCTGCCCTTGTCTTTGTATTTCACTTCGGGCAGGTACTCGCCTTGGCGCTTGCGGATGACCTTGATGCTCTTGATCTTGTCGTTGGCCTTGACGTCTTCGAGCAGTTCAATGCCCTCAAGCACGCGGCCAAACACGCAGTAAGGCGAGGTCTTCTTGTCCCAATCGGGGTAATCTTTGAGGTTGACGAAGAACTCCGTGGAGGCGCTATTGAGCGGGTCTTTGTGCGTGGCGGGCCCTTCGCGGGCAAGGGCCAGCGTGCCGCGGCGGTTCTTCAAGCCGGCCTCGTCATACTTGGGGTTGTCAATTGCTTCGTTCTTGATCGTGTAGCCCTTGTAATCAGGTTTGGTGTTGCTGCCGATGCCGCCCTGGACGATGCGCGCATTCTGGCCTTGTTTCATGATCTCAATCAGGCCCTTGCCGGTGCCTTCGACGCGATAGAACGAGCAATCCTTGTTGAAGAACTTCTCTTCAATGAGGCTGATATAATTCTTGACCGTATTCGGGCACACGTCCTCAAACAGCTCGATCAGCACATCGCCGCCTTCAAGTTCAATCACGACCAGCGGGTTTTCCTTGTCGACGACTTCCGGAGTCAGCTCGCCAAAGCGCAGGGGTTTGGGCGGTTCGTCGCGTTTGATCGTGGGCAGCGGCCAGCCGTCGTAGAACACCTTGGGCAGGTAGGTTGTGCCTTCGCGCTTTTGCTCAACGTAAGTGTAGTAGATCTTGGCGCCGTCGAGGCGGGCAACGATCTCAAGCTGGGCCTTTACGGCGTTGGCGTCACCCGTGAGTTGCCCCAGGGGTGCAAAGCGGTTACGCAGGGCCCACGAAGGCTCGACCACTACAAAGAACTCGCTGCGGGCGCGCGTGCCGTCTTCAGGGTCGCGCATGAAGGCGATGGTGCCGGGCGCGAAATCCCTGGCGGTGTCGCCTTCGTATTCAATCGTATAAGGGTTTTTCTTGGGTGCGGTGTCGGCCTTTTCGTCCTTTTCCTGGCCCGTGGGCTTCTCAAGCTTGACGCCCTTGGGACGGCCTTGCTCGCCTGCTTTGGTCAGCGTGGAGAAGCGGTAATCCGGTGAGGGACTGAATTTGTTTGAGAACTCCAGCGTGTCGAAATCGGTACGGTCAAAGAAGCCCTCGTCAACAAGGCTGACCATGTTCTTGACCGCGTTGGGTGCGCCGTCTTCATACAATTCAAAGCGCAGCGTGCCTGCGCTGGTCACGAAGACCACAATCGGGTTGAGCGGCGCCTTGACGGTCTTGGCCGAAGGCTTGTCGCCCTTGCTGTCCTTGTTCCAGGGCAGCGTAGCCGCGTTTTCTTTCAGGAACTTCAGGTCGTCGGCCAGGCGCGCCTTCAGGGCCTTGACGTGTGTAGCCTGAGCTTCAAGACCTGCTGCCTCGGCGTGCTTTTCGAGGTAGGCATCGCAGAGTTTGATGGTGCTTTCAAGTTCTTCTGCTTTGTAGGGCTTGGCCAGAAGTTCGCTGGCACGCGTGGCCCAGCGATACTGGGTGTAGGCGAGCAGCTTCTGGTCGCCGTCCTTTTCGATGTCGGCCAGCGTGGTTTCGAATTTGTCTTTGAGGGTGGAGAGCTTGGTTTCGGCGGCGGCGGCATCAATCTGCTTGCGCAGTTTGTCGGAGCTTTCTCCCTGCATGTTATTGGAGAACCACCAGACAAAAATGCCCACGATCACCAGCACAATAATGGGCGCAAGAATCTTGCCGTTGGACTGCAGGAACTTGCTTGCGCTCTCAACGAACACGGCTCCGCCGCCCATGCCGGTGCGCGGGATCAGGTCGCGGTGTTTGTCGTCGGAGGCGGAGGTTCCCTGGCGGTATTTGGCTTGAGACATCGAAGCTTCCGTAAAAGTAATCACTCGCGCCGCAAGCGACGCACAAAGTCCAAAAGAGGGGGCGGACTATAGCACGGAGCTTTGGGGGTTCCAACGGGGCGAAATCAGCGGACATTGCGTTTCATCGCTTCCCCAGCGCGCCTTAGCTTTGCGGCCTTTGCACGCTATCCTGTGCCAATGCGCGTTGAGATCGAAATCCTGGGCAGCGGCACGTCGGCGGGCGTGCCGATGATTGGCTGCGACTGCTGGGTGTGCCGCAGCGAAAACCCGCGCAACAAGCGGCTGCGCGCGAGCGTGGTTTTCCGCGTGGATGGCCGCGTGTTTTTGGTCGATGTCACGCCGGATTTCCGCCTGCAGGCGCTGCGCAGCGGTTTTTCGCAGGTCGATGCCGTGCTCGTGACGCATAGCCACGCCGATCATGTGCACGGGCTGGACGACCTGCGCGCGATTTACTGGGGCGGCGGACGCAAACCCATTGACCTTTACGGTTACCCGGAAACGGTGGCCGCCATCCGCGCCACGTTCGCCTACATCTTTGACGAAGATTACGAATACAAGGGCATCGCAAAAATCTCGACGCACGTGTTTGAGCACGAGCCGTTCACGGTGGCGGGCATCAAGGTCACGCCCATTCCCGTGGTGCACGGCAACATGCGCGTGGCGGGGTTTCGCATCGGCGACGCGGCTTACATCACGGACACGAACCTTGTGCCGCCAAGCAGCATTGAGTTATTGAAGGGCGTCAAGCTGCTCGTGCTCGACGCGCTGCGCCGCACGCCTCACCCCACGCACATGAGCCTGCCGCAAGCGCTGGAAGTCGCGCGCGAAGCCGGCGTGCAGCGCGTGTTTTTCACGCACATCAATCACGACATCGAGCACGAGAGCATCAACAAAACGTTGCCCGATTTCGCAAAGCTCGGCTACGACATGCTGCGCGCCAGCGTAGAAGAAGACGGCAGCGTGAAAGTGCACGAGATCGAACCCAGCGGTTTGCCACCGATCATCGCTTCGCGATGAATCGCGGCTCGCGTCTCGCAGCTAGCGGTTCGCAACCGAGTGATGTATGAACGCGAGCAGCGAACTGCAAGCCGCGGGCAGCGACCTATGGACATCGCAAAAACATTCACGTTCGAATCTGCGCACCTGCTGCCGAACTTGCCGGACGACCACAAATGCAAGCGTCTGCACGGGCATTCGTTTCGTGTCGAGATTATCTGCCGGGGCGAGCTGCACCCGCAACTGGGCTGGGTGATCGACTTCGACGACATCTCCAAAATCGTCAAGCCCATCATCGACGGCGAGCTGGACCACCGCTATTTGAACGACATCAAGGGCCTCGAGAATCCCACCAGCGAGAAAATCGCGCTCTGGCTATGGAACAAGGTGAAGCCGCACCTGCCGCAGCTGTACAAGATCGTCATGCACGAAACCTGCACGGCGCGCGCCGAACTGTGCCCGTTCCCGTAAACGAAAAAACCCCCAGAGCCCATCGCGTAAGCGATGGGACCCCGCGCCGCTAAAAATGGGGGCGTCCGCAGTTCCGGACCCAGCTGCGCCGACCAATATGCTTAAACGGTCACCCGCATGGCAATGATGCAATTTCAAACACTTGGGCTTTGCTTGTCGCTGATCTCCTTGGCGCTATGGATCGCTGCATTGACCCTTCATGTGCGGCGCAATCTTGAAGTTACTCGCTATGCGGTTTATGGAGGGATTGGCCTGGTGTTGACACTGTTCAGTGTCGCAGCGCTGGACGGTGGTGGATTGTGGTCTCTAGTCGGGATGATCACGTTGTATGCCAGCTTTTCCGCGATTGTCGTCGAGGCGAAAGCAGCTCGAGATCTCAGAATTCGCAGAGCAGATGACCCAAAATCAGAGCCCCCAGAGCCCATCGCGTAAGCGATGGGACCCAGAGCAAGCTTTCGCCGATTCTTCCGGAGATTTACGATGACTTCATGTGGGAGAATTTTCGCCATTATGTCGGTTCATGGCCCCCTTACGCTACGGCGATACCCTGCCTGGCCATCATTTTGATATGTGGAATTGCAGCCTTCGTGATTCGCGTTCGACGCGGTCGCGATGTCACGAGGTTATTCATCTACGGCCTATTCACCGTCATCTTTTCGTTCATCGGCATAGCGATTACCGACGGCGGGAAAGTGGCCGCGATGATTGCAACTTTGCTGGCAATCGGGTCTATCATTGTGCTTTTAGTTGAAATCCGCGAAGGCCAACAATCCAAAACCCCCAGAGTCCATCGCTGACCCGATGAGCTCAGGCGGTCTGGATTACGCCGCTTCTCTTATGGCTTCGATTCGGATTGAGTCGGGGAATTCATCTTCCACCACGATCACCAGTGACTCGTCGTTGATGTCCACGGCGTGGTTTGAGGGCACCGTTGCACCGTGGGTGCTCAAGGCGTCGATCATTGAGCTCAGCCCGTAGAATCTGAAGGCATTCACCAGGCTCTCACTCGGATCCATAAAGTACAGGCGTGTTCCTGCTTCCTGGCAGGCCATGGCGAATTCCAAAACGGCGGCGACAGCCGCGCCATCGGCGAATTCAACTTTGTCGCATTTGAGGCCAATCACGCGGCGCGGCTTAGCGAGGAGCGCAAAGAGCGCTTTGCGGAGGGTGGAGGCGTTTCTGAAGTTGAGCCGTCCGCGCATGGTCTCGCCTTCCTGCATGGAGCTGCACCATGATTGGGGTTTCATGGCCAGAGGTTCCAGCGTGCGCGCGAATGATTCATCAACGTGGCGCAGAGTCTTGGCGATAGATTGCGTAAGGCGGCGAACCATGGGGAATCCTCCGTGTCGGACATCGGCAATTCGGACCCCGTGACGCCTGAAAAAATATTTTTCGAAAAATGGCTTGTGTGACAATGCCGTGACAATTGTGGGGTATCTTACCTCTACCACTGAGCAGCACTTGACAACCCGTGATGTACCCAAGTTTTGGCTCTCCCAATGTGTGATTTCCTTTAAG
>UBJH01000426.1_pt1 | contig 19816 bp, 18 predicted proteins | sample 2193721 | NCBI WGS metagenome assembly UBJH01 (sample SAMEA4703186, study PRJEB27089) | metagenome | reverse complement strand
ACGGCCGCGTCAAGCCCGGCAAGGATCCCAAGGGCAGCCGCAATCTGCCCGAGCCACCTGCTGCTGACATGCGGAAATAGTCAGTCGCCGTGACACGGCGATTGGCGCGGCGGCCTACTTGATCTGCGCCAGTTTCTGCTCGAGCTGTGCGACCGGGATGGCGCCGGGAATGCGTTCGCCGTTGGACAGGATGATCGTCGGCGTGCCGCGGATGTTGTATTTCTGGGCAAGCGCCAGGACCTTCTCGATCGGCGCATCACAGGTGCCGGGGGCGGGCATCGAGTTGTTCACCATGAGGTCGCCCCATGCCTTGCTGCGGTCGGCGGCGCACCATACTGCCCGCGATTTCTCGGCGGAATCCCGCGACAGGATCGGCAGCAGGAAGGTGTAGACGGTGACGTTGCTCATGCCCTGCATCTCCTTCGCCAGCTTCTTGCAATAGCCGCAGTTCGGGTCCTCGAAGGTGGCGATGACGCGCTTGCCGTCGCCGCGCACCGTCTTCACGGCGAGCTCCAGCGGCAGATCGGAAAACTTGATGGCGGAGAGCTTGTTGAGCCGCTCCTGCGTCAGGTTGGTCCGCGTCCTGGTGTCGATGATGCTGCCGTCGATGATCAGGCTGACCTTCTCGTCGGTATAGTAGATTTCATTGCCGGACTGGATTTCGTAGAGGCCGAGCAGGCTGGTTTTCTTGACCCCATCCACTTTGCCGCCCATCCAGGCTTCGACGGCCTTCCTGACGGAGGCTTCGTCGGCCCGGGCGGCGCCGGTGGTGAGCAGCAGGATTGCCAGGCCGGTGCAATAAACAAGTTGCTTGAACATGATGTCTCCGAGAGGGTGGGGGTCAGCCGAGCGCGTAGCGCACCAGCATGTTGCGTAGGACAGGCAGGCTGTCGGTGAGGTTCAACCCAAGATTGCGAACCAGCGAGAGAGCGGGGTGGCTGGGCCGGAACAGCCTTTGCAATCCGTGTGTCGTCCATTGTAGCAGGGCGACCTCCTCGGCCCGCGCGCGCGCGTAGCGCCTGAGGTGCCGCTCGTCGCCGCAATCCCCGAATTCCGGCAGGGCTTGCAGGACACCGGCCAGCGCGCGCGCATCGAGAAAGCCGAGGTTGATGCCGTGCCCGGAGAGCGGATGGATGGCGTGGGCGGCATCGCCGATCAGGGCGAGGCGCGGCGCAACGATTCGCGGCACTCGCGTGAGCCGCAAGGGGAAGGCGGCCGGCGGCGCCTGCAGCGAGAGCGCACCGAGCCGGTCGTTTCCCGCCTTGGCCACCCGGCCGCACAACTTTGGGGCATCGAGGCCGAGCAGTTCATGCGCATGGGTTTCCGGTGTCGACCAGACCATCGAGATGCGATTGCCCGGCAACGGCAGCCAGGCGAGCACGCCATCTGCGCGAAACCACTGGAAGGCGGTGTTGCGGTGCGGCTTTTCGCATTCGAAATTGGCCACCACGCCCATTTCGCCATAGAGCAGGGTGTCGGCCTGCATCCCGGCCTGTGCGCGCACCCAGGAATCAGCGCCGTCGGCGCCGACGATCAGGCCGGCTTCGAGGGTTTGGCCCGAAGTCAGTCCCAGCAGCACGGCGTCCTCGCGCATTTCCAGGCGTTCCGGCTGCGCCGGACAGATCAGCGTGACGTTGCCCTGTCGCTTGACGCCTTCCCGCAGCTCGCGCTGGATGAGCCCTGCCTCGACGATCCAGGCGAGCTGGTCTGCGCCGCTGTCGTAGGCGGAGAAGTCGAGCAGGCCGTCGCCGTCGCCGCGGATCGCCATGTCGTAGACGGGGGTCAATCGTTCGGCTGCGAGATGCTGCCAGGCGCCGACCTCCTGCAGAAAACCTTGGGCGGCAGGGCTGACGGCATAGACGCGGCTGTCCCATCCGTCCGGCGCCGGCGCGGGCGGGCGGCTGTCGATCAGGGCAATGCGGTAGCGGCTGCCCTTGAGGGCGGCGGCAAGGCTGGCGCCGGCCAATCCGGCGCCGACGATGACGATGTCGAAGCGCAATTTACAGTCGGGGAAAGGGTTGGTCGTGCATTGTGACGCTTCCCGTCCAACCTTGACAAGGCCTTGCCCGGCAACGATAATTCGCCCCCTTCCCCAATGGTGATGTAGCTCAGTCGGTTAGAGCGAGGGATTCATAACCCCTAGGTCGGCAGTTCGATTCTGCCCATCACCACCACCCTTCCCTGCCGGGCCTATAATCCTTGCCTACCTCCTTTTTGCCGGCGGCGTGGCATGCGACTGATTCTCTTCCTGACGCTGGGTGTGCTGCTGCCGGGAGCTGCGGCGCAGGCACCGGCCGAACGCCTCGAGGGACCGGCCGTCAAGGTCGACGATGCCTGGATCTACAACAAGATCAACGGCTGGAACGGCGAGCTGGAGGATATTTCCGTCGTCCGGGTCAAGGAGGTCACGGCCCAGGGCATCCTCCTGCAGGCTACCGCCCTTGATGGCAGCAGCCCGGCCCTCATCCGTCGCACCGCTGGTTTCAACGTTTTCAGCATCGAGGCGCCGAATCTCGTCCGCACCATGCGGCCCCACTATCCGAACTTCTCCTTCCCCCTGTGGGTTGGCAAGACCTGGGAGGGCAAGGTGGCTTTCGAGAGCAGCGACCAGCCCGCAAAGATGGTGCAGGCGGAACTGAGGGCGCGCGTCGCAGGCTACGAGACGGTAACGGTGCCCGCGGGAACGTTCTACGCGCTGAAAATCGTGATCGAAGGCGCGTACCGGGCGCAAAACCTCGAGTTCACCTGGACCGGCCGCATCGAGGATACGCTCTGGTATGCGCCGCAGGTGCGCAATGCCGTCCGCTATGAATACCGCGACTCGTCCGGCGGCAGCCCCCACAACCACGAAATCCACGAACTGGTGAATTACTGGCTGGTGCCCTGATCAGGGTACGTGCCTGACATAGGTGCTGGCCTCGATGTGGCCGGGTACGCGCTCGAGCACCTGGGCATAGAGCTCCTTGGCCTTGCGGCTGCGCTTCAGGGCGGCCTCGGCGCGCGCCCAATACACCAGCAGCGTGGCGTCGGCGGGATAGCGCGCCGAGACTTCTGCGGCATGCTTCGACAGATCCTCCCAGCGCGAAAGCGCTTCCTCGCAGACCATGATGCGGACATGGGCGGTGTAGTTCCACGGGCTCTCGGCCAGCACTTTCCTGCCGCTCTGGATGGCGTCGTTCCAGCGGTAGAGCGCCATCTGCGGCAGCATCAGGCCGAGCCGGGCCTCGAGGGAGCGCGGGTTGACTTCAGCGGCGCGCTGGTAGCGCTTTTCCGATTCGGCGTACTTGCCCTGCAGGTGCAGCAGCCAGGCCGTGCGCATGATGGCGAATTCGTTGACGGGCTGGCGATTGGCCATGGGCTCGATCAGGCTGAGCGCATCCGCATACTTGCCGACGTATTCCAGCCGGTACGATTCCGACCAGGGATCCGGTTGCGCGCCGGCCAGGGGTGCCAGCAGCAGCGCGGCGATGGCCACGGCGGTTTTGGCGAGCAGGCGTTGTAGCGTCGTCATGAGGCTTCTCCTTTGCACGATTTCATATTGCGTGTTGTCCGCCTCAAGGGTTGCCCCCGGGCGCTTGCTGCAGTTCGGCCTCCCAGCGCCTGTTCGGCGTGCCGAGCTTCAAGCGCCGGATGCCGACTCCCGGTTCGATCCAGGCCTGGGTTTCATAGTGCCAGACCAGGCCGGGGGCAAGGCGCAGGACATGCGTGCCTTCCTGTACCCAGGCGCCGCTCGGCTCATCCCATTTCCGCCGGTAGCTGCTGTCGCAGCTGGCGCCGAGGGGATGCAGCAGGTCGCAGAGCAGGCGCTGTCCGGCCGAGAGCGGCAGGAGCCGCGCGGGCGGGCGGTCGCGCCACTGGTCGGCAACCGCCGAGAGCGGCGTCAGGCCGAGGGCCAGCAGCCACAGGTCGAGCATGGGGTCGCGGCGCGCGTTCCGGTCGTAGAAACCCAGGACGGCGGCAGTTTCCACATAGGCCGCCGAGGCTCCCCTGCCGGTCTCGAGGCGGGATTGGCCAAGCAGGGTGAGCTTGGCGCGCAGCGTGGCAACCACTGTGTTGCCATCGGGGCCGCGCAGGCGGTACGAGAGGATTTTGTCGCGCGACAGCCGCATCGCCGAGGCGAGCCGCTCGTCGCTGAGGGCCGTGCTGACCTCCTCGTCCTGCCCGGGCAGATGGAAAAGCCGGAACTCGCGGGAGTGCATGACGTTGCGAACCAGGACGTTGGTCAGGTGGAAGGGGCGCGTCGGACTGCCCAGCTCGTCGTCCCGCTGCACCTGCAGGTGCAGATGTGGCTCAGGCGACCGCCCCGAGCTGCCGCAGGCGGCGACTTGCTGCCCGGCCGCCACCCATTCGCCGATGCAAACCTTGATGCTGCCGCGCTTGAGATGGGCGAGCAGCACATGCAGGCCGCCGACACGCAGCAGGATGAAGTTTCCCCAGTTGTTGGCAATGTCGGCGTCCCCTGGCAGCGAGTCGGCGAGATCGTCGCATAGCCTCACGACCTGCCCTGCGGCCGGTGCCAGAACGGGCGCACCGAAGCAGAAGTAATCCTCGCGCAAGGCGCCATCGCCGCCATGGTTGCGGCCGTTCTCCGCGATGTCGAAATCGAGCGCATGCTGCCAGGGCTGCTGGTGCGTGTGCGATCCGTCGAAACCCTGCGTGACACGCCATTCGCCATGGAAGGGCAGCTGCAAGGGCAGACTGTCTGCGGTGCCGCCGCGCGCTTCCGCCAGCCGCGAGCGCTCGAGGTTGATTTCCGGCGAGTCAGGGTTGTCCAGTACCAGCACCGGCTGGCGGGCCGCCAGGCGCGCGCCAAGGCTGCCGAGCATCAGGTAGGCGGCTCCCAGGAAAGGCGTTGTCAGCAGGAGCAGATGCAGGGGCTGCAACAGCACTTCGAACACGATCACCAGCCAGCCCGCCAGCGCGCTGCCGGCCAGTGCCGTGAGAAAGCTGGCGCGGCCGGGAACGGCGAAAAAGCCCCCCAGTGCCATCGCCACCAGGGAGAAATTGAAGGCGAGCGAGGTGGCATCGCTGCCGCCGAGCAGGTGCACGGTGAGGGTCCCCGTCGCATAGCCTGCAGCCGCCAGCAGGCCCAGGTAGCGCGAAGCCGCCAGAATTCCGGCGAAAACGAGCGCGCCTGCGGCGGGATAGGGAATCAGCAGCAGCCAGCCGATCGAAACGAAGAAGCGGTCCAGCCATGGCCAGGGCAGAAGGGGGTCGCTGATTGCCAGGGCACTGGCCGGCAGGGCAGACGGGGCGTTGACCTGCCAGGCGAGAAAGACCGCCCAGCAGGCAAGGACAAACGGCAGGCTGAGCACCGGCAGGCGGGTAGTTTTCCAGAACAGGGCGGCCAGCCAGTGCGCCAGCAGCGTGGAAAACAGCGCGGCAAGAACGATCCAGAGGAAATATGCGCCGTCCAGGGAATGGAAGGCGCCGATGACCAGCCCGCACAGCAGGCCATTGACGAGATGCAGCCGGCCGCTGGTCGGGAGCTGGAAAAGGCGCGCCCACAGGGCGGCGGCGAACAGTCCCGTCAGACCGCCCAGGGCGGCCCGGGGCGTCCACCAGGTGAGCGCGGCAAACCAGGCACCGATCCAGGGCGAGTGACTAAAGAAAACCGCGGCATAGGTCTTGGCCAGGGAGCGTGCCAGGTGGACGACGGAAAGCTTGGCAGTCGGTAGGCCGCTCATCGTGATGGCGTCGGGTTGGGAAATGGCGCGTGCAGCGCATCCGGCACGCGCTCCAGTTCCGTCAGGGTCTGCAGGGTCTCGGCCAGGCGGATCGGCTCGATCGATCCGTCCTGCATGACCATCACGACGGCCGGGCGACTCTGGATGAACTGCATCCACTGCGTATTGTTGTAGGCGCCTGCGGGGGAAATCAGCAGGGCGTCGCCGACGTTGAGCGGTGGCAGCATGACGGAGGCGCGCACCGTGTCGATGTTCATGCAAAGCGGCCCGTAAAGGACGGTTTCCTCGGCGAGCCCTTCGACCGGCTGCAGCGGCCGCACATCGTGGTTGTACCAGTAGGCGGTAAACAGCAGATTGACGCCGGCATCGAGAATCGCGGCGCGGCGACCGTCGGGAAGGCGCTTGCCGCCAACGACGCGGGTGACCAGGACCTCGGCATCGTCGACGAGGGCGCGGCCAGTTTCGAGGACCAGTGCGGGCACGGGCTTGCCCAGGGCGGCACGCCCGCGCGTGGCTTCGGCGAGGGCGGTCACGATGGCTTCGGCGTATTGCTCGAAACTCGGCACCGTCTGGTCGGGCGGCAGATACAGGCCCTGCAGGGAGTTGCGGGAAGCGAAGCCCCCGCCAATATCCAGGTATTCGATGCGGCAGCCGGTTTCGCGCTCGGCGGCTTCCATGAACTCGGCCATGATGCGGGCCTGCTGGGCGTAGGCGCGCACGTCGAGGATGAAAGTGCCGATGTGGCTGTGCAGGCCGGTGAGCTGCAGCCATTGGCTGGCGCCGATGCGCCGGGCTGCGTCCATTGCCGCGCCGGATTCGTAATTGAAGCCGAAGCGGCTCCACGGTTCCGTGTGGCCGGTGTCGAAATTCATTCGCAGCCCGACCGGCACCTGCCTGCCGAGACGCTGCGCAATCTGCTCCACCGCGAACAGCTCGTCGAGGTGGTCGAGATGCAGCGCTGCGCCTTCGAGCAAGGCCTGTTCAAGGGCGGCGGCCGGTTTCCAGGGACCATTGAAGATGATGCGCGAACCCGGCACCCCGAGGGCCCGCGCCTTGCGGTATTCCAGTTCGGACACCACTTCGGCCCAGGAACCCTCCTGGTGCAGGACATTGCATATGGCGCCAAGATAATTCGTCTTGTACGACCAGCCATGGCGCACTTTCGGCCAGCGGGTGGAAAAGGCGCGACGCAGGTGGCGGGCGTTTTCTCGCAGCCGTTTCTCGGAAACGATGAAAAGGGGGGAGCCGTATTGCTCCAGCAGCGGCGGGATGGCCACGCCATCGAGCTCGGATTGATGCAACTGCGGGCGCAGCGCGCCGAACTTGTTCATGCCGCCTGGGCGATGCGGCGTCAGGACGGGCTTGCTCCAGGGGGTGCGCTGCTTCATGGTTGTTGGCTTTCCGGTTCCGAGTGGCCCTCAATCATCAGGGATTCGAAGGACGACAGCGGGACGATGGTTTCCTCGGCATAGCGTATGAACAGCATCCCCGGCCGGGGCGGCTGCAGCGCAGGCGGCGCCTCCCCCAGCGCGAGGGCCAGCAGCATCGCCGGCAGGTTGCGCCCGACGCCCTGCGAAAGATAGATCCAGGCAGGGAAGCGCGGATTGATCTCGATCAGTTGATAGACGCCCTGGTTGTCGCGCATGACTTCGATCTCGATGGGGCCCTTCCACTTCAGCGCAGCGACCAGACGCTGCGCGGTTTTGGCCAGTTCCTCGTCATGGATCGAAATGCCCGCCCAGGCCTTGCCGCGGCTGGTGGTGGCGCGCTTCTTCATCATGACTTCGCCGAGCAGCGCCCCCGTGCCGTCGCCGATGCCGGCGAGATTGCATTCCTCGCCGGTGATGCGCCGCTGCACCAGCACCGGCAGCCCCCATTCGGCGACGATCGCACGAAAGGCGATTTCTGCTTCCTCGCGGTTGGCGGCCATCCGGGCATCGTAGAAGACGCCCTTCACCATCAGCGGGAAAGGCCAGTCCTTGCGTTCGCAATCGCGGAAAAAATCGGCTTGGGTGATGGGAAGGGTTTCCGGGCTGGCCACCCCAGCCTCGCGGGCCAGATCGGAGAGTCGGTCCTTGGCGCGCCTGGCCAGCTGCTCCGGGCCGGGCAGATAGCTGCGAATGCCGAGCGCGGCCAGGCGCGGCGCCAAATTGACCAGCAACGGCAACTCCGCATCGAGGCAGGGCAGAAGCACGTCGATGCGCTCGATGTCATGAATCTCAGCCAGCCGCTCAAAAAAAGCATCCGTGCCGCTGCCCGGGTAGGAAAGCAGATGGGCGCTGTCGCAATATTCACGGCGGTGCAGGCCGGGATCCAATGCGTCGTAGCCGAGGCCGACGATGCGGATGCGTTGGCCGTAGGCTTCGCGCAGGCAGCGCGCCACCGCCAGGCCGGCGCCCGGATTGTCGGGCACTGCGTTCATGCCGGTGATGGCGACGGTGAGCACGGGGTCGTGCTTCATCTGAACGTATTTCGCAGCAGATTGGCGAATTCGATCACGTCGCGTTCTGCGGCCAGGATATCCACCTCGAACTCTTCGGACAGGGAAGCAACGATGCCGGGAAGGTCGGTTCCCTGCTGGAGCCGCCGCAGAATGGCCAGGCCCGATCCGTTTACGCTAAAACTATTGCCGGTCACCGGATCAAATACGAAACCGCTGTCGCTGAGGGCCAGCCGCATCAAGTGCTCCGGCTTTGGCAACTCCAGCGCCCGGCCTTGTTTATCCTGGTTATTGTCCATGAGCCCCCCCGATGCGGCTATTATGCGTGCAGATGGAGACAATGGGTGCATCGCCAAGGAATGCCGGCAGAATGTGCGAATAAAAACCTTGAATGCATGAAAAAACCTGCCAAATATGCCTCCGGGGACCGAGGCTGAGCGATGATGGCCACCAGGATTGATGCCCGCGGCCAGCCGATCAGGCATCAGTTGTATTTTCTGGTGCTGGCTGCCGTCCTGCCCCTGATTCTGGTATTTGCCTATGATCTCTACCAGGAAACTCAGGACGGTTTTCGGCGTGCGCAAGACGAGGCTCAGCGTCTTGCCAAGGTGGCGGCGGCGGATGCGCAGGGCTATTTTGCCAGGACGGAACAGAGGCTCGGCGACATCGCCCGCCGCGTCGAGGTGGGCAGCCTCGAGCCGGCGCGCTGCAAGTCGCTGTTCGCCGATATCGAAACCATCCGCCGTGAATATGCCGGCCTGGCCATGGTTGACCGGGACGGAAGGCTGGTGTGTCTTGCCGGCGACGACAAGGAGCCATCGCTCGAAGGGCTGACGGCGGCCCGGCCCCTGCTGGCCCTGATCGGCGGATATCCGCAAATCCTGGTTGGCGCCCCGGTCAGGGGCCGCGCGACCGGGAAATGGATGCTTCCGCTGGCGTATCCGGTGCGTGGCGGCGATGGCGGTGCCGCGGGCATGGTGATTGCCGCCGCGGAATTGAACCGGTTTCAGTCCCTGGTCGTCTCGCTGGATCTGCCGGACAAGCCGAAATTCCTGATCATTAAAAGCGATGGCCTGGTCGTCGCCAGCTCGCAGGATCCGGACCGGTACATCGGCCAGAGCGGCAACGGAGAAGCGCTGATCCGGACCGTCATCGACCGGCGCAGCGGCATCCTGCGCGGGCAGTTCCTGGATGGCGTGGAACGGATCTACGGATTTCATCCTGTCAGCGGGACCGACTGGATTGCCATCATCGGCCTCGATGTCGCCCCCATCCGTGAAGGCGTGCAGGAGAGCGCACGCAGGCATGGCGTTTACGGCCTGGCCGTAATAGCAATCGCCCTGTTCCTGTCATTCGCTTTGGGACGGCGCATCTCGGCGCCGATTGCGGCGGTAGCACGGGCCGCCCACGCCTTTGGCGAGGGCCGGCGCGAGACGCGGGCACCGGTGGCGGGCGCCAGGGAAGTGGCCGAAGTCGCGCTCCAGTTGAATCACTTGTTCGGCACCCTCGCCGATCGGGAACGTTCCCTGGTCGAAACACAGGAAATGCTCGACGGCCTGCTGGAATCGATGGATCGCGTACTGTGGTCCTTTGCGCCCGACATGAGCGCGGTGTTCTTCGCCAGCGATTCGTCGAAGAAGCTGTTTGGCCATGAGGCGGCGGCGTTCCGCGCCAATCCCCGCCTCTGGCTGGAACTGATCCATCCGGAAGATCGCCCGCAGGCCGAGGAGGCGTTGGATCGAATCATCCACTCCGGTGCCGGTGCCATGGAGTACCGCATCGTCCATCCGGACGGTGAAACCCGCTGGGTGCAGGTACGCTGGCGCCATGCCGCCGAGGGGCAGGGCAAGCCGGCACGCTTGGACGGCATCGTCACGGACATTACCGAGCGCAAGCAGGCGGAGGAGGAAAACCGCCAGCTGCTGGCGATCGTCGAGCAGAGCCTGAATGAAATCTACGTTTTCGACGTTGCCACCCTGCGCTATGAATACGCCAACAGCGGCGCGCTGCAGAATCTCGGCTATTCCTTCCGCCATTTGCGCCTGCTGACGCCGATGGACCTGATGCCGCAGTACTCGGAAGGCGCCCTGCTGAGGATGATCGCGCAGCTGACCCATCGGGAAAAGGCGCAGCAGGTCTTCGAAACGATCCATCGCCGGTCCGATGGCAGCGATTACCCCGTGGAAGTGCATTTGCAGTGCGTCGAGCGGGAGGGGCGCTGGAAATGCCTCGCCGTCGTGATCGACATATCCGAGCGCCAGCGCGCACAGTCCGAAATCATGAAGCTGACCAGCTCGCTCGAGCGCCGCGTGGTCGAGCGAACGGCGGAGCTGGCGCAGGCCAATGCCGAACTGGAATCGTTTGTTCACTCCATTTCCCATGACCTGCGCACGCCGTTGCGGGCCATCAACGGCTATGCAACCATCCTGGCCGAGGAACAGAAAGAGCGCCTGGATCCGAATTCAATCGAGATGCTGAAGCGCATCGCACGTGGTGCAGTGCACATGGGCGAGGCGATCGATGACCTGCTGACCCTCGCGCGCGTAGGCCGTGACGGCATGAATCTCATGCAGGTGGATATGACGGCGATGGCGCGCACCATCGTCGAGGAGCTGCATCAAGAGAACCCGGCGGCGCAGGTGACGATACACGCCATGCCTGCGGCGATGGCCGATCCGATACTGTTGCGCCAGGCCATGCTCAACCTGATCGGCAATGCCCTGAAGTTCACTTCGAGGCGCACCGATGCCCGGATCGAAATCGGTGCGACGCAGGAGCAGGGTGGGCCGCCGGTGTATTTCATCAGGGACAACGGCGCCGGCTTTGACCCGGCACATGCCGCAAAGCTGTTTGGGGTTTTCCAGCGCCTGCACCAGGAATCGGAATTCCCCGGTGCCGGCGTCGGCTTGGCCATCGTCAAGCGCATCATCGAACGTCACGGCGGCAGCGTCTGGGCGGAGGCCGCGCCGGGGAAAGGGGCAACATTCTGTTTCACCCTGCCTTGAAAACGGGCCCGATGACCTATAATTCATATATATGAATCCCATTGTCTCCGCGATTATCAGCAGCATTATCGAGAACATCTTGGAGTCGGCGATGGCGCCAGCGCCAGCCATGCCGCCGAGCGCGCCGGTCGGGATCGTGCGGCCGGCGCTGCAGAACGGGCCGCTGGCGACGATGAGTCCGCCGAATAACGGCTACGCCCAGTTCAACGACCAGACGCTGCGACTGGCGGCCAGCCTGCAGATCCGCGATATACAGAACCGCATCGTCATGTCGGGCAGCGTCCAGCAGCCGGTTCCCGTGCTCTACAAGCTCGATGAATACGGTTCCGTGCAGCGCGTCTGGGTATTGACCCAGGAAGAGGCGGAAGTCGCCGAGCAGATCATCAAGCAGAAGAAATCCGCCCCCCCGAAGTAGTGGCCAAGAAGCTTTACATCAAGACCTTCGGCTGCCAGATGAACGAGTACGATTCCGACCGCATGGTCGACGTGCTCGCCGCCGAGGGAATCGAGAAGACCGATTCCCCCGAGGACGCCGACGTCATCCTCTTCAATACCTGCTCGGTGCGTGAGAAGGCGCAGGAGAAGGTCTTTCACGACCTCGGCCGCGTGCGGCTGCTCAAGCAGGCGAAGCCCGACCTCGTCATCGGCGTCGGCGGCTGCGTGGCGAGCCAGGAGGGCGAGGCCATCGTGCGGCGCGCGCCCTACGTCGATCTCGTCTTCGGCCCGCAGACCCTGCACCGCCTGCCGCAGCTGATCCGCGAACGCCGCATCTCGGGCAGGCCGCAGGTGGATGTCTCCTTCCCGGAGATCGAGAAGTTCGATGCCCTGCCGCCGGCGCGCGTCGAGGGCGGCTCCGCCTTCGTCTCCGTCATGGAAGGCTGCAGCAAGTTCTGCACCTACTGCATCGTGCCCTACACGCGCGGCGAGGAAATCTCGCGTCCGCTCAACGGCGTGCTGGCAGAGATCGCCGGGCTGGCGGCGCAGGGGGTGCAGGAAGTCACCCTGCTCGGCCAGAACGTGAACGCCTATCGCGGCCTGATGGATGATGGCGAGGCGGCCGACTTTGCCTTCCTGCTCGAGTGCGTGCACGACATCCCCGGCATCGAGCGCATCCGCTACACCACATCCCACCCGCGCGAGATGACGCAGCGCCTGTTCGATGCCTATGCGCGCCTGCCCAAGCTGGTGTCCCACCTGCACCTGCCCGTGCAGTCCGGCTCCGACCGCGTGCTGGCGGCGATGAAGCGCGGCTACACCGTGCTGGAGTACAAGTCCATCGTGCGCAAGCTGCGTGCGGCGCGCCCCAACATCTCGTTGTCGACCGACTTTATCATCGGCTTCCCCGGCGAGACGGAGGCTGATTTCGAGGCAACGATGAAGCTGATCGACGAGGTCGGCTTCGACGCCTCCTTCAGCTTCCTCTACAGCCCGCGCCCCGGCACGCCGGCGGCGGAACTGGCCGACGACACGCCGCAGGACGTGAAGGCGCGGCGCCTGAAGCGGCTGCAGAAACGCATCGAGACGCAGGCGCAGGCCATCAGTGCGGCGATGGTCGGCACGGTGCAGCGCATCCTGGTCGAGGGCGTGTCTAAGAAGGACGCGAGCGAACTGGCAGGCCGCACCGACAACAACCGCATCGTCAATTTCGCCGGCCAGCCTCGCCTGGCCGGCCGCTTCGTCGACGTGCTCATCACCGCCGCCCTGCCGCATTCGCTGCGCGGCGAGATCGTCACCCGCGAATCGTGAGAACTAGGCCCCTCGAAGTCGTGCTGTCGCCCGTCGACAACCAGCGCCTCGCCAACTTGTGCGGCGCGCTCGACGAGAACCTGCGCCAGATCGAGGCCGCCTACGATGTCGCCATCGCCCGCCGCGGCGAGCACTTCAGCGTGCGCGGCCACCCCAACCAGTCGGCGCAGGCCGCCGCCGCCCTGCAGCATTTCTACTCGGAGGCAGCCGAGCATCTTTCCATCGACGCCATCCAGCTCGGCCTGGTCGAGCTGGGGCAACTGGCTGAGCGCGGCCAGGCCAATCAGCCCGGCCTGCTCACGCGCAAGCCCGAACTGCACGGCCGCACGCCGCGCCAGGTGCAGTACCTGCGCCAGATCCAGGCGCACGACATCACCTTCGGCATCGGCCCGGCCGGCACCGGCAAGACCTATCTGGCCGTGGCGAGCGCCGTTGACGCCTTCGAGCGTGACCAGGTCAGCCGCATCGTGCTGACGCGCCCGGCCGTCGAGGCCGGCGAGCGCCTTGGCTTCCTGCCGGGCGACCTGGCGCAGAAGGTGGATCCCTACCTGCGCCCGCTCTACGATGCGCTCTACGACCTGATGGGCTTCGACAAGGTGGCGAAGCTCTTCGAGCGCCAGGCCATCGAGATCGCGCCGCTTGCCTACATGCGCGGGCGCACGCTCAACCACGCCTTCATCATCCTCGACGAGGCGCAGAACACCACGCCGGAGCAGATGAAGATGTTCCTCACGCGCATCGGCATCGGCGCGCGGGCGGTGGTCACCGGCGACGTCACCCAGATCGACCTCGGGCGCGGCATGAAGAGCGGGCTGATCGAGGCCTCGCGCATCCTGCGTGAGGTGCGCGGCATCGCCTTCACCGAGTTCCTCGCCGAGGACGTGGTGCGCCATCCGCTGGTGGCGCGCATCGTCAATGCCTATGAAAAGCACGAAACGAAACGCGACGGCGGCGCCGCTTAGCCTGAGCGTTCAGTATGCGACGAAAGCGGAGGGCCTGCCGACGCGCACCGAGGTGCGCAAGTGGGTGCGGGCGACGCATCCGGGCGCGGCCGAGCTCACGGTGCGCTTCGTCGATGCGGAGGAAGGCCGGTCGCTCAATGCGCAGTACCGCGGCAAGGACTACGCTACCAACGTGCTGACGTTTCCCTATGCGCGCGCCCCCGTGCTGGCCGGCGACCTGGTGCTGTGCCTGCCGGTGGTGTTGCGCGAGGCGGCAGAGCAGTGCAAGCCGGCCCCCGCCCATTTCGCCCACCTCGTCGTGCATGGTATGCTGCATCTGCAGGGATACGATCACATGACGGGCGCAGACGCCCGCGCCATGGAGGACAGGGAGTGTGAAATCCTGGCCGGCCTCGGTTATCCCGATCCTTATTGATTCCGCATGGAACCTTCTCCGAGTCGACCATCGCTGCTTGAACGCCTGTCCGCGCTGCTGATGCGCGAGCCGGAGGACCGCGAGCAGCTGATTGCGCTGCTGCACTCGGCCTTCGAGCGCAACCTGCTCGACGCCGACGCCCTGTCCATCATCGAGGGCGCGCTGGCCGTTTCCGACATGCAGGTGCGCGACATCATGATCCCGCGCGCCCAGATGGAAGTGATCTCGATCGCCGATTCCGCCACGGCCATGACGGCGAAGGCGATCGAGACGGCGCATTCGCGCTTTCCCGTCACCGGAGAGAACAAGGACGACGTGATCGGCATCCTGCTTGCCAAGGACCTGCTGCGCCTGCATGCCGGCGAGGACGTCGCCGTGCGCGACATGCTGCGCCCGGCGATCTTCATTCCCGACTCGAAGCGCCTCAACGTGCTGCTGCGAGAATTCCGCGCCTCGCGCAACCACATGGCCATCGTCGTGGACGAATACGGCGGCGTCGCCGGGCTGGTGACCATCGAGGACGTGCTCGAGCAGATCGTCGGCGACATCGAGGACGAATACGATTTCGACGAGGCTGCCGACAACATCCTGCTCGACCAGGCTGGCCATTACCGCGTCAAGGCCACCACCGCGGTCGCCGATTTCAACGCCGCCTTCGGCACGCATTTCAGCGACGCGGAATACGATACCGTCGGCGGCATGGTGATCCATCAACTCGGCCGCCTGCCCAAGCGCGGCGAGGTCGTGCAAGTCGGCGGCCTGCGCATCCAGGTGCTGCGGGCCGACAGCCGGCGGGTGCACACGCTGCTGGTGGATCGGCCGCAAGCGGCGGCATGAGCCGGGCGACGCTGCATTTCGCTGTGGCGTTCCTCCTTGGCGCCGCCGCGGTTCTCGGTTTTGCCCCCTTCCAGCTGTTTCCCCTGCCGATCCTCGCCCTGGCGGCGCTGGCGTGGCTCTGGCGGCAGGCTTCGCCGCGCCGGGCGGCCAGCCTCGGTTTCGCCTTCGGCGCCGGCCTGTTCCTGGCCGGCGTCTCGTGGGTGTATGTCAGCCTGCATGTCTTCGGCGGCATGCCGCCGTTGCTGGCCGGACTGGCAGCCTTTCTGTTCTGCTGCCTGCTGGCGCTGTTTCCGGCCCTGGCAGGCTTCCTCTTCGCCAGGCTGCGCCGCGATCGCGTGTGGACGGATGCGCTGCTGGCCGCCGCCGCCTGGACGCTGACCGAATGGCTGCGCGGCTGGGTGCTGACAGGCTTTCCCTGGCTGGCCTTCGGCTACGCCCAGACGCCGCCCAGTCCGCTGGCAGGCTTCGCCCCCGTGCTCGGCGTGTATGGCGTGGGCTTTGTTGCCGCGCTGATTGCCGTCCTCGCGGGACTGACTTTCGGCGAACGCCGGCATTGGCTGCAGACGGGCGTCGCGATCGTGGCGCTGCTGGCAGTCGGCGCCGGATTGATGCGCATCGAATGGACGCAGCCAGCCGGCAGGCCGCTCAGCGTGAGCCTGCTGCAGGGGAACATCGAGCAGAGCCTGAAATGGAAGCCCGAGCGCCTGCAGCAATCGCTCGACACTTACCTGCGGCTGGCACGCGCCCATCCGGCGCAGCTCATCGTCTTGCCGGAAACCGCACTGCCGCTGATGCTCGACCAGTTGCCGCGCGATTACGTCGCGGAACTGCGCCGGCCGGCGCTCGCGCTGGCCGGCAACGTCCTGCTCGGCATCGCCGCGCAGGACGCGCAGGGCCGCTACTACAACAGCGCCGTGACGTTTTCGGCGAACGGCCCGCAGACCTACAGCAAGCAGCATCTGGTGCCCTTCGGCGAGTTCACGCCGCCGGCCTTCGCCTGGACGATGGCGCTGCTGAAGATCCCGATGTCGAATTTCACCCCCGGCGCCGCCGTCCAGCCGCCGCTGGCCATCGCCGGCGAGAAGGTGGCGGTGAACATCTGCTACGAGGACGTCTTCGGCGAGGAGGTCATCCGCGCCCTGCCCGAGGCGACGCTGCTGGTGAATCTCTCCAACACGGCCTGGTTCGGCGATTCGCTGGCCCAGCCGCAGCACCTGCAGATCGCCCAGATGCGCGCCCTGGAAACCGGCCGCTTCATGCTGCGCGCCACCAACACCGGCATGACTGCCATCGTCAATCCGCGCGGGCGCGTCGAGCGCATGCTGCCGCCCTTCGGTGAAGGCGTGCTGCTCGGCGAGGTAAGTGGCTACGGCGGCGCGACGCCATATGTTCGCTGGGGCAATGCCGCAGTGCTGCTGCTGGTCGTGGCGGGCCTGGCCGGCCCCCTGCTGGGGTTGCGCCGCAGTGCACATTGACCCGGGGCGGGGAAGTGTGCAGAATCCGCGCACCCGATAACGAAACCAGCCGGACAGCACAAGGCGAGGCAGACAAAAGGTCTGCCGTGGGAGGAGGGGGAACGGGGGCTTCGGCCCCCGTTCTTTTTTCAGTATCCGAGAGAGTGGTTGCCGAGATCGATGGTGAGCACGGCGCGTCCGATCGCAGTGGCGGCGGCGCGCACGAAGCTCTGCACCCACGGCGTCGGTTCGGCGTAGGCGGCATCCTTCTGCGTCTTGGCCAGACAGAGGATCTTGTCGGCCAGCAGCAGTTTGCCGACGGGGTTGGTCGGCACGCAGCCGGCCGCCTCGAATTCCTTCCCCAGCCATTCCTGCGCCTGGCGCGCATCCATGCCGGCCAGATCGGCGTCGTGCAGATCGAACTCGTGCCGCTCGCCGTTGCCGGTGACAACCGTGACGTGACAGCCCATCGCAGGCTCCGTTTGTGTGGGAACGGGCGAATGTTACCCCATCCGCTTCGCTTGCACAGTCGCAGGACGGACAATCTTGCGTGTCCCCGTCCCGGGCTTGTGACGGTGCCCCGCCCCGATTAGGATGTGCCCCATGACAAATGCTGTTGAGTCGCATGCCGCCGGGGAGGCGGGGCAGAGGCTCGCACTGCGGCGGCCGGCCGAGGACGGCCTGACGGTCGTGCTGGCCGGCCGCTGGTGCCTCGATGAGACGTTGCCCTCGCAGGAAGCCATCGAGCGCGAACTGTCCGCCGCCTTGCGCAGGCTGACTTTCGACACCGCTGCGCTGGGCGACTGGGATTCCGGCCTGCTCACCTTTCTGAGCGGCGTGCTGAAGGCCTGTGCCGCACGCGGCATCGCCGTCGACCAGGACGGCCTGCCCGAGGGCCTGCGCCGCCTGCTGGCGATGGCCGCCGCCGTGCCTGAACAGAAGGTGCCGCCACGCGCCGCCGCCGCGCAATCCCTGCCTGCCCGTGTCGGCGCGGCAACGCTCGACCTGATCCGTGGCGCGCCGGCCATGCTGCGCTTCCTCGGCGAGATCATTCTGTCCTTCCTCCGGCTGTTTGCCGGCCGCGCCCGCTTTCGCGCGAGCGACATGTGGCTGGAGATCGAGCAGGTCGGACCGCGGGCGCTGCCCATCGTCTCGGTGATCAGCTTCCTCGTCGGCCTCATCCTCGCCTATCTCGGCGCCGACCAGCTGAAGCTCGTCGGCGCGCAGGTCTTCATCGCCGACCTGGTGGCGATCGGCATGGTGCGCGAGGTCGGTGCGCTGATGACCGGCATCATCATCGCCGGGCGCACCGGCGCCGCCTTCGCCGCCCAGCTCGGCACCATGCAGGTCAACGAGGAGATCGACGCCTTCCGCACGTTGGGCATCTCGCCGGTGGATTTTCTCGTCCTGCCGCGCATGCTGGCGCTGATGCTGATGGTGCCGCTGCTCACCCTTTACTCGGGTTTCGTCGGCATGTTCGCCGGACTGGTGGTGTCGGTCACCATTTTCGACATCAGCCTGTTCGAGTACTACAACGAGACGCTGCGCGCGCTGGAACTCAAGCACTTCTGGGTCGGCCTGTCGAAGGGCACGGTGTACGGCGCCATGGTGGCTTTCGCCGGCTGCCTGCGCGGCATGCAATGCGGCCGCAGCGCCGAGGCAGTGGGCGAGGCGGCGACCTCGGCGGTGGTGACCGGCATCCTGCTCATTACCATCGCCGCCTCGGTGATGACCATCGTCTATTACCAGCTGGACATCTGATGGACCGGCCGGCGCACATCGAAGTCAGCAACCTGTCCATGGCCTACGGCGATTTCGTCGTGCAGCGCGGCATCGACTTCCGCGTGCGGCAGGGCGACGTCTTCGTCATCATGGGCGGCAATGGCTGCGGCAAGACGACGCTGATGCGCGCCCTGATCGGCCTGCAGCGCCCCGTCGCCGGCAGCGTGCGCTACGGCGGCGAGGATTTCTGGAGTGCGGCGGAGGAAGACCGCGAGCGCATGAAGCGCCGCCTCGGCATCCTGTTCCAGGGCGGCGCGCTGTGGAGTTCGCTCACCTTGGCGGAGAATGTGGCGCTGCCGCTGGCCGAGTACACGGGACTGCCACCCGGACGCGTCGCCGAGATCGTCTCCTTCAAGCTGGCGCTGGTCGGGCTGGCGGGCTTCGAGGACTTTTATCCCTCCGAACTTTCCGGCGGCATGAAGAAGCGGGCCGGCCTGGCGCGGGCCATGGCGCTCGATCCGGACATCCTCATCATCGACGAGCCCTCCTCCGGCCTCGACCCGCTCACGGCGCGCCGCCTCGACGACCTCATCCTCGAGTTGCGCGACAGCCTGGGCGCCACCATCATCGTCATTTCCCACGACCTGGCGAGCATCCTCGCCATTGGCAGCGACTCGATCTACCTGGATGCCGACACCCACACCATGATCGCCACCGGCAACCCGCGCCAGGCGCTGGCTTCCGGCGACGCCAAGGTGCGCCACTTTCTCACCCGAGGTTCTGAATGAGCAGAAAAGCCGACCCCGCCCTCATCGGCGCCTTCGTCCTTGGCGCCATCGCGCTGTCTGTCGTCACCATTCTGCTGGTGGCCGGCGACGACTGGTTTCGCAAGAACAGCCAGCACATGCTGTATTTCGAGGGTGCGGCGCACGGCCTGCAGGTGGGCGCGCCGGTGGTCTTCCTCGGCGTCAAGGTCGGCACCGTGAAGAAGATCGAGATCGGCCTGGACGAATCCAGCCGAAAGTTCGTGGTGCCGGTCGCGATAGAGGTCGAACCGCATATCGTGCGGACGAAAAGCGGCGAGCAGATCGATCTGCGCGACCGCGAGACGCTGCGCCGACTGGTCGAGCGCGGGCTGCGGGCGCGGCTGCGCCTGCAGAGCATTCTTACCGGCCAGCTCTACGTCGACCTCGACTTCCATCCCGACAAGCCGGCCCGCTTCGTCGCCACCGATCCCGAGGTCAGCGAAATCCCCACCGTCCGCACTGCCGTGCAGGAGCTGACCAGCAAGCTGGAAGGCTTTCCGATGGACAAGTTCCTCGCCGACGTTGCCGCCATCGGCACGGCGCTGAGCAAGACGCTGGATACGCCGGAGGTGCGCAACCTGCCCCGCCGCCTCGACGCCACACTGAAGCACCTCGAGTCCCTGGCGGCCAGGCTCGACGCCAAGAGCGGGCCGATACTCGAGGAAACCCGCAGCGATCTGGCCGAGATGAAGAAGGCGCTCGTCGCCGCGCAGGCTGCCATGGCGCGGCTGGAGAGCGCGGC
>UBJH01002331.1_pt1 | contig 20049 bp, 21 predicted proteins | sample 2193721 | NCBI WGS metagenome assembly UBJH01 (sample SAMEA4703186, study PRJEB27089) | metagenome | reverse complement strand
CTGGACGGCCGCCGGCTGCGCCTGGGGCGTCCCGGGTTTGCCGGTGCCCTGCACGGGCTGCCGCTGCCGCCCGCTGCGCGGGCGCTGCTCGCGACCGGCGACACCTGCGTGGCGCTGGCCGACGACAGCGCCTGGCTGGCCGTGTTCCGGCTGGGGGACGAAGTGCGCGCCGAGGCGGGCGAGCTGGCGCGCCGCCTGCGCGATTTCGGCTGCGGCATCACCATCCTTTCCGGTGATTCCGCCGAGGCGGTGGCGCAAGTGGCCAAGGCTTTGGCGATCGAGGATGCCCACGGCGGCATGACGCCCCAGGACAAGCACGATTTCATCGTCCGCCTGCAGCAGCGGGGCGCCGTGGTGGCGATGGTCGGCGATGGCGTGAACGATGCACCGGTGCTGGCGCAGGCACAGGTCTCCGTGGCCATGGGTGGCGGGACGGAACTGGCGCGCAACCAGGCCGACATCGTGCTGCTGGGCGAGGATCTCGGGCGACTGGCGCAGGCGGTGGCGCTGGCGCGTCGCACCCGGCGCATCGTGCGGCAGAACCTCGGCTGGGCTTTCGCCTACAATCTGTCGGCGATCCCGCTGGCGATGCTCGGCTGGATCACGCCGTGGATGGCCGGCATCGGCATGTCGGCCAGTTCGTTGCTGGTGGTGCTGAACGCGCTGCGACTCCAGGGCAGCGGAAAAAACTGATGGAAATCCTCTACTTGCTGATCCCGCTCTCGGTCGTGCTGGTCTTCCTGATCGGCCTGGTCTTCTGGTGGTCGCTCAGGAGCGGCCAGTATGACGACCTGGAAGGGCCGGGCTACCGCGTCTTGATGGATGACGACCGCCCCGATTCGAGCGGCCCCCCCGAACGACGGGCGGCGCCGGAAAATGGAGGGGAGCGTCCCCGGAATTGATGACGATTTGACTCATATCAATTCTTTCCGGAAGCCGTTTATCCATACTTTGCCCAAGGTTTTGGGTTCGGCAACGAATCCGGAGTCTTGTCTCTCTGTTGGGGTTGGGGTGCGCGTTGCGCACCCTTTTTTTGCCCGCATTAAAATAATTTTCAGCTGCAAATGATCGTGGTTTGATAATTTTGACATAAATCAAACATGGAACGATTATTTACAGGTACCCTTGCAACTAATAGGGGTATCCTGCCGGCATCCCCGAAACAATTCTGCGTTACTTAAGCGAGGCCTTCCGTATGGACAACCCATCGACCTACAACTACAAGGTGGTGCGCCAGTTCGCCGTGATGACGGTGGTCTGGGGCATCGTCGGCATGCTGGTCGGCGTCATCATCGCCGCCCAGCTGGTCTGGCCGGAACTCAATCTTGCGGAATGGCTGGGCTATGGCCGCCTGCGGCCGTTGCACACGAATGCGGTGATCTTCGCCTTTGGCGGCTGCGCACTGTTCGCCACGTCCTATTACGTCGTGCAGCGCACCTGCCACACGGCGCTGTTCTCGCCGGGGCTGGCCGCGTTCACCTTCTGGGGCTGGCAGCTGGTGATCGTGCTGGCGGCAGTGACGCTGCCCCTCGGCATCACCACCAGCAAGGAGTACGCCGAGCTGGAGTGGCCGATCGACATCCTCATCACGCTCGTCTGGGTGGCCTACGCCGTCGTCTTCTTCGGCACCATCATGAAGCGCAAGGTGCCGCACATCTACGTCGCCAACTGGTTCTACGGCGGCTTCATCCTGACGGTGGCGCTGCTGCACCTGGTCAACAGCTGCGAGATCCCGGTGACGCTGACCAAGTCCTATTCCTGCTATGCCGGCGTGCAGGACGCCATGGTGCAGTGGTGGTACGGCCACAACGCGGTGGGCTTCTTCCTCACCGCCGGTTTCCTCGGCATGATGTACTACTTCGTGCCGAAGCAGGCCGGCCGGCCGGTGTATTCCTACCGCCTCTCGGTGGTGCACTTCTGGGCGCTGATCTTTACCTACATGTGGGCCGGCCCGCACCACCTGCACTACACTGCGCTGCCCGACTGGACCCAGTCGGTCGGCATGATCTTTTCGCTGGTCCTGCTGGCGCCCTCCTGGGGCGGCATGATCAACGGCATCATGACCATGTCGGGCGCCTGGCACAAACTGCGCGACGATCCGATCCTGAAGTTCCTCATCACCAGCCTGTCGTTCTACGGCATGAGCACCTTCGAGGGGCCGATGATGTCGATCAAGACGGTCAATGCCCTGTCGCACTACACCGACTGGACGGTCGGCCATGTCCACAGCGGCGCGCTCGGCTGGGTGGCCTTCATTTCCATCGGCTCGATCTACTACCTGATCCCGCGCCTGTTCGGCAAGGAGCAGATGTACAGCGTGAAGCTGATGACGGCGCATTTCTGGATCGCCACCATCGGCGTCGTGCTCTACATCGCCTCGATGTGGATCGCCGGCGTGATGCAGGGCCTGATGTGGCGCGCCACCAACCCGGACGGCACGCTCACCTATGCCTTCGTCGAGAGCGTCAAGGCGACCTATCCCTACTGGGCCATCCGCTTCCTCGGCGGATTGATGTTCCTGACGGGCATGCTGCTGATGGCCTGGAACATCTGGAAGACAGTGGCCGGGGCGAAGGCCTATGACGCGCCGGTGCTGGCGCCGGCCGGGCAGCACGCCTGAACGAAGGGGAATGAAATGAAACTCACACACGACTTCATCGAACGCAACATCGGCTGGATGATCGGCCTGACCATTCTGGTGGTCAGCGTCGGTGGCCTGGTCGAGATCGTGCCGCTGTTCTTCCAGAAATCCACCACCCAGCCGGTGGCAGGCCTGAAGCCCTACGACGCGGTGCAGCTGACCGGGCGCGACATCTACATCCGCGAGGGCTGCTACAACTGCCACTCGCAGATGATCCGCCCGTTCCGCGCCGAGACCGAGCGCTACGGCCACTACTCGGTGGCCGGCGAGTTCGTCTATGACCACCCCTTCCAGTGGGGCAGCAAGCGCACCGGCCCGGACCTGCATCGCGTCGGCGGGCGCTACTCGGATGAATGGCATCGCGTGCACCTGATCAACCCGCGCGATGTGGTGCCGGAGTCGAACATGCCGCCCTATGCCTTCCTCGACCGTCCGGCCAGGTCCGAGGACATCGAGGCCAAGATGCGCGCGCTGCGCATGGTCGGCGTGCCCTACCAGGACGCCGAGATCGCCGGCGCGAAGAAGATGCTCGAAGGCAAGACCGAGCTCGACGCCCTGATCGCCTATTTGCAGGGTCTGGGCACGGCCTTGAAGCAGAGGTGAGCGATGGACATCAACGACATGCGTTCGATCGTCACGGTGCTGGCCTTCGCCACTTTCGTCGGCATCGTGCTCTGGGCCTTTAGCGGACGGCGCCGCGCGGCTTTCGACGAAGCCGCCAGGCTGCCTTTTACGGAAGATGAACTGCCGGGCGAGGCCCGCCAGCGCAAGGAAGGGAAAGCATCATGAGCGATTTCGTCAACGGATTCTGGAGCGTGTACGTGGCGCTCCTCACCCTGGTCAGCGTCGTCGGTTGCGGCGTCTTCCTCTGGGTGCAGAGCAAGGCCAAGGCGACTGCCGCCTCGTCCGGCGAAGTGAAGACCATGGGCCATGTCTGGGACGGGGATCTGGCCGAGTACAACAACCCGCTGCCGCGCTGGTGGAGCTGGCTGTTCTACATCACCGTTGTCTTTGCGCTGGGCTACCTTGCGGCCTATCCGGGCCTGGGCAGCTACCAGGGCGCCTTCAAGTGGAGCTCGCTCGGCCAGTACGAAGGTGAAATGCAGCAGGCCGAGGCGCAGTACGCGCCGATCTTCGCCAGGTTCCAGAGCCAGGACATCAAGGCGGTGGCCGCCGACCCGGAAGCGAAGAAGATGGGCGAGCGCCTGTTCCTCACTTATTGCGCGCAATGCCACGGTTCGGATGCGCGCGGCGCGAAGGGCTTTCCCAACCTGACGGACAAGGATTGGCTGTGGGGCGGCGAGCCCGAGCAGATCAAGACCTCGATCCTCGAGGGACGCCAGGGGGTGATGCCGCCGCACGCCCAGTTGGGCGCGGAGCCGGTCAAGGACCTGGCCCACTACGTGCGCTCGCTCTCGCCGGGCAAGCTGGCCCACGACAGCGCCCGCGCCGCGCGCGGCAAGGAAGCCTTCGCCACGGTCGGCTGCGCCGGTTGCCACGGGCCGGACGCGAAAGGCATGGCCGCGGTGGGTGCGCCCAACCTGACCGACTCGGTCTGGCTCTACGGTTCGTCCGAGGCGACCGTGATCGAAACCATCGGCAAGGGCCGCAGCAACAAGATGCCCGCCCACAAGGAGTTCCTCGGCGAGGCCAAATCGCACCTGCTTGCCGCCTACGTCTACGGCTTGTCGCAGGGCGGCACCGAGAAGCAGTAAAGCTGTCACAATAATGACCCCGGGGGCACTGCTCCCGGGGCATCCTTTTTCCCCACTAGCGACGGCACCATGGCGCAGCCCGCTCCCAAGCCGGATCAGACCGGCGCAAAGGTCATTCCGATCCAGGAAGCGTCCCTCTACGAGGCCCACAAGAAAATCTACGCGCGCAGCGTGACGGGAGTGTTCGCCAGCTGGCGCTGGGCGCTGGTCTGGATCACCCAGGCGCTGTTTTACGGGCTGTGCTGGCTGGAATGGAACGGCCGCCAGGCCGTGCTGTTCGACATCGTCGAGCGCAAGTTCTACGTCTTCGGCCTGGTGTTCTGGCCGCAGGACGTGTTCTACCTTGCGATCCTGCTGATCATCTCGGCGCTGGCGCTGTTCCTGTTCACCGCCGTCGCCGGGCGGCTGTTCTGCGGCTACGCCTGCCCGCAGACCGTCTACACCGAAATCTTCATGTGGGTCGAGAAGCTCATCGAGGGCGATCGCGCCGCGCGCATGAAGTTCGACGCCGCGCCGATGAGCGCCGGCAAGCTCGGCCGCAAGGCGGCGAAGCACGCCGCCTGGGCGGCGATCGCCCTGTGGACCGGCTTCACCTTCGTCGGCTACTTCACGCCGATCAGGACCCTGGCAGGGTCGGTGATGGGCTGGCAGCTCGGGCCCTGGGAGACCTTCTGGATCTTCTTCTACGGCTTCGCCACCTGGGGCAACGCCGGTTTCATGCGCGAGCAGGTGTGCAAGTACATGTGTCCCTACGCCCGCTTCCAGGGCGTGATGTTCGACCCGGACACGCTGATCGTCACCTATGACGCCGAGCGCGGCGAGCCGCGCGGCGCGCGCTCGAAAAAGGCCGACCACAGGGCCGCCGGCAAGGGCGACTGCGTCGATTGCGGCATCTGCGTCCAGGTCTGCCCGACCGGCATCGACATCCGCAATGGCCTGCAATACGAGTGCATCGGCTGCTCGGCCTGCATCGACGCCTGCGACCAGGTGATGGACAAGATGAGCTACCCGCGCGGCCTGATCCGCTACTCGACCGAGCACGCCCTCGCTGAGCACTGGGGCGGCAAGGAAATCGTCAGGCACATCCTGCGGCCGCGCACGCTGCTCTACGGCGCCATCCTCTCCGCCATCGTCATCGCCGCTGCGGCGGGACTGACTTTGCGCCAGCCGCTCAAGGTGGATGTCATCCGCGACCGCGCCACGCTGGCGCGGGAGGTCGAAGGCGGCCTGATCGAGAACGTCTACCGCCTGCAGATCATGAACCTGGCCGAGGAGCCGCGCCGCTTCGCGCTGGCCGTGACCGGACTCCAGGACATACAGATCGCCACCGAGCCGATCGTCGAGGTTCCGCCTGCCGCCACCCAGGCCGTTTCCGTGCGCGTGCGCGTCGGGCCGGATGCCGGCAAGCGCGGCTCGAACCCCATCCACTTCGAAGTGCGCGCCCTCAACCACGACGACGTCTTCGTGCGCGAAAAGGCAAGCTTCCTGCTGCCATGAGCAAGCTGATGCAGCCGCGCCAGCCCTGGTACCGCCATCCCTGGCCGTGGATTCTCATGGCCGGGCCGGCGGTGGTGGTGGTGGCCGGCATCATCACGGCCTGGATTGCCGCCAGCACGCACGACGGGCTCGTCGCCGACGACTACTACAAGCAGGGCCTGGCGGTAAACCAGAAGCTGGCGCGCAACGATGCCGCCGCCCGGATGCAGCTCGAAGCCCGCCTGCGGCTCTCAGCCGGGCGGATCGAACTGCGCCTGGCAGCGCGCGACGATGCGCCGCTGCCTGCCCGGCTGCGGGTCACGCTGGCGCATCCGACGCGCGGCGACGAGGATCAGGTATTCATCCTGGCAGGGGAAAAGGGCGCTTACGCGGGGCAGATTGCGGCGCTCGGCCCGGGCCGCTGGCAGGTCGTCATCGAGGACGAGGCCGCCACCTGGCGCCTGGCCGGCAGCGTGCAACTGCCGGACAAGCCGGAAGCCCTGTTCATTGCAGCAGAAAATCATAACGACAGGCGATAAGCCATCCCAGCGGAGAGAGACATGCAAAGACTGATCTGGATCCTGTGGCCGTCCTTCGTCGTGGCCGGCATCGCCGAGGCGGTGTTCTTCACGCTCATCGACCCCCAGGAGCTGTATCTTTTCGGCGAGCCGGTCGCCTTCTCGCGGATCGCCACCTACTCCATCGGCTTCTTTGCCTTCTGGGCACTGTGCGCCGCTTCCAGCACGTTCACCTGCTTCATCCAGCGCTCCTCGCGCGAGATAAACAGCTGTCCGCTGCCGAAGCGCGAACGCCCGGCGGACTGCCCGAAGTTTGACGAGTAGGGGTGCGCGCGGCAATCCGCGCGCCGCTTACGCGGCAGTGCCTGAGGGCCCGACGCCGATCGGCGGCGGGGCGAGATTGACGATGCGCGAGAACAGCGCGCGGAACTCGTGGTCGGGCTCGGCGCCGAAGCGCGGGTCGCCGTTCTCGCCGAAGGCCCGGGCGATTTCCGCCCAGTCCTCGTTCAGCAGGTGGTGCTTGGCGATGGGGATCAGCACGTTCTCCTCCAGCGCCATGTGCACGGCGATCTCGTCGGCGAAGCGCTCCGCTGCCGCCATGAACTCCTCCCGCCCGCCGGGCGCGCCGGCCTGATACTTGCCCAGCGACATCTCCAGCGCCTTGACGTGCTCGACCCCGGCGCGGTGCTGCTCTTCCAGCTTCAGGATCGCCGCATCGGCCTCGCGCGTGCGCATCTTGACGCGGCGGAACAGGTAGGCCTCCTCCTTCGGGTGGTGCAGCTTCTGCGGGAAGGTGTCGATGTAGTAGAGCATCGCCCACAGCAGCTTGCCGTCGGGATCGACGCCTTTCTCGCGCATCTCGCGCACCAGGAAGCGCAGGCCGTGGGTGACGGCCGCCATCGAGCGATGCTCGTCGAGGATGATGCTGAGGGCGGTGTTGAGCATGCTCAGCGGTAGACGAGGACCGGCACCTTGGAATGGGTCAGCACCTTCTGCGTCTCGGAGCCGAGCAGCAGCCCGGAGAGGCCGCGCCGGCCGTGCGAGGCCATGAAGATGAGGTCGCAGCCGTTGGCCGTAGCAGCATCGATGATCGCCTGGTAGGGCGCATCGCTGGTGGCGGCGGCCGAGGCGCAGGGCACGCCGGCTGTCGCCGCCAGCGCCTGTGCCGCATCGAGAATTTCCTTGGCCTGTTTCTCCGCCATCTCGGCGAATTTTTCCGGCGTGGTCGGATCGATCAGGGCGCCCTCGCCGTAGAAAGCCACGGGGTAGTCGGGCCTGGCGTAAAAGAAGGTGATCCTTGCGCCCGTTTCGCGGGCAAAATCCACCGCCTTTTTTGCGGTGCCGGTGGACAGCGTCGAACCGTCGGTGGGAACAAGAATGTGCTTGAACATGGCCGCCCTCCAGATGTATTTCTACCATTATAGAAAGCGCAACCCAATAGCGATTGACGCAGATCAAGCATGATACCGTGGCTGCGGCTTGAAAATAAAGCATGCGCATCACATTCCATGGCGCCGCCGGCGAAGTCACCGGTTCCTGCTTCCTGGTCGAGACGGAGCAGGTACGATTTCTCGTCGACTGCGGCATGTTCCAGGGCGGCCGCGATGCCTCGCGCAAGAACCTGCAGGCGTTGTCCTTCGATCTGCGCAGCCTGGATTTCATCCTCGTCACCCACGCCCACCTCGACCATTCCGGCCTGCTGCCGCGCGCCGCTGCCCTGGGCTTCCGCGGGCCGGTGCATGTGACGGCGGCGACGGCCGACCTGCTTGGCGTGATGCTGCTCGACTCGGCGCACATCCAGGAGAAGGACGCCGAGTGGGAGGCCAGGCGTGCCCACAACGGGCGCGGCCGGGGGCAGCCGCATCCGATCCTCTACACCGTGGCGCAGGCGCAGGCCTGCCTGCGGCAGCTGCGCCGCGAGGAATACGACCAGCCCTTCCTGCCGCACCCGGCCGTCAGGGTTTGCCTGCGCGATGCCGGCCACATCCTTGGCTCGGCCATCGCCGAGGTGTGGCTGGAGGAGGGCGGCGCCACGCGCAAGCTGGTGTTCTCCGGCGACCTGGGCATGCCGGCGCGGCCGGTGCTGCGCGACCCGCAGCCGATCGGGAGCGCCGATGTGCTCCTCGTCGAATCCACCTACGGCAACCGCCTGCACAAGTCGCTCGAGGCGACCGAGGACGAACTGGTCGAGGCCATCGAGCGTACCTTGCGCCGCAAGCGCGGCAACGTCGTCATGCCGGCCTTCTCCGTCGGCCGCACGCAGGAGGTGATCTTCGTCCTCGCCGACCTGGTGCGGCGCGGCCGGCTGAAGGACCTGCAGGTGGTGGTCGACTCGCCGATGTCGATGGCGGCCACCGAGATCACCCTCAGGCACACCTCCCTGCTCGACGAACACACGCGCGAACTGATCGAATGGCAGCGCAGCCGGCCGGAAGGCCTGAAAGTGCGCTTCGTGCAGGACGTCGAGGAGTCGATCGCGCTGAACCAGGTGCGCGGCGGCCTGGTGATCATTTCCGCCAGCGGCATGTGCGACGCCGGGCGCATCAAGTACCACCTGCTCAACAACCTCGGGCGGCGCGATTGCGCGATCCTGATTACCGGCTTCCAGGCGGCAGGAACCCTCGGCCGCCGCCTGGTGGAGGGCGCCAGAAGCGTCACCCTCTTCGGTCAAAGCGTCCCCGTGCGCGCCGCCATCCACACCATCGGCGGGCTTTCGGCGCATGCCGACCAGGACGGCCTGCTCGGCTGGCTGGGGCATTTCCGCCGGCCGCCGCAGCAAACCTTCGTGGTGCATGGCGAAGCGGAAAACGCCCAGGCCTTCATCGAGGCGATCAGACGCAGGCTGAAGTGGAATAATGTCAGCATGCCGCAATACGGCGGCAGCATCGAAGTGCTATAAGAGAATCCGCCATGCCCAGAAAAAAGGAAAACCACAACACCCCGGTCGTTGCTAGCCCAGTGGCGACATGGAAGGCCGTGCACGACGTCGCCGAGGCCGGTATCGACCCGCTCGGCATCGCGGCGCCGCTCAGCCATGCCCAGGTGGCCTGGATGATGCACCCGCTGGAACTGGCCGAACTCGGCGCGAAGTTCTCCGGCGACCTGATGGCCTTCACCTGGCACGCCTGGAACCGCGCGCTCGGCCTGCCGAGCGCGGATCCGATCCGGCCGCATGACGACGATACCCGCTTCGCCGAACCGGTATGGAAGGATTCGGCCACCTGGGACATCGTCAAGGAGTGGTATCTCCTGCTCACCCACAACGTGCAGGACGCCCTCTACGACACGCCGGCGCTGTCCGGCAAGGAGCGCCGCCGCGCCGCCTTCTGGTGGCGGAAATGGCTGAACGCCATGGCGCCGACGAATTTCCTGCTGACCAACCCGATCGCCATGGCCAAGGCCGCCGAGACCAACGGCGAGAGCCTGGTGCGCGGCATGCACAACTTCCTCGAGGACCTCAAGGCCGGCAACGTGCGCATGACGCGGCCGGAGGACTTCACCGTCGGCAAAAACCTGGCGACGACGCCCGGTGCGGTGGTGTTCCGCAACCGCCTGCTGGAGGTCATCCACTATGCGCCGACGACGGACAAGGTGCACGCCATGCCCGTCGTCATCGTCACGCCGTGGATCAACAAGTTCTACATCCTCGACCTGAACCCGAAGAAGAGCCTGGTGAAGTACCTGACCGACCAGGGCTTCTCGGTGTTCATCACCAGCTGGAAGAATCCGACGCCGGAGATGCGCGACGTCACCTTCGAGGACTACCTCGTCGAGGGCGTCAGCGCAGCCATCGAGGCGGCGCGCGGCTTCGCCGGCGTGGAGCAGGTGCATGCCGTCGGCTACTGCATCGGCGGCACGGCGCTGTCGACCTGGATGGCCTGGGCCAACCGCAAGTACGGCGATCCCGACAAGGTGCCGGTGGCGCACTGGACGCTGCTCACGACGCTGGTCGATTTCAGCCGGCCGGGCGACATCGAGGTCTTCATCGACGAGGGCAGCGTGCGCTGGCTCACCCAGGCCATGCAGGGCAAGGGTTTCCTCGACGGCAAGGAGATGGCCGCCGCCTTCCGCCTGCTGCGCTCGAACAGCCTGATCTGGCAGTACGTCGTGCACGGCTACCTCTACGGCGAGGCGCCGCCGCCCTTCGACGTGCTCTACTGGAACATGGACACGACGCGCATGCCGTTCGCCATGCACGCCTGGTACCTGCGCGAGCTGTACCTGAAGAACAACCTCGTCCGCGGCGACGCGCTTACCCTCGGCGGCCAGCCGATCGACCTCGGCCGCATCCGCCAGCCGCTGTACGCCGTCACCGCCGAGGACGACCACATCGCGCCCTGGCAGCAGTGCTTCCGCATCTGCAACCACGTGCCGGCGGAGAAGCGCTTCGTGCTGTCCTCCTCCGGCCACATCCTCGGCATCGTCAATCCGCCGGTGACGCCGCCCAAGCGCAGCTACCATGTCGGCGTGGCGCACCGGCGCGACCGCTTCCAGCAATGGCAGGCGCGCGCCGAGGAGCATGCCGGCAGCTGGTGGGAGGACTGGATGGCCTGGCTCAAGCCGCAGGCCGGCCCGCTGGTCGACGCCCGGCCGGCGGCGACGAAGCACTATCCGAATCTGGCCGACGCACCGGGCACCTACGTGCTGGAAACCTGAAGCCGCCGTTGCGCAGGGGCTGACTTTCCCCCGGCTGCCGCCGCCCTCTTATCAAGAGGGTTTATCCCTGCATCCGTTCTTGACAACCGTCAAGGCCCGACGGCATGCCGAACAAGGAAAATCGCACCACAGGCAAGACCCAAGGAGACACAGGAATGAGTGGCATCACCAGCGCCATGCAACATCATCACAAGTTGTGCGATGACGATTTCGCCGATGCGGAGGACGCCGCCCGCAAGGGCGACTGGGCGGCCTGCGCGACGACCTACGGGAAATTTCGCACCGAGATGCTGGCGCATTTCGGCGTCGAGGAAGAAGTGCTTTTCCCGGCCTTCGAGGAGCGCACCGGCATGACCGGCGGGCCGACCCAGGTGATGCGCAGCGAGCACGTGCAGATGCGCGACCTGCTGCGGCAGATGGACGACGCCCTGGCGCAGAAGAACGCGGACGGTTTCGGCGGCGCCGCCGAGACGCTCCTCATCATGATGCAGCAGCACAACATGAAGGAGGAGAACATTCTCTATCCGATGATCGACCAGGCCATCGGCCAGGACGGCGAGCTCCAGTCCCGCGTCACCGCCGGCCTCGGCGCCTAGGCGGATTCGACATGGCCGAGGACAGGGTGATCGACGGCCGCGGGCTGATGCCGCCGGAGCCGATGGAGCTGACCCTCACCGCTCTCGACACCCTGCCGGACGGCGAGGAACTGCTGCTGCTGCTGTACTGCGAGCCGCAGCCGCTGTACGGCATCCTCAAGCAGAACGGCTACACGCACCGCTCGCAGACCCGGCCCGACGGCACCGTAGAAGTCCGCATCCGGAAGGCCTGAGGGGCGCAGCCGCATGCAACCCGGCCTGTCCTTCGAACAGGCACCGCCGATCTCGGTGCCGTTCCGCTTCTTCCTCACCGCGCCGCTGTTCGGCATGGCGGCCGGCCTGCTGCTGCTCTGGCAGGGGCCGGCGGCGCTGGCTTCGCGCTGGACCTCCGTCGCCCTGGCGCTGACGCATCTGATCGCGGTCGGCTTCATGCTGCAGGCGATGTGCGGCGCGCTGCTGCAGATGCTGCCGGTGGCAGCGGGCGCCAACATCTGGCAACCGCGCCGCGTCACGCAGTTCACCCATGCCGGCCTGACCGTCGGCACGCTGCTCCTGGTGGCCGGCTTCCTCGGCGAGCAGGCGCTGTTCTTCCAGATCGCCGTGCCCTTCATGACGGTCTCGCTGGGCGCCTTCGCGCTGATCGTCCTCGTCGCCCTGTTCCGCACGCCGGCGCAGGGGCCGACCATCATCGCCTTGCGCATCGCGGTGTGCGGGCTGATCGTGACGATTACCCTCGGCGCCGTCCTGGCGAGCAGCTTCGGCTGGCAGCTGGCGCTGCCGCTGACCGAGATCACCCACGTGCATGCGGCCTGGGGCCTGGGCGGCTGGAGCCTGCTGCTGGTGGCCGGCGTCGCCTATCTGGTGGTGCCGATGTTCCAGCTGACGCCGCCCTATCCGCAGTGGCTGGCGCGCAGCTTCTCGGTGACCCTGTTCTGCCTGCTGGCGGCCTGGTCGATCACCTGGCTGCCGCTGCAGCGCCCGGACGCGCTGCAGGTCGCCCTGGCCTGCGCCGCGGCGCTGCTGGCGGTGGTGTTCGCCGGGGTGACGCTGCGCCTGCAGGGCCAGCGCCGGCGCAAGGTGACCGAGCCGACCCTGCTGTTCTGGCGCCTGGCGATGGCGTGCCTCGTCGTGGCGGCATTTGCGGTGATACTGCAGCAGCTGAATCCCGGCGCCGAGGACCACGCCGGCACGCCCTTCCTGCTCGGCGTGCTGCTGATGGTGGGGGTGTTCATGCCGGTGATCAGCGGCATGCTCTACAAGATCATGCCCTTCCTCAACTGGCTGCATCTGCAACGGATCGGCAAGCCCGGCCTGGTGGTGCCGAACATGCGCCAGATGATTTCCGAGCCGCGCATGATGATGCAGTTCCGCCTGCATCTGGCGGCGCTGCTGTTGCTGCTGGGGGCGGTGCCGCTGCCGCTGCTGGTATATCCCGGCGGCGCGGCGCTGATCGCCTCCTGCATCTGGCTGGAGTGGAACCTGGTCGTGGCGACGCGCAACTTCGCCCGCTTCAGCCGCGAACTGGAAGAGCGGCTCGCCGCTGAGAAAACCGGCTGATCAGGGTTCGTATTCGCGCAGCAGCTTCAGGCCATGCACCGTGACATGCTTGCCATGCACGGAGATCAGCTTGGCGGCGGCCAGGTCGTGGAAGATGCGCGACAGGGTTTCCGGCGTCAGGTTCAGCCGCGAGGCGATGACCTGCTTGCTGGTCGGCAGGTCGATCTCGACGTCGCGCGACTCGTCCTCGCCGTGATCGGTGCGCTGCAGCAGGAAGCCGATGACGCGCTGCGTGCTGGAGCGCAGCGAATAGGATTCGACGTCGCGGATCAGCCCGTGCAGGCGCAGCGCGAGGCCGGCCAGCATGCGGCGGGCGAAGGAGGCGTCGGTCTCGAGCATCTCGAAGACGGCCTGGCGGGCGATGTGCAGCAGCAGCGAGTCGGCGAGCGATTCGGCGAAGACGGGGTAGGGGCGGTCCATGAACATCACCGCCTCGCCGAAGCTCTGCTGCGGGCCGAGGATCTCGACCACCTTCTCGTTGCCGGCGGCCGAGGGAAAGGCGAGCTTCATCTGGCCGTAGACGAGGGCGTAGAAGCCGCGCGGCTGGTCGCCCTTCTGGAACAGCATCTCGCCCTTGTGCAGGCGCTTTTCGCGCGTCTGTGCGGCGAGATGCTCGATCTGTTCCTGGCTGAGCTCCTGGAACAGGGGGATTCTGCGGAGAATTTGAGCGATGTCGAGCTTGTCGTTATGCATTCTGAGATCCTTACCGGCTCTGACGGGGACGCGGCGCTTGAAACATAACATGGAAAGCCCGCTTCGGGCGAGCTGGCGGGGCGGGCGGCGATGAGGCTGCAGGGGCTTCCGCTATTCTTCCACGCGCCGCATCGCGTGATGTTCCTCGCCGGGGCGACGCAGGGTTTGCTGGCCATGCTGTGGTGGGCCTTCGACCTGTCGGCCCGCTATGCCGGCCTGCACGCGTTGCCGGGCTGGCCGCTGCCGTCGCCGTGGATTCACGCGGCGCTGATGAGCTTCGGCTTCTTTCCCTTCTTCATCTTCGGCTTCGTCATGACGGCCGGGCCGCGCTGGCAGGCCGCGGCGCCGGTGGGCCAGGCCTCCTACCTGGCGGCCTTTGCCCTGATGGGCGTCGGCTGGCTGGGTTTTTATGCGGCGATGTGGCAGCGGCTACTGCTGCTGCCGGCGCTGGCCATCGTGCTGGCGGGCTGGTGCGCCGGCCTGCCGACGCTGTGGCGCGTGGCGCGCACGCCGGGCAACGAGCGGACGCACATCGTCGCCGTGGTGGCGGGGCTGACTTTCGGGGCGCTGCTGCTGGCGGCGTTCCTCGCCTTCGCCGCCGGCGGGCCGGCCTGGCTGGCGCAGCTCGCCGTGAAGGGCGCGCCGTGGTTCTTCCTGCTGCCGGTGTTCACGGCGCTGTGCCACCGCATGCTGCCGTTCTTCTCCAGCGCGGTGATCCCGCAATACCGCGTCGTGCGGCCGCTGTGGCTGCTGCACCTGCTGCTGGCCGGCTACGCCGTGCATGGCGTGCTCGAGGTGGCCGGGCTGCCGCAATGGACCTGGCTCGCCGACCTGCCAGCGGCGCTGGCAGCCCTCTGGCTGTCGTGGGCCTGGCAGCTGCGCCGCTGCCTCGCGGTGCGGCTGCTGGCGGTGCTGCACGTCGCTTTCCTCTGGCTGGGCGTGAGCCTGGCGCTGCATGCCGCGCACAGCCTGCTGCTGCTGACGGGCGCCGGCTCGCTCGGCCTGGCGCCGCTGCATGCGCTGACGCTCGGCTTCTTCGCCTCCGCCGTGATCGGCATGGTGACGCGCGTCACGCTCGGGCACTCGGGCCGCCCGCTGAACGCGGACAACGCCACCTGGCTGATGTTCTGGGGCATGCAGGGCGTGGCCGTGCTGCGCGTCGTGGCGGAATTCGTCCTCCTGCCGGGCGCGGCGAGCCTGTCCTTCCTGGCCGCGCTCGGCTGGCTGGCGGTGTTCGGCGCCTGGTACGCCAGGTTCGCGCCGGTCTATCTGCAGCGCCGCGCGGACGGACAGTCAGGTTAACATCGCCTTTCCATGAACACCTACCTGCTGCTGAAGCACCTTCACGTCACCTGCGTGGTGCTTTCCGTCACCGGCTTCTTCCTGCGCGGCGTCTGGATGCTGACCGACTCGCCGCTGCTCGACCGGCTGTGGGTGCGGGTGCTGCCGCACGTCAACGACACCCTGCTGTTGCTGGCCGCGATCGGCCTGTCGGTCGTGCAGCAGCAGTATCCCTTCGTGCACGGCTGGGTGACGGCCAAGGTGCTGGGCCTGCTGGCCTACATCGGCTTCGGCATGTTCGCCCTGCGGCGCGGGCACAGCAAAACGATGCGCGCCGGCTTCTGGCTGGCCTCGCTGGCCAGCTTCGGCTACATCGTTTCGGTGGCGCTGACCCGGGATCCGCGCGGACTGCTCATCTGGGCTGGTGGCTGAGCAGCTTTTTGAGGCCGTCGCCGTCGAGGATGCGGATGTGCTTCTGCTGCACGGCGATGAAGCCTTCCTCCTGGAAGCGCGAGAAGGTGCGGCTGACCGTTTCCAGCTTCAGGCCGAGGTAGCTGCCGATTTCCTCCCGCGTCATGCGCAGGTGGAATTCCGCCGCCGAATAGCCGCGCGAGGTGAAGCGCTGCGACATGTTCAGCAGAAAGGCCGCCAGGCGCTCCTCGGCGCGCATCGTGCCGAGCAGCATCATCAGGCCCTGGTCGCGCACCAGCTCGCGGCTCATCACCTTGTGGAAGTTGTGCTGCAGGGCCTGGATTTCGCGCGACAGCATTTCCAGCTGCGCGAAGGGGATGACGCAGACCTCGCCGTCTTCCAGGGCCACCGCGTTGCAGGTGTGCGCTTCGGTGCCGATGCCGTCCATGCCGAGGATTTCGCCGGCCATCTGGAAGCCGGTGACCTGCTCGCGGCCGTCCTCGAGCAGGACGTCGGTCTTGAAGAAGCCGGTGCGGACGGCGTAGAGGGCCTCGAAGGGGTCGCCGGCGCGGTACAGGTTCTGCTGGCGCTTCAGCTTGCGGCGGGCGCCGACCAGGCTGTCGAGCTTGGCCAGTTCCTCCTTGCTGAGACCTTCCGAGAGGCACAATTCGTGCAGGCTGCACTGGGAGCAGGCCGCCTTGATGGTGACCAGGCTGATGGGAACGGCGGATTTGTTGGGCAATTCCGTCTCGCTTTCTCTCTCTGTTGGTTTGTCGCTTTGATCCATGTCAATACGATATACGCGACGATCCGGCATCTTCCCCATCGTCCCGCAGTGCGGCTGCAGTACTACATGAACGCGACTTTTCAGGATCTGATTTTCGACCCGCAGCTCATCCGCCGGTTCGATGTGAACGGACCCCGTTACACATCGTACCCGACGGCTGACCGCTTCGTCGAAGCCTTCGATGCCGACGCCTACCGGCTCTGGCTGGGAAAGCGCACGGTCGGCGGCATCAGCAGGCCGCTTTCATTATACGTGCACATCCCCTTCTGCAACACCATCTGCTACTACTGCGCCTGCAACAAGATCATCACCAAGGACCACGGCCGTTCCGCCAAGTACCTGAAATACCTGGGCAAGGAGCTGGCCCTGCAGTCCGGCTACCTGGAAGGCAGCCACGACGTGGTGCAGCTGCACTGGGGCGGCGGCACGCCGACCTTCCTCTCGCACGACGAGATGCGCCAGCTGATGGGTTCGATCCGCGAGCATTTCCGCCTGCAGCCCAACGGCGAGTATTCCATCGAGGTCGACCCGCGCAAGGTCGATGAGGCGACGGTGGCGCTGCTCGGCGAACTGGGCTTCAACCGCATGAGCCTCGGCGTGCAGGACTTCGACCTGGCGGTGCAGGAGGCGGTCAACCGCGTGCAGAGCATCGAGGAGACGGAAAGCGTGCTGCGCGCGGCGCGCGCCAACGGCTTCAAGTCGATTTCCGTCGACCTCATCTACGGCCTGCCGAAGCAGAACGTCATCAGCTTCAACCGCACGCTCGAAGAGGTCATTCGCCTCTCGCCCGACCGCCTCTCGATCTACAACTACGCCCACCTGCCGAGCCTGTTCAAGCCGCAGCGGCGCATCGCCGAGGCCGAGCTGCCGACGGCCGACGCCAAGCTGCAGATCCTGCAGCTGGCCATCCGTCGGCTGACCGAGGCCGGTTACGTCTACATCGGCATGGACCACTTCGCCAAGCCCGACGACGAACTCGCCGTGGCCCAGCGCCAGGGCCGGCTGCACCGCAACTTCCAGGGCTACTCGACGCACGCCGAGTGCGACATGATGTCCTTCGGCATCTCCTCGATCAGCATGGTCGGCCCCAGCTACTGCCAGAACGTCAAGACGCTCGACGACTACTACGACCGCCTCGACAACGGCGTGCTGCCGGTGATGCGCGGCATCGAGCTGACGCCGGACGACCTGCTGCGCCGTTCCATCATCCAGGCCCTGATGTGCCACTTCGAGGTCTCCATCGAGGCGCTGGAAGTCGCCCACCTGATCGACTTCAAGCGCTACTTCGCCGCCGAGATCGCCGACCTGCGCGAGATGGAGAAGGGCGGCCTGCTCAAGCTCGACGAGAAGTGGATCAGCGTGCAGCCGCGCGGCCGCATGCTGGTGCGCGCCATCGCCATGGTGTTCGACCGCTACCTGCGCGCCGACCGCGAGCGGGCGCGCTACTCGAAGGTCATCTGACGCCTGCGGGAGCGGCCCACCGGCCGCGATCCGGGCGGCAATGGAAGGTTCCCCTCTTGCCTGAATCCGGTTACATCGCCGTTTTCCTGGTCGGCCTGCTCGGCGGCGTGCATTGCGCCGGCATGTGCGGCGGCATCGTCGGCGCGCTGACGGTGAACATGCCGCACGGCCGCCCGCAGTGGCCGCTGCACCTTGCCTACAACCTCGGCCGCATCTCCAGCTATGCCCTGGCCGGCGCGCTGCTCGGCGCGGTGGGCCAGGCCGGCCTGCTGCTCAACGACGCCCTGCCGGTGCAGCTGGCGCTGTACGTGCTGGCCAACCTGATGCTGATCGCCCTCGGCCTGTACCTGATCGGCGTGCCGCAGGGACTGACTTTCCTCGAGCGCGGCGGGCAGAAGGTCTGGGCGCGCATCCAGCCGCTGACGCGCCGCTTCCTGCCCGCCACCACGGTGGCGCGCGCCTATCCCCTCGGCCTGGTGTGGGGATTCCTGCCCTGCGGCATGGTGTATTCCGTGCTCTCGATGACCCTGCTCACCGGCAGCGCCCTGCGCGGCGCCGGGCTGATGCTGGCCTTCGGCCTTGGCACCTTGCCCAACCTGCTGCTGGCCGGCCTGCTGCTGAAGCGCTTCCGCGACGTCCTGCAGGGGCGTCCGCTGCGTCTCGCCGCCGGCCTGCTGGTGCTGGGCTTCGGCGCCTGGGGTCTGGTGAATGCAACTTCCCTCGGCGGACGGCTCTGGCAGGGCATCGTCTGCGCAGTCTAGAATGAAGGCATGAACGCGCCCGAATCCCGTCACGCGGTCGACCTGCCCATCGAGGGCATGACCTGCGCCGCCTGCGCCGCCCGCATCGAGAAGCAATTGAACAAGCTGCCCGGCGTCTCGGCGGCGGTGAATTTCGCCAGCGAGCGCGCCCGCGTCGAATTCGATGCCGGCGCGGTGAGCGCGCCGCAGCTCGTCGCGACCATCGAGAAGGCCGGCTTCAAGGTGCCGCCGCAATCGCTCGACCTGTCGCTCTCCGGCATGACCTGCGCTGCCTGCGCGACGCGCATCGAGACGGTGCTGAACAAGCTGCCCGGCGTCGAGGCCAACGTCAATTTCGCCAGCGAAAAAGCCAGCATCCGTTTCGTGCCGGGGCAGGCCGACGCGGCAAGCCTGATCGCCGCCGTGCGCCGCGCCGGCTACGACGCGCGCGAGTCCGGCCTCGACACGCGTGCCGCCGAGAAGGAACGCAAGGCCGCCGCCTACCGTGCCGAGCTGAAGCGCTTCTGGATTTCCGTCGTCCTGACGCTGCCGCTGGTGGCGCAGATGGGAGCGATGTTCACCGGCGAGCACCAGGACATCCTGCCGCGCTGGCTGCAGTTCGCGCTCGCCACGCCGGTGCAGTTCTGGATCGGCTGGCGCTTCTACGTCGGCGCCTTCAATGCGCTGCGCGGCGGCGCGGGCAACATGGACGTGCTGGTGGCGCTCGGCACCTCGATGGCCTGGGCCTTCAGCGCGGTGGTGACCGCGGCCGACCTGCACCATCAGCACGTCTACTTCGAGGCTTCTGCCGCCGTCATCACCCTGGTGCTGATGGGGAAACTGCTGGAGGCGCGCGCCAAGGCCAAGACTTCCGCCGCCATCGAGGCGCTGATCCGCCTGCAGCCGCAGACCGCGCGCATCCTGCGCGACGGCGAACTCGTCGAGGTGCCGGTGGCCAGCCTGAATCCCGGCGACGTCTTCGTCGTGCGGCCGGGCGAGAGCGTGCCGGTCGACGGTGAGGTCGTCGAGGGCGCCTCCAGCGTCAATGAAGCCATGCTCACCGGCGAGAGCCTGCCCGCGGCCAAGGGCCTCGGTGACAAGGTGTATGCCGCTACGGTCAACGGCGAGGGACTGATCCAGTGCCGCGCCACCGGCGTCGGCAGCCACACGCTGCTTGCCGGCATCATCCGCATGGTCGAGCAGGCGCAGGGCTCGAAGGCGCCGGTGCAGCGCCTGGCCGACCGGATTTCCGCCATTTTTGTGCCGGTGGTGACAGCCATCGCGCTCGTCGCCTTCGCCGGCTGGTGGCTGTTTACCGGCGACTTCACGAATGCCCTGGTGAATGCCGTGGCGGTGCTGGTGATCGCCTGCCCCTGCGCGCTCGGCCTGGCGACGCCGACGGCGATCATGGTCGGCACCGGGCGCGGCGCTGCTGCCGGCATCCTCGTCAAGAATGCCGAGGCGCTGGAACTGGCGAAGAACGTCGGGGTGATCGTGGTGGACAAGACCGGCACGCT
>UBJH01000355.1_pt1 | contig 20149 bp, 17 predicted proteins | sample 2193721 | NCBI WGS metagenome assembly UBJH01 (sample SAMEA4703186, study PRJEB27089) | metagenome | reverse complement strand
CCGTACACCAGCACCACATCCGGCTTCGCGTCTAACAGCACGGGCTCGAACCGGATCATGATGGCGGCGGTCTGCTGGGCGTGACTGTCGGAGCCGACCTCCAGATTGATGTCCGGTGCGGGGAGCCCCAGCTCCTGAAAGAACACCTCCGACATCACCGCGTCGTAATGCTGGCCCGTGTGGACCACCGTCTGCCTGACGCCGGCGCGCCCCTGAAGCGCGGCATAGACGGGCGCCAGCTTCATGAAATTGGGCCGGGCTCCCACCACATGGAGGATATGCATCGAACGGTGAGTCGTCATCTCTCTTCCAGTAGCTCGTCCCTAGGTCCGTCCCGGCCCGGCCACCTTAAGCGTGATCCGCGAGACCTCAATGATCTCCTCGATCGGGATCGGCGCCGGCCCACCCTGCTCCACTGTCGTGACAAAGGCGCGTGCGCAGGCCTGCTGCCCCTTGTCCTGCCGCCACAGGTGCATCCGTCTGAACCCAGGCCAGCTATATCCGGTGAGCTTTCGGAAATTATCGAGTTGCAATACCCGTCCGGCGCAGAACACCTCCAGTCGTTCTTTGGGGAACGATTTGCTGCCGTTCGCAACATAATGCACCGTGCCGAGTGAGCCATCCGCGAAGGACAACTGAACACTCAGCGTGTCCGCCGCAGCAGCATCCATCGTTGCCGTGTGCCATCCGGTCATTGGCGCGCCCGCGAGAAAACGCAACAGGTCGATGAAATGGCAGGCCTCCCCGACGACGCGCCCGCCGCCCACCTGCGGATCCTGCGTCCAGTGCTCAGGCGGAATCGCCCCGGCATTGACCGTCATCACGAACGCCTTTGGCTCCTTGACGGTGGAAAGCAGCGCCTTCATCTTCTGAACCTGAGGGGCGAAGCGACGGTTGAACCCTACCATCAATAAGGGCGGTGAGGAGTGGGGAGTGAGGAGGGAGGCGTAAACCGTCTCAATCTCCGCCAGTTCATCCAGCGTCACACACAGCGGCTTTTCGACAAAGACATGCTTGCCTGCCTTTAATGCTTGGCAGACGAGCCGTGCATGGCTGTCATGGCGCGTAGCAATGACCACGGCGTCCACGTCCGGATCAGCCATAATCTCGTCCACAACGGTCGCGGCCTGCTCAAAGCCGTACGTGCGAGCAGCATGCAGCGCGCTGACCCCGCCATGAGACGCCACCGTCTTCAACCGGGCACCGGCCCCACGAAAGGCCGGAATCAGCACGCCGGTGGCGTAATTGCCTGCCCCGACAAATGCCACCGACGCCCGTCGTGCTCCCCTCTCCAACCGGGAGAGGGGTTGGGGGTGAGGGCGAGAGGCGTGAGGGCGCATCGTCACCATCGCCTGCCGCACCTCGCTCTCAGGCTTCTCCTCCTGGCCAGGATACTCCAAAAGAATACCGAGCGAGGGCCCCCCGGCGCCGCCCACCAGCTCATACGCCTGCTCGGCCTGCTCGGTGGAAAACCGGTGAGAGATCAACGGCCTCACGTCCAGACGGCCGGCCGCCATCATGTCCAGCACCGCTTCGAAGTTCCGTTGCGCTGTCCAGCGGACGAAACCAACCGGATAATCCTGCCCTTTCTCTTCGTACTTGGGGTCGTAGCGGCCGGGACCGTAGGAACAGGACACCTGGAACGTCAGTTCCTTCTCGTAAAAATCGGCCCGCGACAGTTCCAGCCCCGTGACCCCCACCAGCACGATCCGCCCGCGCTTGCGGCACATCAGTGCCGCCTGGTGAATCGGCTCACTACTCTTGGTAGAGGCTGTCACGATCACCGCATCCACCCCATGACCGCGAGAAAAGCGCTGCGCCACCGCCACCGGGTCCTCTCCAGCCGACAGGTCTACAGTGTCGGCTCCGAAATGGCGGGCCAACTCCAGCCTCGCTGGATCACGATCGATACCAAGGACTCGGCAACCATGGGCGCTCAGAAGCTGTACCGCGACCAACCCGATCACACCCAATCCCGTCACGACACACGCCTCACCCAACGTCGGCTGCGCAAGCCGGATCCCCTGCAACGCAATGGCGCCTATGACCGTGAACGCCGCGGCCTCGTCACAGATGCCATCAGGAATCTTTGCGCAGAGGTTCTCCGGCACACACACAACCTCGGCGTGTTTTCCATTTGAGGCCACCCGGTCTCCAACCGTAAACCCGATCGCGCCCTCCCCTAACTCCAACACTGTGCCGACGTTGCAATAACCGAGCGCCAACGGCTGATCCAGCTTTCTGCGCACCGTGTCGATGGTCTGGAACAGGCCGTCGGTCTTCACCTTGTCGAGCACCATCCGTACCTTATCGGGTTGCTGTCGCGCCTTTGCAATGTAGCCGGCTCTCCCGAACTCTACGAGCATCCGCTCCGTACCCGCAGAGATTAGCGATCGCGCGGTGCGGATCAGCACCTCACCTGTGCCCGCACGGGGGCACGGCACCTCAGCCAGTTCGGTCACGCCGGTACTCAGATTTTGGAGGATCTGTTTCATCCCTTGGCTATTCGCTTGAGCGCGTCCGCGACGTTCACCACCCACGTTCCATCCGATAGCGTATAGGCGACGCTTGTGCGACACACGATCATCTTCTCCGTGACCCGCCCCTTCTCGGCAGCCTCCAGCGCCCGCAGACCAGCGGCATCGGCATGCCCTGGGTGTTCCTTCACTTTGCACTCAATGGCCATCAGCGTCCCGCCCGCCTGTTCGATGACCAGATCCACCTCTGAGCCGCCCGCCGTACGCCAGTAGTAGATCGGCGCCCTCTCGCCGCGCGCGGTAGCCTCACGTACGATCTGTCCGAAGACGTGCGACTCCCAAAATGCGCCATAGAGCGGCGAAACCGACAGATCGCGTTCGAAACGAAATCCCGAGAGGAACGCCGCAAGTCCCGTGTCCAGAAACACGAGCTTCGGCGCCTTGATCAACCGCTTGGTGCGATTGCCGAAATACGGCTCGACCAGCGTCACCACCGCCGAGGTCTGCAGCAGTCCCAGCCATCGACGTGCGGTGTTTGGCGCAATTCCGGTATCCCTGGCCAGATCGGAATAATTGAGGACCTGCGCGGTCCGGAGTGCACAGGCGCGAATGAAGCGGTTGAATTCTTGCAGGTCCACGACCCGCAGCACGTTGCGCACGTCGCGTTCCAGATAGGTGGCGACATAGGCAGGAAACCACAGCTCCGGCTCGGCCCCGACGTGCAGTTCCGGATAACCACCCAGGTAGATATAGGCGGGCTCTTCGATCGACCGACCGGCCTCGAGGATCTCGGCTCGCGACAGGGTATGCAGGCTCAAGACCGCGCAGCGACCCGCCAGGCTCTCCGACACACCCTGCATGAGCGGAAACACCTGCGATCCCGTGAGCAGATAGCGCCCTGGCGAACGGTCCCGATCAATCTGTACCTTGAGATGACGCAACAACGAGGGCGCATACTGGATTTCATCGATGATCACCGGCGCCGGGTATTGTGCGAGTAGCGCGTCTGGCGCTGTCTGCGCCGCCTCGGCATGTGCCGGAAGATCGAGACTCAGGTAGGAGGCCTGTGGATACAGATGGCGCAGCAACGAGGTCTTCCCCGCCTGCCTGGCGCCAGTCACCAGCACAGCGGGGAATTGACGAGCCATGCGGCGGAGCAGTTTCTCGGATTGTCTGGGCATCCACATGCAGATAATATGCACTCTTCTTGCAGATTATGCAACCCCCTGTCTCTAGAGAACCGGCAAGCGAAGGTCCAGACGGCCGAGGCGCTGTTCCAGCGGATGCATGGTCTTCCCAGCCGCAATCACCGCCATCGTCCCACCTTTCCCGCTCGTCTCGCTCGTCTTACAGATCGACGCCGCCCGCACCAGCCGTGCGACCCCGTCGGCATCGAGCAGCCCGCGCCGACGATAATATCAGCTTGACGATAGGAGCCGATTGCTTGTATCTTTACTGTAAAGAGTAAAGGAGGCTTTACGATGTTTACGAGTAAGCTCTCCGGTAAAGGTCAGGTGACCATTCCAAAGGAGATTCGCGAAGCCATCGGCCTCAAGCCCGGCGATACGATCGCCTATGACTTTCATGACGACGTCGTAACCTTGCAGCACATTGAGCCCTTCGACGCTGCATTCCATGCGGCGCTCTCCCAGACCCTCGATGAATGGGTCACCCCAGAGGACGACGAGGCGTTCCGTGATCTCTGAACCATGGGACGTCGTCGTGGTCCCCTTCCCTTTTGCCGAAAAAGTGGGCACACGGCGGCGACCTACATTAGCGCTTAGCGCGACGGCATTCAACGAACATGGACAGACCGTTCTGGCCATGATCACGACCACCACTCACCGACCGTGGCCCGGAGACACCGCCATTGAGGAACTGAGCGATGCCGGGCTCACCATGCCGTGTATCGTCCGGCTCAAGCTGTTCACGCTCGACAATCGCTTGATCGTCAAAAGGATCGGCCGCTTGTCGCCGACCGACCGTCGAAGAGTCGCCGAGCAGATCCAACGTTATCTGCATCCCACGCCATGAACCTCGCACGCGCCGCACGCCATCGACGCCATGAACGCTGCACGCTGCACGGCCATCAACGCACTAACGCTATAGTGCTGTTACGCTCGGGCTCCCATCGATAAACATCCGGCACCACACCTCGATGCATACGACCGCGAAGATCGTGTAGGCCGCGTCAATGCGCCCGTCTCGATCCGCCTGCACCAGCCGCGCGACCCCGTCGGCATCGAACAGCCCGCGTCGCTGAATCGACGCAGTCGAGAGCACATCGTCCACCAGCGGACGCAAGAGGTTAGTGTTTTCATTTCCTGGCCTCGATCAGCATGAACAAACCATGCCCCGGCAACACCGACCGCAAGAGGCAGCGCGGCCAGATACGCTTCGCCGCGGACAGCAACCAACCCCGATGGCGTTGCCCGGCGTCGGATTCCAGCAAGTCTCCGTGGGTCAGCACCGTCGACATTCTCACCTCGGCGAATTGCCTGAACAGTGTGCGTGCTTCATCCACTGTGTAGGCTTTCGTTCCTGGGCTTTCCAGATGGTTAGCGTAGATGTCCGACAAAGGCCGCAACGGCCGCCCTGCCAGCAGCCCATAGCGCAGCCAGAGCATATAACCGACCAGCGAATGCTTGTGGTAGATCATGATTGTTGCCGTACCGCCAGGGCGCAGCACTCGCCGGACTTCTGCGATTGCCGTCGGCGTATCCGGGGTGTGGTGTAGCACGCCCCAGGAATACACGAGATCGAATGTGTTGTCTGCGTAAGGCAGCGCTTCGGCGTCCGCCACCCGCAAATCCGAGTGCAGGCCAAGCAGGTCGAACCGTGCTAAGGTGTGCTCAATCGCGCGTTCGGTAAGGTCGATACCGCACAGCCGTGCGCCGGCCTCGGCAAAGGACTGATGATCGGCTCCAAGGCCGACGCCAATCTCCAGCACATCTTTCCCGGTCCAGTCTTGGAACCTGGCAAAGTCACGGATGTATGGTTCCAATCGGTAGCGGGTCTCCAACTGTCGAACGTACCCCGCGACATTCGATCTATCCAAATAAAGCGCCTCACCACAGGACGCCGTATTCCAGAATTCGTGTACGAGTGCCTTATCGCTCACCGTCACACATCCTTATCTATTCTATTACGGGAAGCACTCACCGGATTGCCCGCCCGTCATCTCATGCAACTTCCCATCACGCAACTTCTCCCTTCTTGAAAAACAGCTCCTCACGCTACCTCCCCCTTTGACAAAGGGGGATTGAGGGGGATTTACTGGGCCTACCATCGATAAACATCCGGCACCACACCTCGATGCACACAACCGCGAAGATCGTGTAGGCCGCGTCAACGCGCCCTTCCTGATCCGCCCGCACCAGTCGCGCGACCCCGTCGGCATCGAACAGCCCGCGCCGCTGAATCGACGCAGTCGAGAGCACATCGTCTACCAGGGGACGCAACTCGTGCCGCAGCCACCTCCGTAGCGGGGCGCCGAAACCGGTCTTCGGACGGTAGATCACATCGAGGGGCAGATACGGTTCCATCGCCTTCTTGAACACCCACTTGCCGATGCGCCCCCGCTGCTTCATGTCGTCTGGAAGCCGAGCTGCCAGTGCGACAAGATCCTGGTCGAGGAGCGGCACGCGTACTTCCACCCCGTGCGCCATGGACATTTTGTCCGTGTAGTTCAGATTGTGATCGGCAAGGAAGAACTTCCCTTCCAGGTACAGCATGCGATCAAGCTCGGTTGCGCCCTCCGGCAGATGATCGAGAGCCGAAATCAAGGGCTCGGCCGCGGCGCCGTCCGAAAGCACGCTCCGCAGCTCCGGCGCAATCAACCCTCGCACCGAATCCGGCCCGAGCCAGTAGAAGTAGCTCACCAGCCGTTCGCGACCGTCCAGCGTCGCATATTCACACGCCCTGCGCAGTCTGCGCAGCGCCGGCACCCCCGTTGGCAATCGGCCGGTCAGGCGGCTGAGTCTCTGCCTGGCAACGTGAGGCAGCCATGCCCAGTACCGCTCCTGCTGCAACGCGAAATGCCGGCGGTAACCGGTAAAAATGTCGTCCCCGCCCGCCCCGGAAAGCAGCACCTTGATGCCATGCTCACGAGCCAGCTTGCAGATAAACAGGGCGCTCAGGGCGGCGGGATCGGCCTGCGGCTCGTCGAGCTGATAGATCATGTCCGGGAGGCTGTCCACCATCTCAGGGCCGACCTTGACCGTGTGTAGATCGACTCCCAAATGTGCGGCCACCCGCTGCGCATAGGGCAGGTCGTCCACCATGCCCTCTACGTCTGCCCCACCTCCATCGAGCGCAATGGTGAAGCACTGGAGCCTTTCCTTGGTGTGCCGCCTGGCAAGCGCCACCACAGCGCTCGAATCCAACCCACCCGACAGGAAGGCGCCTACCGGCACGTCCGCCACCATCTGGCGCCCCACAGCCTGATCCACCGTCTCCCGCACTGCCTCGACCGCACTGCTCTCAGACAGCGCGCCCCGCGCTCGACCGTAGGGCAGATCATAGAAACGCCAGTGTCGCACGACCTTGCCCTCCCGTAGGCTCATAGCCATCCCGGGCTCAAGTTTCTTCACCCCTGCGAGCATCGTGCGTGGTGCCGGGCACCACAGGTAGGTCAGGTGGTGCGCGACGGCGATGGGATCGATCTCCCTGGACACCATGGGCTCCCGCAGCAGCGCCTTGATCTCACTGGCGAACAGAAACCCTTGCGAGGTCTGCGCGTAATACAGTGGTTTGACCCCCAGGCCATCACGCGCCAGAAACAGCTCCCGCTTACCGGCATCCCAGATCGCGAAGGCGAAGATACCGTTGAGCCGAGGCAACATCGCCTCGCCATCGCGGGCATACAGGCGCAGCAGCACTTCCGTGTCGGACTGGGTTCGAAAGGCGTAGCCGTTATGGACCAATTCAGCGCGGAGTTCCCGGTAGTTGTAGATTTCGCCGTTGAAGACGATGGCGAGGCCTGCCGCTTCGTCACACATCGGCTGATCGGCGGCGTGGGACAGGTCGATGATAGCAAGGCGGCGATGGGCAAGCCCAATGCCGTATTCAGGTCGCTGGAAGGCACCGCTGCCGTCCGGACCGCGATGCGCGATGGCTTCGCTCATCCTCGCCAGCAAACCGGCGTCGAAACTCCCCTGAAAGCCGGCGATTCCGCACACGATGGATTTACCGTCTCAACGCGTTGTCTCGGCGATTCTCATTCCGCGCCGTCCGTCGTCACGTGTGCCCCACCATCATTGGCCAGCGCCCGCCATCCCATCACCATGACCCCGCTTCGTTCATAGGACTCGTGGCCCCCATACACCAGCCACGGCTTGGCGGCCTTGTCCCCGGCGAAGCGCCCGGACTTTTGCCCCGCGCGAATGTAGTCGCTGGTCACCGTTTGGCCCGACTTGATTTCAACCGACTGAAGGCGCATGCCCTGCTCGAACACCAGGTCAGCCTCCAGCCCGTTGTTATCTCGCCAAAAAAACAGATCGGCTGGTCGCCCGGCGTTGTAACGAGCCTTGACGAACTCGCCAACGACAAGCGTTTCGAACAAGGCCCCGCGCATCGGATGCAGCGCCAGCACCTCGACGGACCGAATGCCCAACAGCCAGGCGGCCAGACCCACATCGACAAAATAGAGCTTGGGGGTCTTGACCAGGCGCTTGCCGAAATTGCGGTGATAGGGCGGCAACAGGAACACCAGGTAGCTTGATTCCAGCACCGAAAGCCAGGCGCGTGCGGTGCTGTGCGAGATCCCGGTCTCGCCCGCCAGCGCACTGAGATTGAGCAACTGTCCGGTCCGTCCGGCACACAAGCGCAAGAAGCGCTGAAACGCGGACAGATCCTGCACATTCAACACCTGCCGCACATCGCGCTCCACATAGGTGGCAACGTAGCCGGAGAACCAGTCTGTCGGCGCAATCTCATACGCATGCAGGGCAGGGTAGCCACCGGTCACCAGTACAGCGTCGAGCGACACCGACCCCTCCCGCACGGCTGGAAGTTCCGCAAGCGACAACGGCAAGAGGTGTGTGATCCCAACCCGCCCTGCCAGGGACTGGGTCACACCGGCAAGTAAACCGAACTGCTGCGAACCGGTCAGGATGAACATCCCCGGATGGCGTGCGTGGTCCACCATCCCTTGCAGATGCGAAAACAGTTCTGGCCACCGCTGCGCCTCATCGAATACCGCGCCGTTCGGGAACCGCGTCAGGAACCCCCTCGGGTCATCCTCGGCGAAGGCACGTTCGATCGGATCTTCCAGACTCACATACGGCTTATCCGCGAACACCGCCCTGGCCAAGGTCGTCTTGCCCGACTGACGCGGCCCGGTGATCACGACAACGGGAAAACTGCCGGAAAGGCGGCGAAGCGTCGAGGCGAGTGTACGAGTGAGCATATTAGAGAAAGTATACAAATAGGCGATGCAATAGTCAAATAGTATAAGTAACTATAGAAATGCCATGCCAACCGTGCGGAGGTCTCGGTAGTTGTAGATTTCGCCGTTGAAGACGATAGCGAGGCCTGCCGCGTCGTCACACATCGGCTGATCGGCGGCGTGGGATAGGTCGATGATGGCCAGGCGCCGATGGGCTAGCCCTATGCCATATTCAGGTCGGTGAAAGGAGCCGCAGCCATCCGGGCCGCGATGGGCAATGGCTTCGTTCATCCTCGCCAGCAAACCCGCGTCGAAATTCCCCTGAAACCCAGCGATCCCGCACATTCAGACATCACTGCCGTTTGGTGCTCGGTCGCTACCCACTTGCCTGGCTTTAAGCTCTAAGTACCTGATATCGATCAGTAGCGGAAACCACAGCCCCTGCAGGAAATGGTACACAAATGCCTCCTTCCCATCCAGGAAGGCCGCCCGCAAAACGTAGCGATAGAAAAAATAGAAGAAGGGCCGAATCAGGAGAGGCATCCGGTTCCAGACACGATGCCGAAGCCACCGCTTACGGCTCGCCTGGGTGCCGAACAGTCGCGCATCGATTTCCTGATAAGCCGGCACGGATCGCGTATTTACCAATTCCAGCGCCTCGCGCGTGGCGTAGCCGTTGTGTTTGACGATCCAGTCGGTCACGCCCTTGCGGTCTTCATGCATGAAGTCATTTTTCAAATAACCTGTCTTGCCCTCCACAATCAGATGCTCATTCACCGCCCGATCCTCGCATCGCCCCTTGCCGTATCGGAACAACCGCAATATCCAGGACGGGTAATAGCCGCGCCGTATCCAGCGACCCATCCAGATCAAGCGCCGGTTGATATAGAAGCCATTTGCCTCTGGCAACATGGCGATGAGGGTAGAGATTTCCTGCTTGAGCGCATCAGGCAGCCATTCATCGGCGTCCAGAAACAGCACCCACTCGCTGCCAATAGGCAGGTGCTCCAAGGCGTAATTACGTTGTTTCGCGTAATTCTCGAACGTGTTCTGCGTGATGTGGCCGCCATACCGCTGTGAAATCTCCAACGTCCGATCCGTACTCAGGGAATCAAGGATGAAGATTTCACTCGCCCAACCAGCAACCGAATCCAAAGCCTGCGCGATGTTGGCTTCTTCGTTGTAGGTGAGGATGATGACAGCCAACGCACCGGGAAGCACCTCGCGGTCAGCCATCCGCTCCATTCCTCGCCAACAGGATGATCTCGTCACCCTTACCCAGCAATTCCTGGAGCCGACGGAACGGGAGCGTGAGCACCCCCCATGTGACCATCGTCAGGCGGTAGTTACGCTCCACAAAATATGTCGCCCTTGGCATGTTTTCCATCGTATTCAATCTAGCCTTACCCATGGCGGTGCCTCGCCACCTTCGAGCAGCCAACGGTAGGTCGCCACGAATTGGGCGCCGATCCGTTCCCAGGAAAAGTCGCGCCTCATCCACTCATGGCCTGCCCGACCCATTTCCATTAGACGCTGCGGCGAAGTCGCCAGCGTCTGTTCAAGACACGCCACCAACGGATCAACACCGATGTCGATCCACCAACCCGCACCCTGCTTCTCCAACCTACCCCACGGCGCACCCTTGGTCACGATAGCCGGCGTTCCCGCCGCCAAGGCTTCTGCCACCGTCATGCCAAAGTTTTCGGAGTGCGTGGGCAATACAAACAGGCTGGCCTCCCGATAAGCACCCCACTTTTCCTCACCAAACAGCGGCCCGCTGAACTCGATCCGCTCCAGCCCTAGTTCGGCTGCCAAAGCTCGCATTCTGGACAAATAGCCGCCATTATCCGGGCCGGCTACACGCAGTTCCCAATCGGGAAATCGGTGCTCTACCGCCTGCCAGGCGTGCAGCAGAACGTCGACCCCTTTTACCGGGTGGATGCGCCCAAAGAACAGCAACTGCCGGCGCCCAGCCTTTGGCATTTGTTCAAGCCGCGGCACGTCCATGCCGTTCGGAAGAATACAGACCGGCTGTCTGAAGCCAAGCCGTCGGATATCTTCGTACTCCCTTTCCGCCGTAGCGTGGAAACAGGCCGCCGTACGCAGCGCCGACGCTTGCAAGACATGCCAGAAGACCTTCTTCTGCAGTGCGCTCCGGCCAAGCGCCCACGCCGAGAGCGTCCCGCGCGGAGAGACCACAAGGCGACAGCGCCCATGCCGACAGGCCCGCCCAGGATAGACATTAGGCATCATCCACAGGCTATGGTTGTGAATGAGATCGACCAGGCCAGAAGCCGCTTCCGCTTCGAGCCAGCGCCGCATCCTCGGCGATATGCCCAAGCGACGGGGGCCGAGGCCCAAAGGAAAGGTCCTCAGATACGGCGAGCTGACGGGCATAGACGCCCAGTCCAAGGCGGCCAGGCGAACATCCGTTCCGGTTCCAATCAGCGACTCGCACAATCGCACCACGGAATAGGACGGTCCACTCGCCTCTTCCGTGATCGCAGGGACGACGTGGATTACTCGCATGCCGTCATTGCCTCAATGACAGTCCTGGCCCAGCGGCGCGCCCAAGGTGTCCCCGGCGCGGCCAGCAGGGGCAGGTCCGCGCCTGTACCCATCTGCGTCACATCAGACAACCACGTCGCCATTGGCAAAGAGAAGCCTGTCTTGGGGCGATTGATGATGGATTCCGGCAAGGGCTTCTTGGGCGACTGCGCCAGCATCGTCTTACCGGCGCCGCCTGTGAAGCTAGACACATACGGCCCCACTGTTTCCAGCAATGCTGCATCCACCAGTGGCGTGCGCAGTTCCAACGAATGTCCCATGCTCGCCCAGTCGCTATCGCGCAGTAACTGATTGCGCAGATAGAGCGTGGATTCCAGCAGGCCAACGACCGCGGCGCCATCCCTGGCATCGGCCTGGGTCATGCCGGGCGGCGAGCCGCCGAGGCGCGCCAAGCCCTCCCGCGCCATGTCCGCCTCCATCAGGGCTGGCAGTTCCTCGGGTAGGAAAAGGCTGCGGTTGAGGAAATACATGCCTTCTAAGGAAGTCATGAACACCGGTACACCGGCGAACTTGGGTTGCGCCCGGCTCTTGGCGAGATAGGAACAGGGCGCACCCAGCATGGCGCGAGCACCGGGTATGGCAGCAATTACCCGCCCTAGAGCAGCCATGCGTGGAATCTGTCGGAAGGAAGAATAGCCGCAAAAGATTTCATCACCGCCCACGCCAGACAGTGCCACCTTATAGCCGCGTTCGGCCGCCGCCTTGCTAGCGAACCACGTGTTGACGCCGTCGATGGATAGCTGATCCATAGCATCGAGAATCCGTGGGATCTCCTGCTCGAATTCGGTTCGGGAGACCATACGCACATGATGTGGCAGGCCGTAGTGCGCGGCGACGGCTGCGGCTATGGGCGCTTCGTCCTCATGTCGGCCGGCAAACTCCTCAAAGCCAATCGTAATAGCCTCCACGTGTGCGCCCAACTCTGACGCCAGGCCGGCGATCACTCCCGAGTCAATACCGCTGGAAAGAAATACGCTCACCGGAACATCCGCCACCAGGTGAGCGCGCACGGAATCCATCACTGCCTCCCGCACCCGCACGCCCAGCTCCGAGGGGGATTTCTTACAACCGTTTCCCTGCCAGTGGGCGCGGATGTCGTACCAGCAAACAGGCGTATCTGGTATGCCGGCGCCTACCCTCAACCAGTGCCCGGCTGGCAGGGCGAATACATCGCGGTAAAGCGTCCACGGCTCCGGAACGCTACCCCAAAGATAAAATCCAGCCAACCCCGCCGGTTCACGTTCCAAAGACACCAGACCCGAAGCCAGCAGCGCCTTGACCTGGGATGCGAAGACAAAGCCATGCGTTGTTCGAGTGTAATAAAGCGGCTTAATGCCGTAGGGGTCACGCGCAAGGAACAGTTCGCGGGACTGCGTATCCCAGATAGCGAAAGCGAACATGCCGCGCAGCCGGGGCAACATCCGCTCCCCTTCGCGGGCGAAAAGGGTTAGTAGAACTTCAGTATCGGACATGGTACGCAGGGCCTCACCCTGCGCCTCTAGCGTCCGACGCAGCTCGCGGAAGTTGTAAATCTCACCGTTGAAGACGATGGCGTAGCGTCCGTCGGTGGACACCATCGGCTGATTGGCGCGGGCGTCCAGGTCGAGAATAGCGAGTCGGCGGTGCCCTAGGACAACCCCCGCACTCGACCATATCCCCTCCGCGTCGGGGCCGCGGACGGACATACGGTCGGTCATCCGCCCAACAGCATCAGGCGCTGATGTTTCTGCCGCCCCCTGTGTTGAGATCAAACCTGCTATGCCGCACATGTCAACACTCTGCGGAATGCCATGGTGGCATTGGCCGAGATCCGCCGTTGGCGGAGTAAGTAAGGATATTGATGAGATAACGGGCCCCCGCTTCGGTACCCAGGGCGGATGCCCAGGAGGCAAGCCTCAGTCGATCCTCCAAGCCGATTGGCTCAAACCTGAGCTGCTCATTGAGCCTTGCGCGCAGTTCATCGCTTCGATCGCTCGCAAAGACTCCACCAAATCCGCTGGCCTCCACTACTCCGGCAGCGCCACATGCGTCACTACAAATGACGGGGGTACCGACCATCAAGGCTTCGGAAATGACCGCTCCCCAGCCATCATGCCGACTAGGGAGAACGAGACAGTCCGCTTTAGCCATGATGGCCGGAACGTCCGTTTGTGGACAGCTACCCAACCATCGGACTCGGCCAGGCAACGCGTGTTTAGCCAGCATGCGCAGGTGCTGCTCCTCTGGCCCGCTACCCACTACTAGCAACTCAAATTCTCGATCAGCCAATTCTTTCAGCGTACTAATCAAAAGATCAAGACGCTTACGCTCAATGAATTGACCAACGAACAAAAAACGAAATGAGCCAACATCTCGATGAACAGCATGATCTCGATTGCCCACCTGCGGCAAGAAATAAGCGAAAGGATAAACCCGCTCAGCCGTCATGCCCCGTACAATGACCCAATCCATGGTTCGATGACCGATCGCCAGCACCCCCTCCAATAAACGCACGTTGCCGCGAAACAGCCGATCGTATTCCAACCGCTTAGCAATGCCCCACGCACCCGCATCATCAACGGTTTCCATCACTACCCATTGACGCAAGCCTCGTTGCGCCAGTGTGTGCTGCGCTACCGCCACTGCACCGTTCGCACGAATCCCTTGGCAGATATGGACAGAACTGGCTGTCGCTTGTTGCGCTAGTGCGCAGACAGCCTCATCGTCCGTTACAAATCGCAGGTTGACACCGTTCATTTGTGGTGCCTGCCACCCGAGCTTGACCCTATCAACGGACAGTTCCTGTTCTGCAACATAGGTGACGTTGCATCCCTCCCTCATCAGAGACAAGGCCAAGCCGGCCATGTGGGGGCTGACTATTTTTTGCCAGAACCAGATCTCATCCATGGGCACGATCTGGCGCATGGTAAGGCTTGCCCGTCACGGCCCACGCCAACAGTATCAGGAGAAGTAGCCCCAATCCACCCGGAAAGAATAAGGTCGACTCACCAAGATTCGTAAACAACAGGGTTGCCATCACCGAAAATGCGCCAATACCTGCTTTGGCCCCACGTCTTACCATCAGCCATATCCAGATAGCGACTATCAAGAAACCGACAATACCAAGCTCCTCCAGCACAGCGATCGGCATCACGCCCTTCTCAATGCCAATGGTCCCGCGGAACGAAAGTCCTAGCCAAGGGTCTCTATCTGGCTCTATGGATAAAGGCTCGGAGGCGATAGCGAAACCAATACCGGTAAATGGTTCTTCCTCGATATTGGCGATCATGGCTTGCACCAGCTCGCCTCGCGACGAATCCAAGGTTTCGAGTAAGCCGACAGAATCCGATCGCTTCTGGACGTAATCTCCGAATCTACTCGATACTTCTGGGCCGGCAGCCACAACACCGATTACCGCAAAGAGGCCGATCGCACGCAGCTTCCAACTGCCAAGTCCCGGTATGAGGAGCCTAGCCGGAATGCGCGCAACCAATGGCGAGACCAGCACCGCACTCGCTAACCCCAGCACCAGTGCCATCCCGGCTGTTCGTACCTCTGACACCACTATCAGTACGACGCATAATCCTAAGAGCGATATGTCGCGCCAACGCGGGCGAGATGCGCCAAGCGAGCGCCCTGCTACCCATGCTCCCACTATGGCAACGACAGGACCAAAGGCTTGAGGGTGGTTCAATACACCTTGAAAGCCGGTACCGTTACGTAAATATCCGATGTCCGTAAAGGCCAAAGGTAGACTGACCAGTACCACTGTCACCAAGCCACCGAACAACTGGTATTCAAGTCGCTCACGCGCCTGACAGTCCAGACTCGTCCATGCCGACAGAAGAGTTACCAGAGCCACCGTCCATAGCACCGCCCTGAGGATCGACAAATCAGGTATAGGACTGAACATCATTGAATGGAAGATTATGAATACGCCCAAGGCCAACGAACAAAGTATAGGCCGACTAATGGATATCATCAGCCCACCGAGCGCATTGTGCAGAAGGACTGATAGCGTCGCCACAGCAATCACCAGATATGGTCCGGGAATCGCCATATCAGCGGCAGGCGGTGCAATGCCCTCGCTCAGCATTGCAAACAACCAAGATAGGGCGAGTGCCTGAATCACCTGTGCGCGGCCAAGCAACGCATATCCAGCCAATACCAGAAAGCTAAGGATTGCTGTATCCGAGCTGGCGAGGCGCAGCGAGAGCGCAATGCCCAGTATCGCAAGCTGCAGTAAAGCAAGGGCAGTAGTGTTTTTCACGTCGTTGGATATTCCATCAGTACGTTAGGAATCTGTATGTCTTCTTACTTTATTTCCTGTACGCGACCGTCATCCTCCGCGACCTCATAGAACGCTCCTGCAACTGGCACATCGACCGTAATCGTTCTATAGTCCGGGACCGTCAGGCGCACCCCCTTTTTCAGACCCAACGGAGCGTGCGCGTAGACGAGCCACCTTCGGTGAGGTGTTACGCCTCGACTTAATGCCAACGCAAACACCGGAATTCTCGCGTCCAGATTCCACTGACCCTGCCTTGGATTGACGTCCGCGTCCAGCAAAAACCAACGATCTTCACGTGAGTATACCAGCGGAATGCTCTTGTCATACGGATGCTGTCCAGCACGGTTGGGCACCAACTGGCCTGTACGCCACCATTCCCGGAGTACCGGATTGTCGTGTACACGATCCACGGCATGCACGATAGCCATGAAATAGGGTTGACCATCTTCCCAAGGGTGGGTCCAGCCACGGAACTCTCGTACAGCTCTCGGGCGGAGAAGCCACATACCGAATTGGACCATGCCCGCATACCGCTCCGGGGAAAACTCCTGCCCCAAGGATGCATAGTACCGCCGTTTGTCATTTGGCAACGAGGGTTCATATCCATCCCAGACTGACATTTCCACCCAAAAGCCAGGCTTCGCCCCGTACGCCTCTCGCTGCTGGAATACAAGGTTCATCGCCTCTACCTGTGGACTCCACGTGGTGAAATCCGTACTTGGGTTCCAGTTGTGTGTGTAGAACGACGTGCTGCCGCCGTCCCACATCAGCGGTTGGAAATTCACGCGGTCGAGCGTATACCAAGACGCGTCTTTCCACCCCTCCCATCTTCCGAAATGCGGAACGCCAAAGGCGTCGTATCCGACAAAGAGGGCCTTGTCCCTCCACGCGGCGTTGTCGAGCCCATCACGCATCCCTTGCTGCAAGGCCCGGTAGCGCTCCACCCACCCCTCTGCAACGACGCGCTTTCTGAAATCGATATCTCGCCCAGCCCCGTACCGTCCGAGGTATCTCCCGCACTGTTCAGCATCCTTCCCCTGAAGCTTCGCATGCTCGTTGTTGGAGAGGAACATCACCAACGGGGGATCCGGATACCACTCTTCCAGCATCTGCATCCACACGTTTCGAGTGAGCGAAGCGCCCACCGAATGCCAGGGCTCTACCGGGCCGAAGGGACAGACCTTCGGAACCACCGCCCCCGACACCGTAACCACATTAGGATTTGTGGCAACCGCCAAGCCCAGATATGGCTCCTGGGAGAGAAATCGTTCCCATTGGCTGGAGACAAACACCACCGGCACGTGAAGCTCACGTGCTCGCTTCATGGGCGCCTCATAATACGCCCGAAAGGCTGCAAGCGTCCCCTCTGTGAGAGGGGTATCCTTGTCCGGTTGCTCAAACCATGGCAACAAATAGTGCCCATTTTCGATAAGTCGCATCTGCTGCGCCGGCGCCCATCCCTTCGACAAGGGATGGTTACCCGTTGTCCAGTGCGATACTAACGGCAGCGCATGTCCATCTGCCCCTACGTTAGCGTGTATCGCCTCACGTCGTATTTCATTGGCCACCGATTGTGGCGTAGCACCACTACAGTCCAATGGCGCCACCGCCATGAGGGCCGCAATGATGATGAGAGCCTGCCCATCAGGATGACGATGTCTCACAGTCGCCATCCACTCCGATTCAGCGCCACCCACAAAGGAAGCACAGATGGCATGGACCACGAGGCCGCGAGGTCGGCTTCTCGCAGATACTGAGTTTCCACACAATAATCAACTTGCTTTGGGATTAACTCATCAAGGGGATCATTTAAACGTACGATTATAGACATACGCCGTTAAACGAAAGGCAAACAATAATGTTTTTTGGGTTAAGCGTGCGATCATATTTTCGCGTGAACGAAACAGCGCATTCTCAATGCCGGCGTGCAGGCATTCTTGTGGATGCAGAGCCGGATAATCAAAACAGTGCTCATCGAATGTTTGCCTATACTCTTCACAAAAAGGCTCACCCCTCCAAATAACAGACTCGTAAATACTTCTTGGAAGCGCTGCAAACACATTATTTAGCATATATGCGAATATCTTCGAACGCTGTGAAGTTGGATACTGATTGTACCAGGCACTATCTACACCAATTTCCTGCATGTATCTTGCACGCGCGTAACGAAGAACTATATCTTGGTGCGGACTTTCTGAGATTAAATCTGGTTGCGCAAGAATGGAAAACATATCCAACAATACACTTAGTCGGGCCGCGAAATAAAAGTCCGGTAGATCACTACTCCCCCTGATAAAGTATGCGATGTATATTCTATTAGTGTCGTCCAACGATTTTATTAATTGATTCAGATCGAGTACCTGATCGGTACGAATTTTTATAACGTAATCTATGTCATTGAATTTGAGTAGCCCTTGATATATACCGTAGTATTGTCTCAACATATTATTTGAAAGGTCGTTATTTACCCAGTAACGACGTACTCTCTTATCGCTTATTTTTTTAGTATTATCAGGTATCCTTACTAAATCACCCTTCGCAATGCTGAACTCAGGAAAGACTCCATCATCCCATGTGCACACGACAATCTGATTAAACGAATCACCGTAGTTAGAAATATTCCGTAATATCGTTTCACGGCAATCGAAATGAACTACGGAGGCGTCACTAAGTGGTTTATGCCCATTGGCACCAGTTCTGCCAGAGGAAAGCAATGGTCCCTGAATCAACAAGCCGAATTTCACGCAGACCCCTTTGGGGAATCTACTGCACTTATTACGGGGAATAATATCAGTGCTTTCACAGCCGCACGTTATCAGTTGTTTTTATCCATGCCGTTAGCTGAATACGTTATATACGAACCAGCTCAATCTGCTTGGCTGTCAGTAATACCTCGCCCTTAAAAGCGTGCGAACGAATATATTCCATGATTTCTATCTCATGTAGCGTCGACGCAATAACAATGCCTTTCACCTGGCTCAGGTCAGTAGACTGGGGATGAAGAACCTTGGCAGGAAGCGAGGACAAATATTTCCCTTGCTTTGAACTGTCCGCATCTAATGCAATCGTAAACGATTTGATATCTTGAAGGCCAAGGATCGATTTGACATGGGAGCTTAGGTTATTCCCATGGGCGCCAGCGCCCCAAACGACTAAATTGTCCCTGCTTGCCATAGAAGAAAGCAATACTGAAAAGGTTTCAAATGAATCCCAAAACCTATCTCCATGAAATAATTTTTCTGAAGTGCAATCAACTCGCGCCTGATTTTGTCCTTTTCTGAAAATAATGCCCTGATGTTGATCGTCGTAAAACGCCAGTCTTCTAACGGCCTGAAATCCATTTGCTTCGAAGAGCCTGACCAAACCGTCCTCCGAAAAGTAGGAAAAGTGATCATGAAAGATGTCTAAGAACCTTCCACTTGAATGTATTTCTGTAAAATTTGGAACCTCAACATAAACATATCCGCCCGTTTCAAGAATATCTGCTACTGAAACAATAAACCCATTAGGATCAGCGATATGCTCAAGCAAGTGACGAAAGACGATCCCGCTAAACTCATTTGATGGAAAGTACCCCTTACTAAAAAAATCCTGAATATGAATTCGGTTGGTCGGACAAAACACAGGGGCACTACACGGGCTCGGGTCGATAGTAACAATTCTTGCAACCCTTGGGGCGACATGATTTGCGAGGGCTCCGCTCCCACTCCCAATCTCTAGCCATACAGAGCAAGGTCTTAAGAATGTTTCCAATTCCCCAAAGATTTTCCCCTCAACGTTATTCATGTTTGCCGAAACGTTGCGCTTCACTACGTAACGATCACTTACATATGCTTCGCTGATTTTTGCAACATCAAAACAGGCATTAAACACATGGCCGCAATGCAAGCATTGAACAAGTGCAATCTCCACACTTTCAATCTCATCTAAGCAGGTGTCTCTTAGAAGGCCGATGCTTACAGGCGACTGCGGCACATGAAACACCTCATTTAAGTCAGCACCAGCGCAAAGCGGACAATTGAGCATTGATTACTAGAACTCCAGATACGCCTCAAGGAGGCCATCCCTCGGAATATTGATGGCTGCGCAACTCGGATAGGGATTGCTTGGCGCAAAATCGTTTATGATTATTCTTTGTGAGTGGTTGATGCCGAAGATAATGTCATAATATTGAATCCCAAGCTGCTTCATGTCGAATTCCATTTGTGATCTAAACTCTTGGGGTCGCGATGTGGTGAGAATCAACTGACCGCCTCGCGACACAAACTTTTTTAGGACATCAACATTCGCTTGGATAACAGCAGGAGAATCGCTCCATGTATGCTTACCGTATTTGCCGCAGTTTTTATAGATTACCCCGTCAATGTCGCAGAATAGGGTTCTGAATCGTTTTTGAACGCCTTTCCATTCTTCAATGGTACCCCAGTCTTCAAAGGAGGTTGCTTG
>UBJH01001789.1_pt1 | contig 20179 bp, 34 predicted proteins | sample 2193721 | NCBI WGS metagenome assembly UBJH01 (sample SAMEA4703186, study PRJEB27089) | metagenome | reverse complement strand
TCAATCCTTGTTTTAGTGGATATGCCTCTCGAATCTGGGCGGACCCTATCGAGGTCGTAACATCCACTGATTGCTTCTAACCACGCCACAGCAGTGCCGCCAACAACTGTAGCTGCATGGACTGTCTTTGTCAAAACCTCAGTTTCATCATCCTTTGTCACGATCACAACCGTACCAACTGGATACTTCTCATTCCAGTCCTTTACCATCGTCTCTTGCTTTTCAGCATGCCTTTTCATGTTCATTGAATCACCCTTAATTCCTTAATCCTTATACTGCTGCATCTCATCGATAACATCTTCTTTAGTTCCTTGAACAGTCCCCAGTTCGCGTTCACTGTGAAGCCCTCTACCATCATCCAGCGCCCTGAAAAGCCTCCATTTACCATGACTCAGATGCTGAGCACCAAGAATGCGAAAATCCCTGCATATCTCACCTGAGTTAATCGGGCAGTTCATCTGTTCCAAGATATAAGACTCAGGCGAATCCGTTCTTATATCCCAAGTATCCGAAAACTTTGCCACCTCAGATCACCTCACCTGAATGTAATATACGCTTCGTCGCCATACAGTTCTACGGCACGATTTGTCCAGTACTTGAACCACTTCATCCTGTCCTGGTCTATCCGGCTCGGAAGAGTCTCCGAAAGTAGATTTATCTCTTCCAATACTGGCTTCAACTGAGCCAATGGCTCTCCAGCCGAATTGATCTTATCCACGTTCATCCGCTGGAACAGACTGCCGACACGAACTTCCCAGAAATGCCAGAAGTCCCCGCTTCCATTGCGGTATGACCCCTTTGCCCAGCGAGTGAACTCCGAGTCACAAATCTCATGATCCGCGTCTGGGCAGCATTCCACGCCTTCTACGTCCTTCTCTCCTCTTTTCTCTGTGATACGTCTACCTATTGATACGCCTAATGACATTACATCCTCCATTCTTTAATTTCACCAGAACTCCTTCATCACCGTCGTCACTCTCAGGAATGATCGTGCCTCGAACTTCGTACACGTCCATCTCGTCCTCCGGTATGTCCTGTGCGGTATCCCAATCTTCTGCCAAAAGGTTGTACTTGTTAGCAACCCACTTCTTCTGGCTTGCCCATATTACCTGGATATCTGGTACTAGACCATGTTTCTTTGCCCAGTCCTCGACCTCTGCACGCTTGTAGTTCCCTCTTTCCACGACCTCCAATTGTATGAACCCAGCCCATGTCATGCTGACTCCGTGCGATGAATACAATGGTTCTGTGCTGACTGCAGTGCCTTCACCTGTACTTGCTATCATCGAATCTATCTCCCTGGGATGGATCAATGCGCATCCATTCATTATCTTCCGGTGAGAGCTCATTCTTGTGGTTGAAATATGCATCGTACTCTTCTGGATGAGTGTCGAGATGTTCCAATATCCCCTGATACTTTACTATCGTGGGGATATGCCTCATTCCATTAACAGTCATCCTGCTCTCGCTCAGTGTAGAGGTTATCTCCAGCCTATCGCCATTCCTTGCGACATGCCTTGTCATAATCTGGATATAATATCCGAGTTCTGCAAGATCTCTCATTGTCCTTGCAATCGCTTTCCTATCCTGCTTCGTTATGGCATTATTAAGTTGGACAAAGAACGTTTGTGCATCCCTGTCCGAAACCGGTATCATCATATTAAATTTCCAGCAAAGGCTCAGCCTCAGCATCCAGGAGTTCCGCTACCTCCACTGTCTTATCACAGAACCTCCCGATCGTCTCATCAAAGGATGACTGTATCAGCACCCCAAAAGCCTGGTAATCCCGCGCCTTCTTCTGCTCGAGGAAAGCCTTCAGGAATACATCACTAATTGGCGCATTCCCATCAGTGATAAACACCAGGTCCGCATTCTGGAAGCCCTGCTTTGAGATGAGTTCAGTCACCTTGCTCAGCGCTGGCTCGAATGCCGTGCCACTTGCGTTCAGGAAATACTCCGCTACCCCTATCGCCTTTATCAGGATGTCCTTGTCCCCAGGCTCTATCTCGATGACCTTCAGTTCATCTGACTGGCTGCCGAAATGGATACAGGCAAACGACCTCTTCTGCATCGAAGCGATCTCCAGTAGAGCCAGAGCCACAGCCTTGCTCCAGGTTTCACGGTCGCCTGCCATAGACCCGCTATTATCCACGCAGACTATGATCGGACCCTTTCCCTGTTTCTCCGTGCCCCTCAGTTCGTACTGCATCAGCTTCTCTTCCACGAACCTACGCCGGAACTCGCCCTTTCCTGCCGGACTTCCCAACAGCACCAGCTCGGCCGGGAGCACTCGGGACAGGTCACTGCCAAGACCGATGTCATAGATCTCATCCCTTGCCTGATTCAGCTTGGTCTTCTGCTTATACACAGCCAGCCGTCTCATCCTCCCGATGACCTGAGCTATGAGCTTGAACTTCTTAGTCTGCAATCTCTTTGCAAGCTCCAGCTTCTGCTCAATCGGCATCTTCTGAACCTGACCCGCATCCAATCCCCAGCCATCCATTGACTGGGAAACAGACTGAGCATTCTTCAGCGCTGAATCTGCTGCAGCTCTTACATTCGTCCGAATCTTATTGACATTGGAAGTACACGAACCACCGAGCTTCTCCATAGCCGCTTTCAGTTGTGCTTTGTGCAACTCTGCAGCCTTTAAACAGTCCTCAGCCATCTTCTTGAAGTCCGGTCTTCCGGTCCTGTCTGCTGCCTCCTGCCAGGTCTGAGCGGCATTCGCCAGCCTTTCAAGTTCCTTCTGAATCAGGTCTGCGGAATTTGCTAGATCAGCTTGCTCCTTAAGTTCTCCTTTCAGCGACTTGGTTATCTCTTCAGCCAGAGCCACTGTTGCCATAGCCGAATGCAGGTCGTCTAATCTCGTATGAACGCGCAACTCCTTATACTGAGTCATCTGAGTCATCTTATCCATCAGGGTCGCATTGAACCTGTGACTCGGTGTAATCTCCTCCTGTCCTCTGAACGTAGGATCGAACTTGAACAACGAACTCCAGATATCCTGTGCCAATGGCGGAAATGTCTTCAGTGCCTCTGTTCCAGCCTTCTCTACTTCCTTGAGACTTCCGCTCCGTTCCTTCAGGTCATTGAACATCTTAGTGTCCATTGAATCTGACTGGACGACCTGATGCTCAACTGCTGGAAGCAACTTACCCAATATGCTATTATCTTCTACCATAGTGCCCTCCTACGTATGCTGTGACCACTCTGGCTCTCCATACTGGTCATGAAAGATTATCCCGCCGTTGAGGATCTCGTGCATTTGCAGTGCGCCCGTAGCCTTGTCAAAAACCATCTTCTGTAAGGAGAACTCAAAGCTCAGCCTCACGAAATCCTTAGAGATCCAGAGCACCCTTGCCTCATTTGAGCTTAGATTAGCAAGCCACGACTCGAATATGTACAAGAGAGTCTCCGCCGCCCTGTCTGGCATATTACTTATCTCTGTAAAGACCATCTCCAGGTGATCCCTGCACAGAACATCCAATCTCGGATGACTCACTACTTCTGAGAACACCCTGTACTTCCGCTCTGTCGCAGTCTCCATCCTTGCATTGTCTCTCCAGAACTCCAGAAGCTCCAGGGTCTTGGCATTGCTATTCGGCTGCTCCACGCCAATCCCCCTTAAGAACCCGCATACCACATAGTCTGTGGGCTTTCCCTCACCCAGGAGATCTAACACGAATCCCAACTTCGCTCGTTCCTGTGTCAGTTCCCTGGGGTCAGTATAAACCAGTTTCATGCTATCCATCATTCACTCTCCTTCCTATACTCCGGTGTGATGCTGACCATATACAGACTGCACCGGGGATTATTACAAGACGCCGTTTCGTCATCGTTAGCCGTGAGTAACTCGAAACACTCCCTGCAGATTGCCCCCTTACTTACCGCAACATCCTCTCTTATGTTCTCCAGGATGAGTGCACATTGCGCTATCCTGTTAAACCGTCCACCCTCTTCCGGGTACTCCCGTGCCTGATCCAGCTGGAGATTAATCTCCTGGCAGAGGACATCGAACACCGCAACAGGATCTTCCGGGTTGCTGTTAAACGCCCCACATTTCTCGCACATCAGATCGAACACGTCTGGTGGGAGATTGAACAAATTCTTGATCTCTACCATCTAAACCTCCTTCCTTCTGAGCCTGAACAAGGGTGTCCACACCCATTTCCCGTGAGTTATCTTAACAGGTCTAAGATCAGAGATGGCATCATACATGCCATCCCCGAACCTGTTAACTAGGAACCGAACGAATCCAAGTGGGTTCTGCTTCGCCTTCTGATAATTCACGTTTAGCAACGTCAGCAGCAGAAACCCGCATGCAAAGAAAAACATATCCAGCAAAGCATGTGCAAGTTTAAACGCGACGTATGCCATCATCCAGAGTCCCGCGACCATGGCGAGCGCCAGGATATGGTGTAATAGATATGTTGATGTCAGCATGTCAATCCATCCCTTACGCCTTCGGCTTGATACCCATCATCGAGTTATACACGTCATCTGAGTACGTCTTGACCTTGGCGCTCGCGTTCAACACCACTGCGTCCGTCGCCGGGTTAGGTTTGATTCTTCCCAGCTCCTCCTGAATGTTCCTTAGCTTAGCGCTCGCCTCAAGTGCCTTCGCATTCGCCTTTGCTGCATCGCTCTGCAGGTTCGGGTCCATCGCCTGGTGATACACTTCCTGTGCCATGTCCAGGAGCTCTTGTACCTGTGATAAGGTCGGGTTGACGGTTGTCAGCACAAGCTTGCGCACAGTCTTATACTCACTTGGTTGGCTCCACAGGACATCCTTGAGCAGCGCAAGATCTTCAACCGAAGCCTGCGGTCTTCCGCTGAGGTAGGCATTCGCCCTGATCAACGAAAGTGACTGCTTATATCTCCTGTCGGATGCTATGATACTCTCTTTCTTGAGGATCTCACGCAGGTTAACCAATGCGACAAAGACCTCATCAGGTATCACTATCTTCTCAGAATCAGCCTGCATCGCTGTTAATTCACCCATTGTGATTAACGTACCAGACGGCGATGGCGGTGCTGCTAACATATTGACAAAGTTCTGTGGGCTGGCTATATACTGTGTAACGAACCTGAATAGGAACCTGTCATCGAGCGCTGACAACTGCCCGCTCTCTGGCATCTCATTCGACGCACCGAACATACTCTGGAGCGGCACCTTTATTGGTGAACCATTCCCATTGTCGAACATGCGTTCATTCACTATTCTGAGTAACGTGTTCAGGATACTGCTTGACGCTTTCCAGATCTCATCCAAGAATGCAATCTGCGCTTCAGGCAACTTTCCTGTGGTTATCCTCATGTACTTGTCCTGTTCCAACCCCTTCAGGCTTATCGGACCGAACAGTTCTTCTGGTGTTGAGAACTTTGTCAGGAGTCGGCTAAAGAATATGCCGCCGGTGCGCCCGCACAAATCCTCAACTAACTGACTCTTTGCTGTCCCTGGTGGACCGAGCAATAGCACATGCTGTCTTGCAAGCAATGCCAGGATCGAGCCGTGGACTTCTTCTTCTCTCTCAAAATATGATTTCTTTAGCTCCGTCTCTATCTGGAGTAATTTCTGTCTCGTCATAAAGTCACTAGACCCCTGCGTCCTTCTGGGTCGCTCTGGCGTAGTTGTTCAATGCTCTCTTGAACGACCATTTCATACCAGTCTCTGGATTCGGTGCATCAAGTGCAGACCGCTTCGTAGCGCCATAAGTAAACAGGTTCGGTAATGACCTCCCCGTCACCATGCACAGTGTAATTCCATGATCGAGCTCAATATACCCGACTGCCTGGATACCCAGTTCTCTGCCCAGTACCTTTTCTTTCCTTTGAACGATTCCCTTTTCCTTATCCGTTAGTTCTCTTAGTTCCATTTCATATCACCTGTTATTCATCAATTTCAATACTCTGCCGACCTGTTGTGTGGCAGAATCTTACACCGCTCCTCTTCCTTCAGTTCCTCGACGATCGGTATACAAATCTTATCACATTGAACCAAAAACCTGGCAAACACATGCTGCTCTAACTTAGTTCGTGGTGGCATCGGTTTGCACGCATCGATCGCTGCTCTTTGATTGTCAAGGACGCGCTTGACAATCTTCCTGTACACTCGCCGGTTCATTTCCCTCGCATCTCCTCCCGTATCCTGAACTCATTGTACCGGTCAAACAACCGTGGCTTGTTCAGCTTCAGCCAGAGCAACATCTGATCCGCGTTAACCTCGACCTCGAACCCCATTCCTCCCTTGCCATGCAATGCCTCAAGATACTTGAACAGTCCCGCGATCCTTTCATCATGGTCCGCCATGAACTGAGCCACCTTGTCTGCAGGATAATCACGGCTGAAGTTGATCTGGTACAAGTCAACGATGTCCTTATCACTGGCTTCCTTCAGCCAGGGGACTGCATCGAACTTGATATCAAACGCCTTATCGTCTGACCAGACCCGTGCGACCACTGCATCGCGCCTGACCTCCTGGTCACCATTGCTCAGTCCTACACCCGCAACTGGACTGCTCCTGACACCAGTATCTCTATCTTCCAGCCCCAACGTCTGCTTGTTCGCAGCTGTGACCACTACGCAGGTCTTCTCTGACAGGTCTACCAGAAACTTCGCTCCAGTCTTCTTGTTCGTCACCTCAAAGACCGTTGCTGTCGATCCTTGGTCCCTGTGCATGCTCAGCGCTTCCATCGCGGCTTTCTTCGGACCCGTTGCTTCCAGGTCTACCTTCCATTCAACCAAATAGTCTGCCATTATTCCCCTCCTCCTTCTCCGGCTTGCCATCAAGAAACTCAGCCAACGCCTTTCGTGCCGTCGGTAATCCCATCAAGTCCGATCCTGTAAACGTGGTTACCACATCCACTGCGTGAACCTCGCTACACTTCGTATTCTCTATGTGGTAACTCGCACCGTTCGGGCTATCTGCCTTCCACGCGATCCCAGCTATCCTGTCTCCCCTAAGGTACTTCTCCGCACGCTCAAGGTGGCTCAGTATATTCCTGAGCGTCCTCTCCTGCTTCTTCGAAAGTGTCATGACGACCCCTCCGGTCTTTCTGACGATCCCTTGTACAAGTCACAGTCAGCCAGGATCTGCGCCTTGGCTGTAGCGAAACTCGCATCCAGCTTTACCCATGTAAACCTGACCACCGGGTTCCAGTCTATGTTGATCTCTGTATTCGGCTTCCAGTTTTCAAGTGCCCACTGAACGAACCCCCTGACCTCTTCGACCGAGAGAGTCCTCCATATTTCGGATGACACTCACATCACCCTGTCCTTCTTCAGAATCTCAATGCACTCCGTGCAGGTAACATTGCAAGTGAGTATCGTATTCATAGAATGCTTGTCACCGCACAGCGACTTGCCTTCGGTGTAGCATGCACATACCTTCTCTTTCTTGTCCATGTTCCTCCCTCAGATCACTGATGGATACATCAGCCCGGCAATCTGTTGTTCTTCTGCGCTCATACCTGCCATCCGCCCGACATCCCTTACGATATCCCCACACCGTCCTGGGTTCCTTGCCTCAAGACGCTCCATATTCCTGACATCGATCTCTATCATGGCAAGCAGGTCAGTCCCATAACTGCCCATACACCGTTCACAATAATCCTTCGTCTCGCCTGCCAGCGCCCGTTCTATGATCTTTCTCGCATGCTGCGGTGAATGGTAACCAAGTGAACCTTCAACCAGGGCTGCAATGAGCCACTCTATTCCCTTCTCCTTAACGATGCGTTCCAACTCCGCTTTATCCATTTAGTCTCCTCTGCCTTACTGGTTCCCTTTCCGGCAAGTCCACTATCGCCTTGATTGCTCCAATCGAGTAACTCGCATGAGCGAAGTCACCCTCCTTCCGCTCATGCTTCCCAAGCGCCTCCTTGATACGCTCAAGCTTGCTCTTCTCTTTCTTCACCTCACTCATGCCGCCGCCTCCGCGCTCTGCTGAGGAGCGTTCTGTGAGGCGATCAACTGCTGAACCACGCCCTCCGCAACGAACGCAATCTTCCCTGCTGGAATTGGAGTATTGAACAAGCGCACGAACGCCTCATCCTTTAGCACTGCCAGGCTGCCCGTCTCCGGGTTTATGAGCATCACGCCTGCCTTCAGGTACTTCTCCTTACACTCACCGCATGTTGTGCGGGGATTAACTGTATGCTTCCCGAAAGTCTTGTGAAGCCTTTTATTCATCAACAGTGCACCTGTATCCCCACCACAGATGGGACACATCTCAATAGTGACGTAACTCTTGTTCGAATCAGTTCCTTGATCATTATTCATACTAACAACACCTCATCTCCAATGCCTACCAAGAGCACTGAAAGTAAATGGAAAATCGGATAGCATCGTAAGTAATGGATTCGCACACATTCTTCTCTGGAGTGTGCGAAGCTTCTCTGAGCTTAGTCTGCCTTTACTACGATGCGAGCCCGCTTGTCTGAGACAGCGCTGAGAGCGTTACTTGAAAAAAGCTTTCGGTAACAAAACCCTTACACAAGGGGCAGGTCCCCACACGCTGCAACCCTGCTCTCGCCATCAACCTTCTCGATCCTAATGACGTTCCCATACTTCTCATTGAACGCATCATCGTGCGATATGACAAAAACCTGCTTGAACCCCTTGATGTTCATTATCTGCTCCGAGAGGTTCTCTCTTCGTATCTCATCCATGTTCTGCGTAGGCTCGTCAAGGAATACAAAGTCCGAATTAGAAAGCATCTTCAGGAGAGAGAGACGAAGCGCCAAAGCCGCACCCATCTTCTCGCCTCCGCTTAACTGCTGAAAGACCTTCTTCTCTCCTCCTTCTATGACCGTTATCCCGTAGTCGTCACTCCACTGCAACTCCTGTGAGAAGTCATCCATTATAGCGCAGTAAAGACTATTCGCCTCTTCACTTATCTCCCCTATCAATTGAAGAACGATGTGCTGCGCAGAGTCCCGCAGAGTCTCACGGACGAACTGTGCATATTCCCTGAACCGTTTCTCAGTACCCAGTTTCTCTTCAAGCCCAACAATCTTTGAAAGGTACACCTCCATCTCGGCGACCTCTATCCCAAGCCTCTTAAACTGCGCCTCCTTTTCACCAGACACGACCTCGAGCCCACATACCCTTGCCCCGAGTTCCGTACTCTTGCTCTCTGCCAGTTCAAGTGCTTCCGCACTAAAACCCTTGCCGACTTCTGCAAACTGGCGCCCAAGTTCCTCAAGCCGGGTCCCTTCATCCACAATAGTCTTCTCGCACATCTCACACTCGGTTCTGTACACTGCTAACTTTAAAGCAAGCGGCTTGGTCTGGATATACCTCTGGTATACAGGCTCAAGTTCCCTGAGCACCGTACCCGCCTCGCTGATATCGTTACTCAGCGTGGCATAGACCTCAAGACCCTTGCCGAGGTCCTCCAAAGCCAACTCCTTACCAGGTATACCCTCTATCTCCCTGGTGATCTTCGCAATCTCATCAATCCCCTTCTGCTCAAATGAACTCAGGGTCATTACCTTGCTGCGCGGATCCCCGATATTCATTAACTCGACGCCCAAAGACTTTAAGAGAAGTTCTGTGGTATCAAATGTGTTCTGGGCATCCAGGAGTTGCTGCTTGAAATACGAAGAGAAGTCCGTCACAGATCCGCACCTTACTCCCTTCATCACAGGGCAGACATTCTCCGTGCCAACCATAACCATCCGGTTCTTGATGTCCTGTATCGCCCTTAATGCGACCGCACGTTCCCCCTTCTTCCCCTCAATGATCTTCTCGTGTTCTGCCTGCTTCTCAATCATTGGGAGGAGGGCAGCTTTCTTCTTACTGTACCCATCAACATCGGATCTTATTGATTCAAGACGTGACCGCCTCTCACACATAATCGTGAGTTCGTTCTTGATCTGGCTCAGCTTATCCTTCAGTGCATCACGCTCTTTCCGCATACTCTCAAGCATCTCGACCCGCTTCCTCATTTCCTTGTATCTCTCACTATCCGCCTGAAGCGCGGAGACGATCTTCTGTGCCTCCTCTGACTCACCCAGAAGGGATCTTGCCTTCGTAAGTTGTTGATTGAACCCGCCCAGCCGCACCTGCCCCTGCCTGATCTCACTCTCAAGTCTGTCAAGTGCACTCTTTTGCTTCTTGAGTTCATCCAATACGACTTTTGCGGCATCAAGATTCACAATGCATTCCCTCAAGTCCTTCTTTATTCCTTCGATAGCCACGCTGAGGCGACCTATATCCTCCTTCTTTGTCCCGTATTGCTCTGTCCGTATCCGATACCCAACGATCTCGGATTGTATATTCTTGACCCCTTCATCTATCAGGTTCATCGTATTTCTCAGGTTTTCATAGGCGTTCCTGTACTCATCTACCCTGAGTATTTCGTCAAACGTCTTCTTCCTCCTTGAAGGAATGTCCATAAACGCTGATGTGAACATACCTTGCGGTACCCCGACAGCAGAATCAAAGACCAAAGTTAACTCACTTTCTGTAGAAACCGCGAACACTTTGCTGGCGAGCCAGGTGAGTACCTCCTTACTCCCGACTATATTTACGTTACCGCCCCTGACGCTGCACTCGCCTCCAAGTTTCCTGGTCAAAATGTATGGGACATTGTCCGCGAGAATCTCCACCGAGACTCGACCTGACTTCTCTCCACGTCGCAGGAAGTCTGCCTCTTTGTAAGGCAGAGAATGGAACAGCACGTACCCAATCGCCTCAAGTATAGTGGTCTTCCCGTGCCCGTTCTGACCACAGATACCGTTTATACCCTCCTTCAGTTCAATCACAGCGTGTCGATACGACTTAATATTATTTAATTCAACGGATGTTATTAACATCTACATATCTCCCTATACTTTGTTGACTCCACTCTCGATCTTCTCAAATCCACACCTCAGTTCCTTCTGGATGTCTTCATCCTTCAGCTTAGCACTGATCTTATTCTTTACTTCGAGGATATTCGATACGATCTCTTTGGTGTGATCCTTATACCTGCTATCGTTCCCTACCATACCGGAAAACACAAAGTTCTCTATCTGCTCGCGTGTTAGACCACGCACGTCTCCTTCCGTCACAGAGTACTTTGTGCTGGTCTTCGTGATCCTTACCTCTGACCAGAGCGGATTGAACCTTTCCGATATTATACCCTTTATTCGATCCAGATCCACATCTGACTTCTGTAATCCCATGGTGCCGTACAAAGACAGCTCAATCAGGGCACCTGGCGGTAAGGCTGGCACATTCTCAATCGCCCTCACCTTTGAGTACAATTCGTCTGGAGAGGCGACATCACTCATATCCATACTGATCCGTCGGACAGGTCGTATTGGTGGAGTCACGAGCTTCGCGCCACTGTCGCTTACATGATAGAAACCCTTGGGAAGACCGTGCTCACTCATTGACACCATCTCCACACTTCCTGGATTGAATATCCAGCCATCACATTCGTAGTTCATGTGATAATGCCCAAGTGCGAGATAATTAACCACATCCTTCAGTACAAGCAGCGAACTGTACGGGATCTCCCCGGCTGACGCCTGTTTCACTTGTCCTTCCAGACCAAAGTGCATCATCAGGATAGTGTACTTCGTGCCCCTAAGCTCGCGGATCTTCCTGATCTCTTCGGCTATCCTTGGAATCGTGGAAACGGTGCTTGAACCGAGGTACTTCACTCCGAAGATACGCACGTTGTCAAGTTCAATGACATCGCCCATAAGGGATATGCCGTCAGCTTCCTTTGTTCTGAGAAGTCTTAACAATCCCTGGGAGCTCAACATCTCAGACCAGCTCATCCCATCGAGGCTGTACGCAAGGTCGTGATTTCCCTCTATGGCAAAAACCTGTGTGGACGGACTCTCCTCCCTGAGCTCAGAGAGCACCTTATACGCCTGCAGGTATGTGGGCGCATTGATATTCCGTTTATGGAAAAGGTCGCCCGAGATTACCACGAACTCAGCCTTATTATCAATGGCATATCTAATGACCGACTTGAATGCACGAGCATAGTCGCGGAAGCGTTCATCGAGACCGTACTGTGCATAACCGAGATGAAGGTCACTGACGTGAATAAAGTTCATATCTTCTCCTTGGGAGGTCTACTCGAAAAAAGGTTCTGGTGCCAACAAAGAAGCATCAGCTCACCCGTCCCCTTATTATATAGCAGTCTCATCCTGTCTCACCCACCTTAGAAATAATCCGGGTGATACAGCACCATATACTGAATCACATCTGACATTGATGGGTTCTTCATACCGCCCTTCGTCAGGTGCTTCTTTGCGATCTCGATCTGCTTCCGCGCCTTGTCTGTCAGGTCAAAGAACCTTAGCATCTGTGCCAGTTCCCCTTCGCACGGCATACAATAGACCATCCAGTCTATGCCCTTCCGTCCCTGACCGTAATGATGCTTTGTCCTCTCGCCGAAGTCCTCAGCCTCCTCCCTGGTCAACATAACGGTCACGGTTTCCCAGACCACAAAGCCATATCCGTGCTCAAGCATCTGGTCGTCTGTCAGTGGTTCCCTTGAATCCGGAAGCACAAAGCACTCTGCTTCGCTGTCATGTTCCACAGCTGCCTCGTGGTACGGGTACACGCGCCGTCTCTGAAGCAGGAATATCGGATTCCTGGTAATCTCTTCCTTCGTTATTTGTTCCCTTGTCTTCTGTTGTTCCATAAGTCTTCCTTCCCAATACGTCCAGCACTCAGTCGGTCACTGGCTCTGGTGACTCGTCTTTGTTCTTCAACTCCTCAAGTTCTGCGGTAGCCTCGTCAATGGTACATGACATGCTACCTATTTTATTTGCCACGTCAGTGTCTCCTGAATATACCATCTCCTACACCCTATCCACAGCCTTAACATTCTCTCTTGTGATCAAGTCCTCCACACGCTTCCACACATCGCCAAAATGTTCATAGAAGCACGGATCTGTCTCCCAGTCTGAGGGGTTCTTTTCCTTTAAGGCTGCTACGATCTCATCCATGTTCTCCGTATCTTTCACGTAAACTATGAACTCCACATCACGAGTTACCGGTACCGTTACCCGGACTGGTTTCAATCCATTCTTGTTCTTCATTTACCTCGCCTCCATTATTTCCTTTTAACTCAGTCTTCAAAGCCTTGCATGAGGTCACCCATTTGAAAAACGCATTGAACACTGCCATCGGCATGCTCACGGCTATGAAACTCTCTTCCTGACCGACGCCCATGCCCCTGTACGCATTATCCATCCTCATTATGGACTCCTTGGCATTCGCGTCCTCCATCGCTATCCCATTAAGCTTACAGAACTCCTTCAGGTCATTGATGACCTTAGTCCCATAAGGGCACTCTGATATCGACACGAAACCCGGGTACTTTTCAAAGAGAGGATACCTTTTACAAGCCAGAGGGCGATTCGGATAACAATCACACCGATTATCGCTCGATATGAATGGACACGGCAACTTCAGTGTTGCATATCCCATAGCAATGCTTTCGTGGACCGCTCCTGCAAGCATGCGGTTCCTCTGGCGATCCTCAGGCGATGTGGTGACCCTTTCTCTGCGGCAACAGCGCCCGCAGCCCTCGCAAGAATACAGTCCAAGCAGTACCTTAACCATACCGTCAGCAGAGCTCATTGCTTACCTCCCTTATACCTCGCAATCTCCTTGTGGCAATTATCGCACAATGCCCAGGGGGTCTCGCTCTTATGCACCATATCCACCCATGACTCGAAGGTCATTTTCACTATCCGTTCAATGACCTCTGGATCATCCTCGACTAAACCCAGCTCCTCCCTCGTCCTCTGAACCATCGCTGTTGGCTTGTATCCGTTACCCACTGCAAGCGAAATGGCTTCCGGAGACTCAATGTGCTTTATATCCTTCCTCTTGCCCAGAGAAGCCAAGCATAGATCGCACATTGCCGGTGCGTCATCATCCATATCGGCTAGTTTCATCTGGTTCTCGACGATCTCTATGCCTTTATCCGTCATCTCGAAAACAACCGTCTCCGCAGGAACCTTAATGTTAACCATGTGCCTCCGCCTTCCTTACATCCACGAAGTACTCTGTGTACCTGCTCATTATAGCCTGCTGGATGACAACCTCATCGACATCCACCGGCTGCTCTGAGCCTGCTGTATATATGTCCACTACGAACGTCCGTCTCATGACACCTCATCTCCTGCCTTCTGCGCCTCTTCCAAGATTGACATTATTAGTCCACCCAGACGATAGCGATCTCCGCGGCGCGTGACTTAATGAGGAAACTCGGCTGCTTCTGCTCAGAACAGGCAATACCAATGGTGTCCGGGAACAGGCAATCTGTAATCTCAGTTGGGTACAGTTCCTTAACCTTCTCGAAGCCTGCCTCGAACAGGAAGTCCGGCAGGTAACTGTGACCTGCGCCGTTTCTACCCAGGTCTGCTATGGTCCTATACTCATTCTGGATACCCTTCCAGCCATACTGCATGAAGCTGCCAATAAAGTCGAAAGCATCCTCCGCATCCGATGCGTTGGCGAACCTCCAATCGAGGTACTTCTTTATGCTTATCTTAACGACATGCTTGTACTCTGGAGCCCCGATGAGGGAATACTCCCCCTTCTGCGCAAGGTCATGTTCCTCCTTAGTTAAGCTCATCCTGGGATCTTCTATAGACCTTGTGCTGTTCATCGCAACATCCCAGGTATACGGCTTATGATACTGGTCGATCATCGCGGTTGTCGGCTCGGTGTTCAGTATAAGGTCACCGCCCTCGCCGTCACTGCAGAAGACCAGAATCGCACGCTGCCCAGATTGGAGGGCGCTTATCAACGCAGTCCTCCCGGTCTCATTCATCACTATAGCCTGTGCACCATGCCATTGTTCTGGCGAATAGACCTGAACTATTGGATAGCCCTTCAGGTAATCCTCGCCATTATCCTCAACCTTACAACCTCCCTTCTTGTCGCTGCTCATGCTTGCATACCTCCATAATCCAGAACCCAGCGTTCTGTAACATCGTCCATGTAAACCGCTGGCGTCACGCCATGGTACTTCTTAGGGATGATGTGTGGGAACACCTCAAGCAGTCCCACACACATTCTGACATCCCAGCCCTCAATGATCGATTCACCAGCTTTCTGTAGTTCACCCAGGCTCTTCCTCCAATCGAAAGTCCCGTTATGCACGCTCTCGATCAACGCCCATATCCTCATCTGCTCGCCCTGAGACTGGTGGGCTAATGAGTCCCTGGCATCACGCTTTACCTTCTCCCACGCAATTCTCATTCGTGCCCTCCTTGTATGGTGTATCGTGCATCTCAACGTCATCTGGCAGGATGCCATGATCCTGAATGATGTCCTCAACCTCATTCTGCAGTATATTCGCGGCTGCATCCAAACCCAAGTCAGCCGATATCTCACGCTCGAACACTATACGAGCGAACTTGTGCTTCTTCTGCCATTCTATGAGATCTCTTGCCTCCTGATCACAGTCCTCAAGCCCAAAGAACTCCGGCTCACTCCCTTGCTTTATCAACTCTGCTGCTGCCTTCCCCGGCGTTAGCTCCTTAACCACAGTAATCTTGATATCCCCACTGCAGGGACCATCCACTATAGCAGCGTGCAGGTCTCGCAGGTCAGTAACACAGTCCATCGGGGCACCTTCGGATATCACTTCTACCGTCATAATTGTCTTGAAAAACTTCCTCTCATCGATCACTACTACAGGATCTGCTTCTATGTCCTCTTCTGTAAATATTGGTTTAACCATGTTATCCCCTCTGTGCTGTCTCTGGTCCACTCATATCCGTCCTCGCCCTTTCATTCTTTATTGCTTCCCATGCCTTGAACATGGCATCATCCGTCAGGTCGAGTTCGCGCCCGATATACTCCCGTACATCCTCCGCGAAAAGATTCCCTTTCTCCGTCGCCACAATCCTCAATATCTCTTCCGCAGTACCCCTTGCCTCGTGTAGCTCTGGGGACTCCTCTGTATCAAGTGCCTCAACGAGAAGGTGCAAACCAACCGCCGTACTGAGGATGCATTGATGCTTCGTAGCGAGGCTGTGCCTCTCTTTAGCTATCTCCAGGAACCTCTTGCGATAGTCCCCGTCAAACCTGCCATCCAGTCTCTTCATGAGCTCCTCAAAGAGCCCGACCATACTCATGTCCACCAACGCGGGTGGAACCACCGCTTTAACTATATCTGCTTGTTCTGACATACTTCCTCCGAAAAAAACGCAGCCTTAACCTTATCACAATCCTCTTTAGTGTGGAATATAACTCTGAGGTTATTGTTCTGATAATATCTCAACGACTTTATGCTGACGTCCCTGTACACTGCTCCTGGCTCTACCTGCGCTCCCTGTGCCTCAGACGGCAACGAACGTCCCAGAGCGACATCTACAAGTTTGATGAACTCAGCGACCTTCGCTCTCTTCCCATAATGCCTGCCGTACTGCCCGATGTCACCTTCATAGACGCTTAATTCCATCCCTCGGTCATTCCCCTTCATCCCAAGGTGCTCCGGCTTGGTCGCCTTCTCATGGTGACCGTTTGTTCCGAACGAACCCCAGGGGAGCAGGTGACTACAGGTATCCCTCAGCTGTTTAACCACGATCCCATCCTCATCTGCATAGGACTTCTGGATAAAGGCGACGATCTCTGCTACATCGAACACTTCTCTGGTCTTAACGTACTCCTCGACCTCCTTGATATCTATCTCCAGGTTAGGCAACTTCCTGTTGATGTCCCGGACGATGAACTTCGTGAAGTCCGACCTCGCTCTACCAAGCACATCCCCTAAGCTGAGATCCTTAGCATATCCGAATGGATGTGTCCAGCACCTCTCATCCGGCGGAGCAAAGCTCTCCTCGACTTCTGCTGCCCTTATCAGTATATTATCTCTCACTGCCTTCAGGAGACCGACCACTCCAGCGAACGGCTTGTACTTAGTTATATCTATTTCTTGCATTGGCACCTCTTATCCTCTATCTCTACCCCGGTCTTCTGCACGGTATTGCGGAACCTCTCTCTTAGCTTGAAGAAATCCGCACCCACATTCCCATTCTCAACAGCAGCCCATAACTCTGTATATGCAGACTCCAGTTCCGCGCCGTTAGGTAGTGCATCATCCCTGTAAAGGGTTGTCTTGTTCAACGCCTCGATCATGTCCGTATGATCCTCGTTGCTCCCATCGATCTTGAACCCTAAGGCATTCAACCTATCATGGATTATCTCGCATACATCCGAACATCCTAGTTGTGCCATTCAGTTCGCCCCCAGTGCGTCCTTCAATGAGTCCTTCTTCACTGGCGCTTCCCAGGTTATCACAGCCTTCGCTGTGAAGACCTCTCCATTGGCGAAGATAAGCTTCCATCGATCATCGTCCTCACTGCCCTGAACCACGAACTCCCCATTCAGGTTATCCTGAACGAGTCTGAACACGGGTAACGCATACTCCAGACGGAAGCCGGAGAACTGGATAATAACCTTCTCATCAGTCTCATCTACTATCTCAAACGCTGCCATCTGCATCGCTTTTATAATATCCCCGTGGCTATGTTCCCTTGTTATGGGATGACGCCATGTAAAGGCGCCATTCCCACTTGATTCCTGTCCCATGCTCCCTCCTTTAACTGAGCAGCAGTGATTCCGTTGTAAACTCAGCCGCAGAACCGGGTCTCTCTGTTATACCTGGATACTCTCCATGCCTGACCTCTTGCTGTGCTGCTGCCTCTGCCTGGACCTCTATTGCAGACTCCCTGTCAAGGACAGTCTCTGAGAGTACCAGTACGCCTGATCCCTCCGGTGCTCTGGACAATCCCTCCACGATCGTACCTACTGCTGCCTCTGAAGCCGCCTGCACATCCGATACCGCCGCTGTAACCGGGGCTTGCGCAACCACCACTGGTTCTAAAACAGCGATGGAGGGTGCGGGCTGTGCACTCACTGGCTCTGGTTCGACGACTGTTAGCGCAGTCTGAACGGTTGGCGCTGGAGCTTCCTTGACTGGTTGAACCATTGGCTCAATGAACAACTGTATGTCCTTCTCTGGTTCCTTAGTCTCTTTATCAATGACCGGCTGCTCTACCGCTGGTACTCGCTGCGACGTAAACCCTGAACCGGGTGTCTGTACCAGAACTATTGTCGAGTTTGTTGTCATGAACGGTGCCGCACCCTTATCTGTTGCCGGAACTGACGCAACAATTATCTCTGCGGCTGGTGCCTGTGCTGCCCCTGCCTCTACTACTGCTTCGGCTGGCGCTGCTGATGCCTGTGCAGTCTCGTGGTGTGGGACTACGATGGCGACTGCTGGTGTGCCAGCAGCTTCCTTCTTACTCTCCTTCTTGGCTGGCTGGACAATCGGTTGCTGAGCTATCTTCTCTATGAGTTTCTGAACCTGTCCGTCAAGAACCTCTACCTTCATCCTGGCTACAGACATCTCCTTATTGAGTAAGCCCTCATACCGGGCTATGTTCTCCTTGGCTGCCTTCACCTGCTCCACATACTTGGCTGCGGTCTTTGGAGTGGCATCTGTGCCCTGGAGCATCTTTGACAGTTCTACCAGAGTTCTGTCAGCATCTCTCGTATTCTGTTCCTCGAACCTTACCTCAACCAGAGCCCTGGTCTTATCGGCATCGATCAATGGAATGCTCTCAAATGCAGACTCAAAGTCTGTTATACCAAATGCGCCCAGTTCCTTAGACAGGACTTCCATCTTCTGAACCATATCGGCATGTACGTATGGGATGAAGTACACCGCTCCGCTTGGTCTCACAAGAGTTGGCGACATGCTCTGGATTATCTCGTGGAATACTGCCCTGATCTGCTTGCCAGTTAGGTTCGAGCAATATGTGCTGTACAACTGCTTTATCTGAGTTGTCACCGGCTGGCTATCGGTCTCAAGATCGAAGTACCTGACGTCTTCCGTATCCTTATCGAAATGGGCTCTCCCAATCTCCTTGTACTCGAGCGTCTTGTTTGTGGCGTCCCTTATCTCCTTGATAACCGACTTGACCAGTTCATCATCGGACTTAGCCTTCGTTCTGACCATATATACTGCGGTCTTACCTGGCTCTATCTCCACCTCTATCTCTTCACTGAGTTCAGACGTCGCTCTCTTGAACGCATTGATCTTAGACGTCTCTTCCGGGATGAAGTCTGATGATATCCCAACCTGTGTGAATATCCTTCTCAGGTCTGTTATCTTCATCCTTGATTCCTTGATCGAGTACCATATCAAGTAACCCAGTACAGGAACCTTCTCTCCACCATGCCCCACAGCCTGATCTGCTGTGGCAAATACCTTATCTGAAAATTTCTCATCTTCCATGTGTCTATGCCTCCGTGCAGCAACCTGCATCGCGATAACAAAGTGTTACTTAGCATCGTGAGTAATGGCTTGGCGCACTCTCCTTCTCGTGTGCGCGAAGCCTCCCATGGTATGGCTTGCCTTTACCACGATGCGAGCTCTCTTATCTGGGACGAAGCTGAGAGCGTTACTTGAAAAAAGCTTCCGGTGACAATTTGCTTGAATCATTAAACCACGCGACGACCTCTTCCCAATCGGTAGGAGTTCGTCCCGTTGCAAGCTTGAAAAAACTGCGTACTAATTTACGATTATGTGCAGTAACAAAGAGTTAGAAAAACCTCCCTGCTCCTCCAGACCGGCCCCATCTAAAAATTATACGCATCTTTTTGCTTTTTCCGTCTATTGGATACAATTAAGGCTTTATTATGTAAAGTTTACAGTGAGTAATAATGATAGACATTTCCGTAATTATTAAGAATTATCCAAATATTTTAGAGGTATTTACACAAGAATGGTTTGAAAAGGAGATTATGAAAGATAAAAGTGAAATGCACTTATTGGCAAAACAATTCACGTTTACGGGTCAAGATGGGAGTTCTTTGGATAGCCATTCACTTCAATACATAGATTATTTAGAAAAATTATTGAAGGATATGAAGGATGAAATCAACTCCAAAAAAAAGCATTTTAAAAGAATAACTGAAAAAAAATCTTTTTTAAGTACCTTAGCTGAGATTGAAATTGGATATTTTTTAAAAAATATGGAATTTAAAGTTGAATTCGAACCTTCAATTTCAAACAAGAAAAGTGATATAAAAATTGTTAGTGACGGATTGGAAGTGTTTATTGAAGTGTCTATTCGGCAGGGACCTGAAATAGAAGATATTTGCATGTTTAGTTGGGATGATATTCCAGGAAACGATA
>UBJH01000118.1_pt1 | contig 20360 bp, 21 predicted proteins | sample 2193721 | NCBI WGS metagenome assembly UBJH01 (sample SAMEA4703186, study PRJEB27089) | metagenome | reverse complement strand
ACGTTTGTGACCATCATGTGTCTGACGCAGAACTCGGCTGCGGTATGTCCAGGTTCAAACGTCCAGCGCTGCATCGAGCCTCCTCCTTTTCCAGATCTTACCGTCTCTCAGGCCCCACGCCATAGTTCGATGCCAGGCGAACGGCGTTGCGGATCAGCGGCGCCAATGAAGCGCAGCGGAATTGCCGTCCGGTGGAGCGCCTTATTGGGCGGAGCATTGAACCTCATCCAATCAGCCTTTTCTTGGCTTTCTGAAACTCTTCCTCTGACAGAACGCCCTGTTCCTTCAACTTTGCCAGCTTTTGTAGTTCATCGGAAAGGTTTGTCGCCGGAGTCATTGCCTGTGGTGCTCGTGACCTTCGTACACCTGCGTCAATATATTCTTTGATTTCTCTCGCCATTGCATTGTTCTTGGCATGCGTGAACATGAACGTGTTCTCGTCCTTTGTTGCTGCGAATATCCCGCCCCTGCTTTCATTACCCCCAGGGATGGTGAACTGAAGGTAGCCGCTAAATACGGCGCCAGCTTCTTTGAACTGAACAGCAATAATTGACGTAAATGGAATCTCCTTCGTACCCTTGATGCCTTTGTTCAGAAATCCCAAGACACCTTTAGGGGTGATCGTAACCCTATCTTCGAACACCTCCAAAAGATCTTGCACGCCTTTCATGGTATAGACCGCGCTCATTCTTTTCTCCTTGCTGTCGCCCAACGAGTCTGTAGAAAAGTCCCAGCCGACTGAAAAAGCGTCCACATTGGGGGCACCGAAATGGTCTCTCGATTCGAGATCGTCGCTTACAGGTCAGATGTAAAGGTCGTTTTTCGTGTGACACTTTTCACTTTGACTTTTTCTACAGCCTCAACGACAAAACTCACTGGCGGCGATGAAGCGCAGCGGAATCGCCAGCCAGTGCAGCATCTTGTTAGGCCCTATTGCAATCTGGCCTTATTCACCAAGACGTTCCCCATCTTCCCGGCTACTTCTCCTTTGATAGTAACGCGCTCCCCTTTGGATAAGCGCGCAACTGACGATTCTTCGCCCTTTGTAAAGGTACATTGAACTCCATCAAGGAATCCTCTCCCACCAATTACTATGTAAGCATTATCCATAATGTCCTTGCGGATGTCCTGGATGGTCCCGGAAACAATTACAACTTTCCCCTTGTACTTCGCATCCGCAGCAACCTCATTGTTGTGGTATTCGCTGTACAGTTGGTTCGCAGATAGTGTGTGACTTGCGGCTTGCGATTGAACTTTCTGAGTATCTGTGTCCGTATCAATACTCCCGACTGCAAGGATACCAAAGACTAATAGGCCAGCAAGGGATGCGATGTGCTTGTTTCGGTTTCTGTTCATAATCTTGTTAGTCCCGTTGGTTTGGCCGATCCCGCCAAGGCGAGGCCAAAAAGCGTGGCAAGGATGATCGTGAACAGATCGATGGGATCGAAAACACCCGGGGCCGCATGCAGGTATTGGGCGACTTCGGTAGCAACCGCAATTACCGGGATGCACCAAAACCACATCCGGCGCCAAAACGAGGATGACCCCGCCCATACGCCGTTGACGAAAAACAGGTAAGACGAGACCCATAGAGCAAACGGGAGCGAATAAATGGTCCAGCCCGGCACGTATCCATCAGAACCGTTGGCAACGGAGCGTACCGCGCCGACCAAGTCCGCAAGCCCAAGAGAATTTGCCCAATGGAACATCAGAAGGGCCGTTGGGCGGCAAAGCACATAGAGAGCTGATCCCAATATGAGGCAGCCTGCCGCCATCAAAAAACAGATGCTTCGTCTTCTTGTCGTGGTCATTTCATCTCGGCCTAACAGGGCTACGGATGCGGCGGACGGGCGCAAAGCGCCGGACAGAAAGCGGGTGGTCATCCGCAACGCCGATGACGCGGCGCGACACCACGGCAGAACCAGCCATGGGGCAGACGCCCGAATCGCCGGAAGACCGCCGCTCCAGTCCATCCGCTAGTTCGGCGGGGCATCATTTGATCTCACCCCTTCGGCCTACGATCAACACGGCCAACTCACCATTCCTCGGAGATCCAGCCCTCGTATTCCTGGCGCAGCGCACCAGGAATCCAAGCATCCGAAAAAGCAGCGCCCCCTTTACGGTTCGGAATCGCATCGGGCGAAACTCCGGTGATCTCCAAGGAACGCCCGTCAACATCATTACTCCGAGACCACAAACGCGCGAGTATTCGTCCGTTCCGATCGCGCCAGATATCCATGTGGAACGAACATTTCTTACTAAACGTGTCGCCACGTCCGTATACTCGACGCATGTCGTGGGCGTCGAAATAGGGAATGATCTCGATACGGATCGACGCGCTGGGCGCGGATTCGGTGTCCCAAACGATCATCGGTAAACCCTCTCTTCGGCATCGTGCTCGGCGGCGACTCATCCAGCAGCAGGGGCTTGTGCGGTCCCTGTTTCTGAGCTCAGTTGCAGAGCCTTTTCGGTCTCTTCCGCTTAGTTGACCTCTCCCACGTCATCCTCCGCAATGTCGGATTGCTGGGTGACGACATCAGGCTTGACGATCTTTCGCTTTCTCTTCTTTTTCTTGGTCATGCTGATGTCGCCAGCCTCCAGTAAGGCTTCTTTCGAAAGCGCATCGCGGACGGCATTGAAAACGTCCAACATTTCCAGGCGAGCCGGAGCATTGCGGTTGAGTTCTCGGCGAACGACCGTAAGCACCCCTTGGGAAAAAAGGACTCGCACCACGGCTCCCGGACAAAGCGCTTTCTTACGCTCCCAGTATTCATCGAGCAGACCCTTTGAAACCGAAGAACGGCTCAGAAGACGCAGCTTTCCCCAGAGGTTCTCGGCGTCCGCCTCCAATTCGTCGAGAAGCTGGACTTGCCACGCTAAGTCATGGGTGATCCCCTCATTCTCCCCCCAACTGAGGTGGTACAGCTTCCATTCAATACCGTTGGTGAGAACTACCCAACGAATGCCGGCCTTGGACGCATAATTCTCGGCTTGCTCAATGTGTTTGTCCACCAAGCCTTTAATGCCAGCCGCCTTGCCTTCCACCAATATCCGAACCGTGCCGTCGATCTTCAACGCTACGTCGCAATAGCGATCCTTGATGGCCAGCTCTTTCGAGATGTCGCCCTTGAGGCTGTCGTATTCCAATGCCTCCTCGAAGAATTTCACCAGGTACATGACAGTGTTGGATTCATTGGCCTCGCGATCGCGAGCCTCGCGGAATGCGGTCGCAAATTTTCGGAGTTGGTTCAAAATCGTCTTGTCGAGCGCCATTCGTCAATTCCTCCGGTTCACGTGTTTACGAACGTCAGGACCACGGAATACCTGGAACCCTTGGCCGAACGACGCCGGGTATCACCTGGACCAAACGCCGCCAAGCTTTTGGGATCAACGTGTATGCCCTTGTTGGCATTCGCTCATGTTTCGATCCTATTCAGGGAAATGGACAGCTCGTATTCATATAGTTCCACATCCTTGACTCTGGAAGTTGCAAGACGCAGATCAGCAGATATGTTCCGAGCTATTATCATACCCTTCACCTTCTGGTCGGGTTCGGCGAGATTCTGCTCAATCCATCCCATGTACCGCAGCAGTTGTCCAATCGCCTTGTCGTATCCCTTGGAGACCTTGAGCTCGATTACAACGAAATCTTTCTCATGCTCGACGGCGAGTATATCAACACGCCGATTACCGACCGGGAATTCCACGCCGCTGATATCGCCGTCCTGGTATACTGTGAGTGACGGACGAATAATATGGAGGTTGCCTGCCAAGAAGTTTTTTAGATCATTCTCGTACGCAAACTCATGTACTTCGGGGCCAACGTCTTCCCCGTTGTCGATGTCTTCAGTAACTCCTGGCTCTGAGTCCTGTTTGTATATCGGGGGAGGATCTGAATCTTTCACGTAGACACGGAAATTCGACCCATCGATTTGAAATAACAAATCATCTGCGCCATTAGGCCGGAGGTTGTGATGAACGCGACTGGGTGCGTTTGTCGACATGACGATAAGGTGGGCGTTGACAGTTCCAGGCTTGAGTTTGGGGTAATGCTCTTGGAACCATGACAGGATTTCTTTTCTTGTGAAGTGCCCGCCATCGTAAAGTGGCTTCCTCTCGATCAGACCGAATCCTTTTGCTGGTGGAGTAACAAAAGAGTCGACAAACTCCTTGAATAGCTCCTTCGTCGACTTTTCGTATATGCTACCAGGCATACGGCTTATCTCCTTGTGCCAACTATGGAGTATATGGTTTCCAGATCAGACCCCTTTGATTCACAGCACATCCGCCTGGCTCTTGACGCCCTTGCCGCCCCCCGCAGGTCTCCTGAAAACAGAACGGCCCTTCGGGGCTTGAAATGCCCTGAAGGGCCGCTATACCGATAACTCCATCCAGACGTGCGAGTCTGACTTTTCACAGCCGTTTCCTCGCCGACTGCCAATGTCTTGCGCCTTCGCTTCACGGCGGAGGGGAGCCGTCTAAGTGGCCGAATAGTAATACCCCCTAAGAAGCAGCGTCAAGTGGAAAATCGAAAACGCTGCGGGCCTTCTTGACCTCTATATCGCCCTGTTGGCAAACTGTGCTTCAAGGGAGGTGATGAGCGCTATGGCAAAGATCACGACCCAGGCACAGTTCCTACAGCAGCGCTCCTTCTTCTATGAGGATATCAACACGCTCGGCATAATAATCCTGGATCTCACCGCCGATGACATCATCAAATTCGTAGGCAAATCCCATCCCTTGAGTCTACCGCCTCCGAACCTCACGTACGATGTTGACGATTTCGTCTGCGGTCATGTCTAAGTCCACCCCCTCAACATCGAGGGGTGACTCAGGCTTCGAGACGGGCGCGATCATAAATGCCGACCCATCTTTCCGTTTCACCAAGACCCTTCCCTCGGCTTTTGCCTTTTCCAGTACGGCCGCAAATTTCTGCCGAGCTTCTGAGAATGTGTATGTTGTCATGGCTCCACCTCGATCACGGCTGCTCCAGCACTTCTGGCAGCACGGCAAAGATCTCGATCCAGCGTCAAAAGAGGACTCTTACGCTTCAGGGCACACTGGATAAAGTAGGCATCATACGCGTAGATGTCGAGATTGGCGGCCAGATCGAGAGCTTCCCCCAGTGGGATATCGATAAGCTGAATCGGGATCTTGTCATATGCCCGTAACGCTGCCTTGGCCTGCCGCACGTTCATCCGTTTGCGTTTGAACATCGCTGAGAACGCATTGCCGATCTCCCACGGAATGGAAGCAGGGGCAATAAGTTCAGTGCCTTTGGTCACTTCAACCATCTGCCTCTTATGCTTTTCATTCGTCACAACGGCAATGATGGCAGAGGTATCTATAACAATGTTCATGGCACTCCCTTTTATTGTACAATTGTACAATAATATTAGCCTATGAGGACCGAAGGGGTCAACCTGTTCTTATCGTCCCGCTATCGGGGCTGCGGATCAGCGGCGCATAGAGCCGTCCGCTGGATGCTGTTTAATGGCAGACGTCAAGCGCCGGACAGACAGCGGATGGCAAGCCGCAGCCCCGTTGGCGCGGCGCGAAGCGTCCGCGCCACCATGTTACGGCGGGCTTGAACAATCTTCACTGCGAATAGCTTCTCAGTTGACCCCAGGACGCCCTTTTCTGTAGACATCTTCGCGGTGACCGATCCGGAGTACGAGGAATCCTTCCTCCGTTCGGGCGTAGATGACGCGATAGTCTCCTACGCGGAGCTTGTACAGTCCTGCGAATTCTCCGGAGAGGGCTTCCCCCTGGTGGCCCTCTGAGGCCAGCATCCGTTCGACTTTCAGCAGCACTCGCACCGCTGCAGCGTGACCGAGCTTCCGCAGATCCCGCGCGACGGAGGCCTTGTACTCAATTCTTGCGGCCAAGGCGCTTCCGTAGCTCAGCCGAGGAGATGACAAGGTCGTCCTTGTCCCTCAATCGGTCCAACGCCACCTGGTAGTCAGCGTACTCCGCCATGTAGGCTTCCAGCGCCTTCCGAATCAGATAGGTCCTCGACCGCTCGGTAGCGCTCGCCAGCTCGTCGAGCGCCTTCGCAGTGGCTTCAGGAAGTCGTAGTGAGATCGACACCGGCATTGCGTACCTCCTTATGTAATACATGCAAGACAAGTATACGGCTGGCGGGTACAGAGGTCAAGGTTCAAGTTAAAACAAATGCTGCGTTGACTCGGGCTTGCCCATTTTGGTAGTCTGTGGACGCGGTTACCTTCTCAATGGAACGCCAAGGAGGATGCTGAGAACGATGAAGCGATTCTTACAGTTGCTAGGAGAGATGAAGAGCTACCGATTGCCTACGGCCAAGCGGGCGCTGGAGGAACTGGCAGTGGACGACGAGCTGGTGATTGTCGTGCCCGAGCAAGCGTTGGCTGGGGAAATACAGCAGTGGGCCACCAGTCAGGGTCTCACTGTTGCCGCCCCGAAGAAAATCCTGGATGGGTTGCCTAGGTGGCAATTGTCGGTCAAAAAGGCCGTACCTGTACCAGTGGAAGAAAAGCCGGCTGCCGCAGCACCGGCTCCTCCCACAGTGGCGGCCCCTGCTGCAGCGTCGATCCCCGCCAGCCCAGCCCCGTGATGTGACGCTACGGGCACGACCGCTTACGGACAGTAAGCGGCCGCGACAGAGGCGTTGGGGTTCTACCTTAACCGGTTTCTCCATCGTAGCTCTTTGGTCTCAGTCGCAGGGTGAGAGGACGGCCCGAACTCTTGACACCTCTCGATGAGTCGCTTGCTTGATTGGAACCAAGTCTGCAGTGCCCGCCAACGCCCCTTCTGAGTATTATACTGCCCCCGTGAGGAGAGTAGACGGGGACTATGACACACTGGGGCGACTCAACAAGGAGGTGCCGGATGACCGAGTCGACCCGAACAGTGAATCGCTGGACGCCCACCGCAACCACCATCTCGTCCTCGGCGAAGGTCTTCCCATCGAGGAGCAGGGCCACGAGATCGTACCCCTCCAGCCGGCGCTCGCAGAGCTACTGCAACTGCTTGGCACTGGCCCGGATGAACCGGCGGGAGACGGAGGACGCACTCAGACCGAAGACCTCCGGGACGAGCGCGGCGGCAGGGGCGTAGTCCCGGTAACTGAGCCCGTAGAGGACCTTGAGGAAGAGCCCGGTATCGGCCGCGTAGGGGACCTGCAACCGGTGGTAGACCGACAAGGGGACCTCCTGCCGGGTCAGCCGATTGCGGAGGCGAAGGGAGTCGCTTCGCTTGTTCAACTAAGAATGGCACACCTTCTCGATTCGATGTGGTTACAGAAGGTGAGCGCGATGCGGAAGGATTATGAGCGGCTGACTGCCGAGATCTCGCGGCAAACCGGGCTTTCTGTCGTGGTCGAAGAGATATATAATTGGATTGCCTTTCTGCCGTCGAGGGTCTCCCCGAAAGCGCCGACATCTAAGGAACGCATGGATCTAAGCTGACAGGTGTCCTGGAGGCTCATAAGATATTGCGAGTTATACGTATAGTAATCTGTCCGAGGGGTTTGTTGCGATTATCGAGGGCGTAGAAAACAGGAGGAGCGATGAGGCTGACAGCCAACGGTATCGACGTCTACTATACGATCGAGGGAGAGGGCCCGGTTGTGACCATGAGCCATGCCCTCGGGTGCAATCTCGCCCTCTGGGATGAGCAGGCGAAGGCGCTCAGCACGCGCTACCGGGTACTCAGATACGATACGCGAGGGCATGGCCGGACCAGCGCCCCGCCCGGCCCCTACAGCCTCGAACAGATGGCTGACGACGTACACGGATTGCTCAACGCGCTTGGCGTCGCACAGACGCACTTCGTGGGAATTTCCATGGGCGGAATGATCGGCCAGATCTTTGCGCTCAAGTACCCATCGATGATCCGAAGTCTGGCCCTCTCCTCCACCACCAGTCGCTACCCGGCAGCGGCCCGGTCGGCCTGGGAGGAACGTATCCGCACGGTGGAGGCAAAGGGTATGGAACCGTTGGTGGAGCCGGCGCTTGAACGATGGTTCACGGCACCGTTTCGAGAACGTCGTCAGGATGTGATGGACGGTGTGCGCGCCATGATTAGGAGTACGCCTCCGCAAGGGTATATCGGCTGCTGCTACGCGATTCCTACCATCGACGTCACCGATCGTCTCGGTGAAGTTCGCTGCCCGGCTCTCGTCATCGCGGGCGAAAACGATCCGGGGACTCCAGTGACCATGGCGCAGGAGATTTGCGCCGCCCTCCCCTCCTCCGAACTTGTCATCCTTCCCTCGGCATCGCACCTGTGCAACCTGGAGCAACAGGAAGCGTTCAATCATGTTTTGCTCGGATTTCTCGATACGGTAACAGGGTAATGCGCACTTAAATAAAGAAGGAGGTCCCTTTTGGGACCTCCTTCTTTTTGGTGACCGTCGTAGCCTGTTAGCCCTACTCGATCATCTGGAGAACTCGACTCGTGACATTAGAGGATAACTGCATGAGCTCGCTGCGTAATTCCTTGCGCTCATCCAGGGCCAAGATCTTATCGAAGTTACCGAAATCGCCCACTTCAATGGTAACGATCCGCTCTAACTTGTTAGCCAAGTGGTCCCCGTAGACGTGGTACCTCGAGACCCCTGGGTTCGCGAGCCAGAACTTCTTCATCTTACCGGTCAAAAAGGCATCCAACGCCGCCTCTTGTTCTGGCTTGACTTCACAAAGGATGTGGTAAACCATTGCTGCCCCTCCTTTCACACCAAGTTTAACTTACGGTGGCCTCTCATCCTCCTCACCATTGCGCAAAGAACTGTTTACACCTTTCCACCAACTGCTGTCAATTAAATTGTACCGAGCTTGCCCCCTCACTCTGTTCACGAGCCACGTTAGCGGACAAGCTGGCCAATGATACTATTCCTAATATATCCCCTTCATCTTAAAACGGCTAGTGTTCTCAAATAAAATTGTGTCTTCCGCTCTCAATTCCGTGCAACGACAATCCCAACACGTAAAAAGGCCCATCGATCTTGTGTCTAGCCAATGAATGTATTGGGATACGATGTATTCATCAAGAGGTTAGATGAAGACTTCACATCTCCTCACTTCAGGGATTCGGTGTTGATGGGGTATTTTTTTCAAGGGTTAGGAGAAACTCCAGTATGCTGTCGAGCTTTGCGAGATATGTATAGGTCTCCTCCGTAAGTCGGGAGGCGAAGTAGCGGCGCGTGTTCCGCTTCATCGTTTCTTTCTCAGTCCAGTCCTTCCCGCGCCTTGCGATCACCCTGTTCAATCTGTTGGGGCCTCCGTTATACGAAGCAGCCCAGCAGTGTTCGAGCATTTCAGTGGAGGCAGAACAGATCTTTCTGACCGTTGGAGTCCACCAGGATGACATGTCGGAGTCAAAAAGGGTGATTGACGCCTTCACGGCATTGACATGATCCTGCAGGCCGCGCACAAACACCGGATCAAGCTTGGCTTCAGGAGATTCGTCGAGAATCCGCGCATAGGTGGGACAGATAAACTGGCTGATGCCCGCTGCCCCCGCAGGCGAGACGCTCATCCTGAACGCCGAGCCCTGATTGATGGCGACCTCCACCCAATACTTTTCGATAAGTCGAGATAACGTCCCATTTTCCTCATGTTTTTTGAATTCGTTCGGATCCATGTGCTCATCAACGAGCAGCGCATGAATGAAGTCAATTGAGGCGAGTTCACTCAGGTTCTGGTCGGTAAACGTCCTGGATGTCACGTTGAGGTCGTCCAGATCTTGAAGGGCCTGGAGTAGTGTCCGCTCCAGATACCTGCGCCCCTCTTCTGCAACGTCCGGCGTATGGAGTTCCGGAGAGTACGGGACATAGGAACCGAGAAGCTGTTCTGCTGAGCCTTGGCGGCATGTCCGTTTGCCGGTGTTTTTGTCAACCACCACGGTGCGCGCTGTCCGCGACGTCCACATCGTGAGATTGACGATGACGAACTCCTTACCATCACAAGCAAGCAGCAGATCCCTGTTAAAGCCCCAACGACTTCCGCCGCGCCAGATCAACCGACAGTTGTTCTCTTCGGCAATGATCTGAGGAGGCTTCACGCTGGGGCGTTTCTTACGCTCAAGTAGAACGGTTTCCGTAAAGGTGAAATTTTTCAACTCTCCGGTTTTGAGATTCAGTCCCACGACTGCCACGTCCCGTTTCAACCCCTGATGCTTTACATGCCGGACGCCAGGTTTTCGTCCTCGCCCTTTCGATCGCCGCGCAACGGGAACAACCTCTTGAACCGTGGTGATCTGATGGTTCAACTCCAACCCCTCCAGTTGATTCTGAGCTTCTTTGATCTTTTCAAGGAGCAGGGGCTGAGCCGACGCCTGATAGCTGCTTGCGAGCAACCCGAACAGGATGACGGACAAATACGTAAGAAAAGCGCTGAACTCGGTTCGAAGGTTCCTGTCACCAGCGTCATTGCGAGGATTAGAAATCATTCCGGTCATCAGAACTCGCTCCTTCTTCTCTGACCTGTTCTGTAACATGCGGGGCGCCCGTCTCCTCCTCCGGCATCACGAGGAGAGAGGGCGATGGCGGCAGCGAGAATTGAAACGGCTTCTTCGGGTCCGTTGCCTCCGGAAATGTCTCTATAAGGCGATTTTCGTAGATCGCTTTCATCGTCTTGATAAATACGGGCAACGCGTTGCGACCTCCGGTCTCTTGCACCCTGACTTTCCGGCCGTTGGGCGCCTCAATTACTGTTTCCATCGGCTGTTTCTTTTCTCGTCCGATCCACACCGCCATGCAGTAAGAAGGTGAGCAGCCATAAAACCAGTTGTCCGTGGTTTCTCCCTGCTCGTTGGTGGCGGTACCGGTCTTGCCCATCACCGGGACATCCAGCTTCGGTATGCCTCTCGCCGGATCGCCCGTTGTTGCCAGCTTCCCGGTCCCATGCGCAAGTTCGATCGGCGCGCGAAGCCCACGAGTTATTGCCAACACCAACGTCTCGGCCGCCTGTTTCGCGTCTGCTTCAATCTGTTTCTTTTCTTCGACGGTCAGTTCGCCGCTGAAGCCGTTTCGCACCTTTTCCAACCGAAGCTTTGCGACCAGTTCCTCCTCAACGATTTTCTGAAAGATATTCTCAGGCTCCTTCGGCGTGGTGTCGTATACCACATCGCCGAATGGCCCCTCGATCTCCTCGATCGCGTAGGGCTCGACCCGACTCCCCATGAGTCCGGCCAGGGCGACAGCCATATCGAGGGGCGAGACGTCAATTGACCCGATGGCAACCGTCAGCCCCGGATCGATCGTGTGCTTGGGAAGCCTGAACCGCTGCGCAACCTCGGACGTAATGAGCTGGATTCCTTCCCGCCTGGCGCGTTCCGGTTCCATCGTCGGCAACTGCATACCCAGTCGGGCCATGAGCCCGAGTATCTCCTCTTTGTAGACAAGTCTCGGCACCCGTGAACCCCGGACGGCCGCTCGAACGTCTCTGATTGCACTCATGGTGCAGGCGTTCCGCGATTCGGCGAGGCAACGGATCGGCTCGCTGATACCGGCATAACGTACAAGCGACTCATAGGGGAAGTTCTGGATGCGATGCCTGCCACGACCCCTGCCCATAGCGAGCGAGAGCGCGGACTTGCCGTCCGCAGTGCCGTAGGAATCGTCCAATCGGCAGGGCCCTGTGCCAAGATCTTGACATGAGAGTCTTCCACCCTTCAGGATCCATGTCGCATAAAAGAATGGCTTACAGGCCGACCCGCAGTGTCGCTTGATCTGGTTCAGCAGATATTCATTTTCCTGAAATGCCGGTTCTTGCGCAAAGACTTTAATCGCCCCCGTTCCTGCATCGAGAAGGATGGCGACCCCCCACAAATCCGTCAACGCGGGATTCCGAGCCTTCATGGTCTCCATCGACTCGTGGAGGGCATCGGCCGCCGCTCGCTGCCAGCCGCAGTTGATGCTGGTATGCACCCTTAACCCTTGATCGACCAGGCGTGTGGTCTGAACGATCCGTCGTCGAACGAATTCGGCAACATGGAGCGCTCGGCATGGGTCGCGATCTTGTCGCTTGGGGAGCGGTAGCTGTTGCCATTCTTCCTGCTGCGCCTCGGTCATGACCTTCTCACTGACGAGTTGGTTGAGTACCCGTCCTCGAAGCTTCAATGCCTCTTCCGGATTGATGAAGGGAGAATACTGCGGGGTCCGCCAGGTCCCGATCATCATGGCAACTTCTGCAATTGACAGCTCGGCCGGCTCCTTATGGAAGTAGTATTGGCTGCAGGCTTCGACCCCGTATCGCCCATGTCCACAAAAGACATTGTTGAGATACAACTCGAGAATTTTCGTTCTGTCCACGTGCCCCTCAAGCAGCATCGCGACCCACAACTCTCTTCCCTTCCGCCACAATTTGGCGCTCAAGGACTTCTTCTCCTGTTCACGTCGGAGCTCTTCTTCCGCAAACAGGATACGTGCAACCTGCTGGGTAATGGTCGATCCTCCCTGCTGGAGACTCAGCGTCTTCAGGTCCTGCCACAACGCCCGCAGCATACCGCGACCGCTGACCGGTGTCAGGCGTTTCTCGAACGCTTTATCTTCCACCAGCACCGCCAGCTTGGGGAAGTGTCCCATTTCGTCCAATGTGGCTATCTCACGGCAGTAGGTGCAGTACTCCCTCAACAGTTCGCCGTCCTCTGCATACAGCATGCTCGTTTCACGGCGGTCCTGTATCCGCGAGAAATCGGGCCACGCGAAGAAACCATTCAGGTACAGGGCAAGCAGCCCCCCGGACACAATAGGAACGACGAGAAGAAAAAGAGTCGAGAGAATCGGAACAGCCGACTGGACAACCTTTTTCAGTTCGCCCACCAGCCCGATCCGACTTTTCAGGATACCGGTGAACCGGACGGCATTGGCTTTCATGTCACCGCTCATAACAGTGAGCCATTTTTTAATCATTTGCTTATATTATACAGCAACGTCCATCATGTCGAGATGTACAACGTTCTCTGAATCTTCCCTGACTCCACGACTTTCCGCTTGACAGCGGAATCGAAGAACGCTATCAAACTATGCCCAATCTGCTGAGGGATCTCCGCCGCTCGTTTTACCCCTCGTCTTTCAGGGGGACCCGCGCAGGAGAGCATGACCTGTTGCTCAGCGTGACCGTATTTCACGTGACTTACTATACGGTTTCGGCTATATTTATTCAAATTCACCATTGAGCGGTTGGCTCCAGAAGATAGAAGGAGAATTGTGTGATCGAACAGACAGATACGGTGTCTACAACCCCTTACGGTAACCCGCCCAGACAGGGCCTGTACGATCCAACCTACGAGCATGACGCCTGCGGTGTGGGCTTTGTAGTAGACATCAAAGGTCGAAGGTCCCACACCATCATCCAGCAGGCGCTGACGGTGCTGAAGAACCTGCTGCACCGCGGCGCGTGCGGTTCAGAGCCGAATACGGGCGATGGGGCCGGCGTCCTCATTCAGATGCCCCACGTCTTTCTGGCGCGTGAGTGCGGGCAGATCGGGATCACCCTGCCCGCTCCGCGACACTACGGCGCCGGATTCGTCTTCCTTCCGACCGACCCTTCACAAGCCGCCAAATGTCAGGCGATTTTTGAAGAGATCATCCTGGAGGAAGGGCAGACGCTTCTGGGGTGGCGGGATGTGCCGACCGATGACTCACCGATCGGCCCCAGCGCGAAGGCTGCCAAGCCGGTCTTCAAACAGATCTTTATCGGCCGTAATCCGGCCATCCCGGACGACCGGACGTTCGAGCGGAAGCTCTACATCATCCGCAAACAGGTTGAACACGTCGTCTATCGCTCGACGCTTCCTCAGCGAACACTCTTCTATATCCCAAGCCTCTCCTCCAACACGCTGGTCTATAAGGGGATGCTCATAGGGGACCAGATCGAGGCGACATTTCCGGACATCACGGATCCGGCAGTCGAATCGGCGCTGGCGCTCGTTCATCAGCGCTTCTCCACCAACACCTTCCCTTCCTGGCCGCTGGCCCACCCGTACCGGTATATGGCCCACAACGGCGAGATCAATACGCTACGCGGCAACATCAACTGGATGCGCGCCCGCGAGGCGCTGTGTGAATCCGAACTGCTGCCGGACCTAAAGAAGATCTTTCCGATCGTACTGGAGGGTGGGAGCGATTCGGCAATCTTCGACAACGTCCTGGAGTTTCTGGTCATGGCCGGTCGGCCCCTGCCCCACGCGATCCTGATGATGATCCCGGAGGCCTGGAGCGGCCACGAATCGATGGGCGAAGAGCGCAAGGCGTTTTACGAGTACCACGGCTGCCTGATGGAGCCGTGGGACGGACCGGCCTCTATCGCGTTCACCGACGGCACCGTGATCGGCGCGGTACTGGATCGGAATGGTCTCCGCCCGTCGCGCTACTACGTGACAAAGGACGGCATGGTCGTCATGGCTTCCGAGGTGGGCGTGCTGGACATCCAGCCTGAGAACGTCCTGATCAAGGAGCGCTTACACCCCGGTCGGATCTTCCTGGTAGATACTGCCCAGGGCCGGATCATCGACGACGCAGAGCTCAAGCACGCCTTTGCCACCGAGCACCCGTACCATGAGTGGCTGCAACAGCACCTGGTTCCATTGGAGACACTCCCGGCGCCTCCGCATGTCCACGAGCCGGATCACGAGACTGTATTGCAGCGGCAACAGTTGTTTGGTTATACCCACGAGGACCTCCGTCTTCTGCTGGCTCCGATGGCACTGAAGGGGGAGGAGGCGGTCGGTTCGATGGGAAACGATGCGTCGCTTGCGGTCCTCTCCGAGCGCCCTCGCCTGTTGTATGACTATTTCCAGCAGCTCTTCGCTCAGGTGACTAATCCGCCGCTGGACGCAATCCGTGAGGAGTTGGTCACCCAGATGGCGACAACGATCGGCCCGGAGCGCAACCTGCTCAAGCCGGAACCCGAGAGTTGCCGGCAGATCAAGCTGAAGACGCCGGTCCTGGATAACGAGGAGTTGGCGCGAATCCGCTATGTCGATCTACCCGGCTTCAGGTCGATCACGCTGCCTATGCTGTTCTCAGTGGCCGAAGGCGGGAACGGCCTCGATCAGGCGCTACAGGAACTATGCCAGAAGGCAAGCCAGGCTATTGCCGACGGCTACACCTTCCTGATTCTCTCCGACCGGGGCGTGTGTAAGGAACTGGCGCCGATTCCAGCCCTCCTGGCCACAGCCGGCGTCCATCATCATCTGGTCCGGGAAGGGACCAGGACGAGGGTCGGACTGATCATAGAGAGCGGCGAGCCGCGCGAGGTCCACCATGCGGCATTACTCATCGGCTACGGCGCCGGCGCAGTCAACCCGTATCTCGCCTTCGAGACCCTCGACGATATGATCCACGAGGGCCTGCTGCCCGGACTGGACCACAAAAAGGCCGTCAAGCACTATATTAAGGCGCTGAATAAGGGCGTGTTGAAGGTCATCTCGAAGATGGGGATCTCGACCATCCAGTCGTATCGCGGCGCCCAGATCTTTGAAGCGATCGGCTTGAACAAGGCGTTTGTGGACCGTTGTTTCACGTGGACCGCGTCCCGGATCGGCGGCATCGGCATCGATGTCGTCGCGGAAGAGGTGATCCTCCGACACCGTCACGCTTTCCCCGAGCGACCCGTCGGTCAACCTGAGCTTGAGTGGGGCGGCGAATACCAGTGGCGGCGCGACGGCGAGCACCATCTCTTCAATCCGGAGACAATCTCCAAGCTTCAGTACTCCACACGTACGGGGCAATATACGATCTTCAAGGAGTACGCGGAGATGATCAACGATCACAACACAAATCTGTGTACGCTCCGAGGACTGTTCGACCTCAAGTGTGGCGACCAGCCGATTCCGCTGGAGGAGGTTGAGCCGGTCGAATCGATCCTGAAGCGTTTTGCGACCGGGGCCATGTCGTACGGGTCGATCAGTCAGGAGGCGCACGAGACCCTCGCAATTGCCATGAACCGACTGGGCGCCAGGTCCAACACCGGCGAGGGAGGTGAGGATTCGGCGCGCTTTACCCCGGACTCTAACGGCGACTGGCGTCGAAGCGCCATCAAGCAGGTGGCATCAGGCCGCTTCGGCGTGACCAGCGAGTATCTGACTAACGCCACCGACATACAAATTAAAATGGCGCAGGGCAGTAAGCCTGGAGAGGGCGGCCAGCTCCCCGGTGCAAAGGTGTATCCATGGATAGCCAAGGTGCGGCACTCGACCCCAGGCGTCGGGTTGATCTCGCCGCCACCACACCACGATATTTACTCCATTGAGGATCTGAAACAGCTTATCCATGACTTGAAGAATAGTAATCCAACTGCTCGAATCCACGTAAAACTTGTCGCAGAGGTTGGCGTTGGCACGATCGCGGCCGGCGTGGCCAAGGCGTTCTCCGACGTCGTTCTGATCTCCGGTCACGATGGCGGGACCGGCGCTTCCCCGCTTGGCTCCATCAAGCACGCAGGCCTGCCGTGGGAATTGGGGCTGGCCGAGACGCAGCAGGTGCTGGTGATGAACAAGCTCCGGGATCGGATCGTTGTCCAGGTTGACGGCCAGATGAAAACCGGACGCGACGTCGTCATTGCCGCACTGCTCGGCGCAGAAGAGTATGGCTTCTCCACGGCGCCGCTGGTCGTGATGGGTTGTATCATGATGCGCGTCTGTCACCTGAACACCTGCCCGGTCGGGGTCGCTACCCAGGATCCCGAGCTTCGGAAGAACTTCACCGGCAAGCCCGAGTACGTCGAGAACTTCTTCCGTTTCATTGCTCGGGAGGTGCGGGAACTGATGGCCCAACTTGGGTTCCGCAGCATGGACGACATGATCGGCCGCATGGATAGACTCGAAATGAGGAAGGCAGTAGAGCACTGGAAGGCTCGAGGACTCGACTACTCGTCAATCCTCTACTGTCCGGAGATGGGAGCCGAGGTAGCCATCCGTAAGGTGCAGGATCAGAACCACGGGTTGGAGCAGTCGCTCGACGTGACCACCCTCGTTCCGCGCTGCCTGCCTGCGCTGGAGCGGCGCGAGCCGGTCAGCCTGCATCTGCCTATTCGTAACGTCAACCGCACGGTAGGCACCATTCTGGGTTACGAGGTGACCCGTCGCTATGGGGGTGAAGGACTGCCCGACGATATGATTCGGATCCGCTTCACGGGCACTGCCGGCCAAAGCTTCGGCGCCTTCATCCCCCGAGGCATCACGCTGATCCTCGAGGGCGACGCCAACGACTACCTGGGAAAGGGGCTTTCGGGCGGAAAGATTATCGCGTTCCCGTCGCGCGAGGCAACGTTCGTCCCTGAAGAGAATATCCTGGTCGGCAACGTGGTACTGTACGGCGCGACAAAGGGCGAAGTCTATCTCCGAGGGATCGCAGGTGAACGGTTCGCGGTACGTAACAGCGGCGCGCATGCGGTGGTTGAAGGTGTCGGCGATCACGGCTGTGAGTATATGACCGGCGGCCGCGTTGTCGTTATCGGCGGCACAGGACGCAATTTTGCCGCCGGCATGTCCGGCGGCGTCGCGTACGTTCTGGACGAAACCGGTGATTTTAAGAACCGGTGTAATCTGAGCATGGTTGATATTGAGCCACTGAGTGCGGACGAGGACATCGAAAAGGTCCAGGAGCTGTTGCGCCGCCACCTCCGGTATACCGGCAGTACGGTGGCAGACCGGCTCCTGAGAAACTGGCAGGCGACGGAGGCAAAGTTCGTTAAGGTGATAGCCAAAGACTACAAACGGGCAATGAAGGCGCTCAAGCGAGTCGAGACCGAAGGGATCTCCTGGGAACAGGCAGTGATGGCGGGCGCCCATGGGTAAGCCGACCGGTTTCATCGAATTCAAGCGCGAAAAGCAGCCATACCGGCCGGTCGAGGAGCGGGTCCGCGACTGGCAGCAGGTGATGCTGCCGTGGCCGACGGAGACGCTGAAGCGGCAGGGGGCGCGCTGCATGGATTGCGGCATCCCGTTCTGCCACCGGGGTTGCCCGCTGGGCAATATTATCCCGGACTGGAACGACCTGGTCTATCGCGACCGGTGGCGGGATGCCATCGAGCGTTTGCATGCTACGAATAACTTCCCGGAGTTTACCGGAACTGCCTGCCCCGCGCCCTGCGAGGGCTCGTGTGTCCTGGGGATCAACAATGATCCGGTCACGATCAAGGCCATCGAGTTGGCTATCGTTGATCACGCCTTTGAGGTTGGATGGATCAGACCGGAACCTCCCACTGTGCGCACCGGGAAAAAGGTCGCCGTAGTGGGTTCAGGTCCGGCAGGGCTCGCGGCGGCCCAACAGCTCAACCGCGCCGGCCACTGGGTCACCGTCTTCGAGCGGGCCGACCGGATCGGCGGGCTGCTGCGCTACGGCATCCCGGAGTTCAAACTGGAGAAGCGGGTCCTGGACCGGAGACTGGACCAGCTTCAGAAAGAGGAGATCCAGTTTCGGGCCAATGCACACGTGGGCGTGAACGTGCTTGTTGAGGAGTTGCGCCGCGAGTTCGATGCCATCCTACTCGCCGGAGGGGCCACGACACCGCGCGATCTTAAGATCCCGGGGCGTGAGCTGCGCGGCATCCACTTCGCCATGGAGTACCTGACCCTTCAGAATCGACGCTGCCAGGGTGACGCAATCCCCGACGAAGCGTTCATCACCGCCAACGGGAAGCGGGTGGTCATCATCGGCGGCGGCGACACCGGCGCCGACTGCCTGGGGACCGCCCACCGCCATGGCGCCCTCTCCGTCCATCAGTTCGAACTGCTCCCGCGTCCGCCGGACACTCGGGTAACCGAGAACCCTTGGCCCCAGTGGCCGGTCATCTTCAGGACCTCGTCCGCTCACGAAGAGGGCGGCATCCGGGAGTTCTCGGTGGCTACGACGAGCTTCTCGGGAGAGAATGGCCAAGTCACGAAGCTACACGCCCACCGGGTCGAGATGACGACTGAAAATGGCCGGATGAGCTTCAAGCCGATCCCGGGTACCGAGTTCGAGATGGAAGTAGACCTGGTCCTGCTGGCCATGGGCTTTCTGGGTCCTGAGCAGAACGGGCTGCTGAGCGATCTCGGTGTGAAACTTACCGAGCGCGGGAACGTCTGGCGGGACGAGAGCTGGATGACCAGCGTACCCGGCGTCTTCACCGCAGGCGACATGCAACGTGGTCAGTCGCTGATCGTGTGGGCCATCGCCGAGGGCCGTAGCGCCGCTCGCGGCATCGACCGACACCTGATGGGCTATTCCAACCTCCCTGCTCCTCTCTTATAAACCCATCCGACCTTCCGCTCTCCCGGTCCTTCGAGACGGACCACACAGATCCCATCGAGGCGAATTAGCGTTGTGTGTCGCGGATCTCTCTACCACGCGACCGGATGCTCAGCATGGACCTAAGCGTTACCGACTGCAACGTACGCTCCTGGTAGCAGAAGTACGAGCCACACTGCGGGGCTTCTGCTATACTGTTTGAGGAAAATTGAGAGCCTGCCGGATCGGAGCGACAGCCCAATGGTTGTTTCTGCTAATCCCGGCTCTGCTGTCACATCTTTGAACTGCCGCGGGAGCAAAAAGCGTGCCTGGTCCCACTAAAATCCGCCCTAAGCCCAGCCTTGTCAGAATCGGCTTCATACTGTGGTCGCTTGCAGGCCTCGCAAGCCTTGCAGGGCTGCTGTCACTGGGATCCGGCCTGTCAGACGCAAGCGCCACAACTGGGATGGTTGCTGCTGTCAAATCCACCTCTCTCGCCGGTCAGCTTCTGGTCGCCAGGGATGAACTTCGAGATCCGCGATTTGTACGCTCCGTGATCTATGTCGTTCATCATGGCGCGACCGGCGCGATGGGTCTCATCGTGAACAGACCGATCGGAGAGGCATCCCTATCCGAACTAGTGGAACAAGCCAGGCTGGACAATACGGGAATCAAAGGAAAGATCCGCGTTCACTTTGGAGGGCCGGTTGAACCGGGACAGGGATTTGTCCTGCATACAGCGGACTACAAGATCGAGGGCACTGAGGTGATAGAGGGCGGCATCGCCGTCACAGCGAGATCTGAGATCCTCCGCGCCATAGGCACGGGAACTGGCCCTCGCCAGAGTCTGTTCGCGCTGGGGTATGCGGGTTGGGCCTCCGGCCAGCTCGAGGCCGAGATCAAGGCCGGGGCCTGGGAAATCGTTCCGGCCGATAAGATGCTCGTATTCGACGAGGACGCCGAAACCAAATGGGAGCGCGCCATGGCTCGCCGGACGATTTATCTCTGAGCATCACACCGCAGGAGACCGGATCAGAAAAAATGAGGGTCATATCGAGGAAAAACAACAGCCGTGGGATGGTGGTGAAATTCGCAGGCCATCCAAAGGATAGCCTACTGCCCTCTGAACAGTTTGGTGGGCCGTATAGGACTCGAACCTATGACC
>UBJH01000681.1_pt1 | contig 20438 bp, 23 predicted proteins | sample 2193721 | NCBI WGS metagenome assembly UBJH01 (sample SAMEA4703186, study PRJEB27089) | metagenome | reverse complement strand
GGATTCCCGCTTAAGGACTGCGGGAATGACGGTGCGGGTGTGCTTGCAACCGACTACTAGTCCGGTGATCAGGAGCTGACGACATCGGCCGGCTTCATGTGACATGAACCCTTTACGTACGGCGTTGGCTCTACTGCTTCCTCTTGTCGCGGCCACTACAAGCGCTCAGGTTGCCCTGGCCGAACCGACGACGCAGTGGCCGGGGTACGTCCTCAGCCTTTGCCGGTCAAGTATCACCATCCAGCTCGACAGAGACATGAATACCACGCTGCCCAAGGGGACCGTCATCACCCTTGCCGTCACCGGGCAGACAGCGATCGAAGGCAATACGCAAGGGCCGATTGCAACGGTGGAGTTTGTTCCGAGCACAAGGGTCGCAACACGGATCTGGTTTCGGCCCACGGCATACGGGGTCCCGCGGTTACGAGACGATTCCGGTTGCCGCGCTACGGCGGCCGGCACCACGAGTCCTGTGCCCGGCACCAATACGCAGGCGGCCCGGCAGATACCCGGCCGCCAGCTTGAAAGCGGACAGCGGCAGCGGGCCCAGCCGGGTCAAGATCTGTTGGATCAGGGTGCACGCATCTATCAGGCGGGGGATCAGGCCGGCGCCGCAAAGTACTTCCTCTCGGCTGCGCGGGCCGGGCACGCAGGAGCGCAGTTACAGATCGGTTGGCATTACGAGAAGGGGATCGGTGTACCGCGAAGCTACGCAGAGGCGGCGCGGTGGTATCGCAGGTCGGCCGAGCAGGGTAATTCAACCGCCATGAAGAACCTGGGAACCCTGTACGAGCAAGGGTGGGGCGTCGCGGAGGACTGGATAGAGGCGGCAAAGTGGTATCAGAAGAGTGCCGATCTGGGCAATCCCGACGGGGAATCGGCGCTGGCGCGCGCGTATGAGTTCGGCATAGGCGTGCCGCAGAATCGGAAAATGACCATCATGTGGGACGAGCGAGCCGCCGCCCAGGGTAATGGACAATCGGCCTACCATGCGCGGCGGTTGCGCAACCCCCTCAACAATATCGGATTTAGAAATCAGGAAGAGTACAATCTGGTGATGGCCGGCCGGTTGCGGTTCGGTGCGGCGCTGATTGGAGGCGATCCTGCCGGAATCCTCTTTCGGAATTCAAAAGAACGGCTTACCTGGCTGCTGACACAACGCAAGACGCTGGACCAGCAGGAAGCCGAGACAATGTGGGAGATCCGGAAATCGGAATACGACCGCTGCCGGAACGAGCATCGCGACTACTGCCACGAACCCGGCCCGCGTCCATAACTCCTGTCACGGCGCAGCGCCACGCGTCAGTACATTGGCAACTAGGGACAGACACTATTATCGTGACGATTCGTGGTGCTCGCGATCGTGATCGTGTATGTCACGGATTACCCAAACCGTTGCATCCGGCCACCCGTATCATGTGAGGCAAGGAGGGAATGATCGCCAGGCGGTCTTTCGGAACGACTAGAGATTCGAATGCGCACGATGACAGAACGGCCACTGCGAAGAGACGGGTTTATCTGGGGGATGCACAGGAAACTGGACGAGTAATACACGTGGTGCAGAGGGGAAGACCAAGCAAGGATTTCAATAAATAGTGTCTGTCCCTATATCCCATTCAGGCGATCACGCACCGAAGGTGCCCCGGGTTGGCTAGCAGAGGGACAAGCTCGAAGCGCTCATCAAAGCCCCGCAAGTGCGCGCAGCCTCTCGTGAAGCCGCACCATCGCGAGCGTGTCGCGCTCGCAATATCGAAGCAGCTCGCGCCGCAGCGCCCGCTGCTCGGCGGCGGTGAGGGTGTCGGCGTCGAGCAGCAGCGTCTCAAGTGCCGCCGATGCGGAGCCGCCGTCCTGGATCTCGAGGTCGTCGTAGCCAAGCCCGGGCACGAGCGCCGGCAGGACCTTCTTGATGCTGAAGCTTCCCACGAAGTCCGGGTGGTAGACGTGGTCGCGCACGATCGGAAGAAGATCGCGAATCCGGCGCGAGAGCGCTAGCAGCTCGCCCTCCATGTGCGGGAGCGCTTCGATCAGTTCGTCGATGCACCGTTGCTCGAATGGCGCGTTGTAGGCGAGCACCGTATTGACGCCCGCGCACACCGCGATGAGCGCGTGTGCGAGCTGCTCACGCGGGTCGTTGGGGCCCTCAGCCAACCATGCGCGGTGTTCGACTCCGTCGGCCTTGAGTACGTGGCAACTGAACTGCACTGGCACCAGGGCGTAAGGGCGGCAGCCCGGCCAGACCGGGATGGCGGGGCTCACGGTCTCGAAGTCGAGGAAGGCGATCGGCGGAGCCAGGGAAGCGAGCGCGCGGCGAAGGTCACGCTCAACGATCACTTTGCCCGTCCGGACGCTATGAATCTGCCGGCGCGCTGTGGGCGAGGCCGCGAACTTGCGCGGCAGATCGAAGAGCGTCTTGTAGCCGTCGGCGACGTACTCCTCCGCCTTGGCCTTACGGATCCCGTAGAGCGTGCTGACGTGGTGATCCGGGAGGGGAGGCCAGCATCGTTCGATGAACGGGCAGGTATACGGCGTCGTACAGTGCGGACCGGTCTTGACCTCCGGCAGCGGACCCGCCAACGTCGAGAGGAGTTCCCTGGCTTGTTTCGGCACGGCTCGCAGCGCGGAGCGGATCAGCGACGTGACGTTTTCGCGCACGAACAGGTTCGAGAGGTCGGGGTAACGGCACTCGCGGTTGAGGTGCATGACCTCTGCGCGTGTGACCACGAGCCCGGCGCGTCGGACGACGTGCGTCTGGACGGCGACATCAGGGAGGTGCTCGTTCTTGACGTCGAGCGTGGCCTTGACTTCCACCAAGACGAACCCGTCGCGGCGCCGTTGGAGAATGTCTACGGCGACGAAGATGCTGTCCTCGAGGAAGCTCGCCTCGTAGACAACCGGCGCTCCATCCGCGATCGCCCGCGCTGTCGCGACCACCCTGCGCTTGACTTCGTGGTGCGGGAGGTCGACAAGGACACCGCCTGGTACGAACGTGCGCGCAATCTCGCCGACGTGCCTGCCTCGCTCGAAGATCACCCGCTGCAACTCCTCGCCGGCGGCGAGCTCCGGCGCCTCGGGCTCGTGCGCCATCCACCAGAGCATCTTCGGGCACTGCAGTCCTGATACGAACTGGGACTTCGAGAGCCGTATGACTGGTCGCACGCTGGTCCTCCTTGACTTTACCACTGGAGTGCATTGGAGAGGCCTAGGAGTCGAATGGCCTGGCGGCTACGTCGCATCGCTCTGTTCCAACGACTGCTCTGCTACACGCGGGACCCTCAGAGCTCAGAGGCCAAAGGAATAGCTCAGGGGTACTCGGATCGACTCACTCTATCCTTCGGCTGCAAAGGGTGTCAAGGCGAAAGCATGACATCCGGAATTTCCTGTGACCGAAGGTGCCACGGTGTTGATGTATGCTACGGCCCTCAAGGAAGCAAAAGACTCTGTCATCTCAACACTCACTTGGCGTTGCAGTGCGATCCCCGTGTTTGCAGTGAGATGACACGCTGTACCGAGGCGCGGTATGATGTGATCTAGTGCAGGATACGGCCTCTGGACCGTGATGGAAATGAGATACGCTACAGACAGCTCTGTCGCCGAGGGGGAGCTGTGAACTTGTACGCTTACGCCGCTTCTTCTTCGAGTGAGACGACCAGGCGTTTCCCGAGTGCTTCGAGCGCCTGCTGAATCCGCGGTAGCTTTGTAGGGTGCCGCGGGTCCAGCATTCGCCGCACCTCTTTCTCGTCGCAGCCCAATTGACGGGCCAATTCCGTCTGCTTTATGTTGGCATCGCACATGGCGAGATAGAGCGCTGCTTTCGCCGCCATAGGCGCCGGGACCGTCAGCAGCACGTGATTCAGCCGCAGAGAGGATGGTTCCGGGATCTCGAGCCCATCGGTGATTCGCCCCGCGATGGCTTCTTCCAGGCAATCAGCAGCCTGAACCAGGGCGTCACGACGGTCGGCGCCGCTGGTAATCGCCTCTGGCAGGTCGACGAACCGCACCGTGAATCCGCCCGCCTTCTCCGGCGTCAGTGTCGCGGGATATTGAAATCTGCGCATGTTCCGCTCCTATCGAAGATCAACGAGGCTCAATCCGAGTTGTTCGAGCATCGCGTGAAGCGTCCCTGTCGGCAACTCTTTCTTGATGTCTTGAACGATAGTACGGGCGGCGCCAAAATATAGGGTTTGGTGGCTGCCTTTTCCGCGCCTGGCGATCAGCCGCACCTCAACACCTCTCGCGCGTCCTAGCCGTTTGAGATTGCGGACGAACTCGGCTCCTGTCACGTTCGTAGTATCGGGCATAAATGTCCGAGTGTCAACAGCGATCTACAGTGGAAGGGACGCGCAATCCACGTGATGTTCCCTCGCTTCACACCCATGGCCACCGGGCGCTGTGACGTGATGCGTGGTTGTAGTGAGGTGACAAGCTGCATCGAGGGCGGTATGATCTAATGTAGCGTAAAGTCCGGTCTCTGGACCGTAATGGGGATGGGTGCCGTGCGAAGGGCTCTACCGCCGAGGAGAGTCATAAGGTCCATGCAAACTGGTGGCGATCGATTAGGCGAGGACAGATGGATCATCCATGTCGACATGGATGCCTTCTACGCTTCGGTCGAGCAGCGCGATCACCCGACCTATCGCGGGCGCCCCGTCATCGTGGGGGCCGATCCCCAAGGCGGCAGAGGCCGCGGGGTCGTGTCCGCCGCCTCGTATGAAGCCCGCGCGTTCGGCATCCACTCGGCTATGCCGATCAGTCAGGCCTTCCGGCGATGTCCGGAAGGGGTGTTCCTCCCTGTTCGGATGTCGCACTATCAGGCGGTTTCGGCTCAGATCTTCCAGATCTTTGGCCGCTACACCGACCTCGTGGAGCCGCTCAGCCTGGATGAGGCCTTCCTGGACGTGACCGGGAGTCTCCGACTCTTCGGTCCTGCAGAGATTATCGGACGGCGGATCCAGGCGGAGATTAGGGCTGAGACGGGGCTAGGGGCCTCTGTCGGCATCGCCACCAACAAGTTCGTCGCCAAGGTCGCCTCCGACCTGCGAAAACCGAACGGCTTCGTGGTCGTCCCGCCAGGGCAGGAGGCCGACTTCCTCCAGCCCCTCCCGATCGAACGGCTCTGGGGCGTCGGGCCGAAGACCGCAGGACGACTGCGTCGGATGGGACTCACGACTATCGGCGAGGTGGCGGCCCGACCTCAACTGGAGCTGGCAGCCGGCTTCGGACAGTTAGGCGCGCATCTGTGGGAGTTGGCCCATGGGATCGATACGCGAGAGGTGATCCCGGAGGAGCCTGCCAAATCGGTAGGAGCAGAGACCACATTTGTAGAGGATACGGCCGATCCAGCCCGGATCCGTCAGACGCTGCTGGCCCTGTCGGAGCGGGTAGCTCGTCGCCTGCGGGCGGATGCCCTGCAGGCCGGTGCCCTCACCCTGAAACTACGGGATGAGACCTTCCGGACCCAGACCAGATCGGTCTCGCTGTCGGAGCCCACCGATCAATCGCAGGACCTCTACCGGACGGTGATAATGCTGTTGGAGCGGCTCCCCTCCTCGGGCCGCAAGGTGCGTCTCCTGGGGGTGGCAGCCTCGAGGCTGTCCGATCTCAAGGGATCGGGACGGCAACTCTCATTGGAACTTGATCCTGCCGGCGCCAAGCAGCGCCGGTTGACGGAGGCCGTGGATCGTATCCAGGCGCGGTTCGGGAAGAAGGCGATCCGTCCTGCCAGCCTACTCTCCTGAACCTGACCACGCATCGCTGCGACATCCATAGCTTCAGCCAGGAGAAGTGTAGGCCGCCAACAAGCTCCCAAATCGCTTCCAAGTGGGTACCCCATGCCATCTTGACAAGGATCTTGAGTCAGCCTATCTTATAGTCAGATCATCAGAATATCAGATAATCTGGCACGGAGACACTTATGACAACAGAGACAAGTAGGGTAGGGAAGCGGGGGACCATCGTTATTCCGGCGGCGATCCGCCGCCGTCTCAAGATCGAAGAGGGTGCATTCGTCATTGTCGAAGAACGAGAGGACGGAGTCCTGATCCGTCCAGCCGCCGTCATGCCGATTGAGATGTACACGGTCGAACGCCGGGCAGAGTTCCTCCTCTCGAATGCGATTGACGCTGAGGACTACGCGAGGGCGCGTGAGGAGGTCAGGCGTATGGGGCTGGACCCGGATGCGATCCCCCACTATGCGGTGGCTAGGAATTGACGGGTGGACCGGCTCTTCCTGGATGCCGATGTTCTGTTTTCCGCAGCCTATCGACCCGATGCCGGTCTCCGGCGCTTATGGGAGATTGTTGGCGTGGAGCTCATTACGTCAGCATACGCGGAGGAAGAGGCCCGTCGCAACCTGGAGACCCCCGTTCAACACTCTACCCTCAGTGAGCTGCTTCGTCATGTCAAGGTGCTGATCTTCCAACCGGGCTCTTTTCTCCTCCCCTCCGGTCTCGAGCTTCCGGACAACGACCGACCGATCTTGGAAGCTGCTATCTTCAGTCAAGCTACGCATCTGCTTACCGGTGATATGAAAGCCTTTGGCGCGTATTACGGTCGCACGCTCGCAGGGGTTCTTATTCTACCGCCCGCTGCGTATCTCCGTGAGCGTCGATAAATCCGGTAATCATAGTGCCATATATCAGTCGTTGGCTTCCGTTCTCGTGGAGTCTCCGTTCAAGTCGTCAGATTCGCCATCCCCGAAGACTTCCTTGATGGCGTGGCGACGCTAGGAGGTGTTGTGCAAATAGTGCTGCATGGTGTCCTCCATGATATCGGTGCGGAGGTTGTCGTCGCGACTGAATAGACACTTACCACGCAAGACGTAGAGGCGGAATGAGATCGGCGCCGTATTGAGGGTGCGGACATCGACTGGCAGTTTGATTGTACTGCCCAGATGGGCCGACAGATTCGCAGCCATGGCATTGTTGAAGTGGCTGCTGGAGAGGTAGACGCCGATCTCTATGTGATGGAATGCTTCAGATTTGAGAAATGAGCCGTAGACGTAGGCGAAGAGCACATCGGGCTCACGTGAAAGCTCGGCGGCGATCTGATCCCGTATCGCGCCGCGTTCCTCCTGGCTCAGTCGGTAGGGCCGTTTCATCAGGCTTGTCTCAAGCTCTCGTGGGCTGAATATCGACGCTTGCCCGATAACCAAGGCGGCTCAGCATCTCGACAGCGTCCTCTCAGGTAAGACCAAATGCCGTCACATCTGCGAGGTCTAGCCTGGCGACCACATCGCGAATGACCTCAAGGTCTGCCGCGTCGAACTCGCCCTCGTTAAAGGCATCATGGGCCCAGGATACGACCTCTGCCAGCGCCTTTTTTCCTTCCAGGTAGGCTGCAAGCTGCTCCGCTACCGTATCTCGTGTAATGAGCAACGTCCTATCCCTCATATCCACTCACGTTATTCTAGGCTGCTTGGACAGCCTTCGTCTAGGAGTTTTGAGCCGCCTCGTCTAACCTGAATCAATGCCGCACGCGCCGGCGGCCATGAGAAACCGCGTAGCTGTGGAGCGGCTCGCAGCCGCCCAGTTACTGCAATGCTGTGATCGCATGGGAAGCGCTCAAGAAGACCAAGCTGACAGTGAAAGACTTTAAGCATGCCGCTTCCCATGAACTCCCGCCCTAATCTCTCCCTGGGACAGATCTACTCCACTGCTGGCCCTTCGGCAGTCCCTCCGCGCTTCCAACCCCAAGGCCACCCGTAGTGCCCCTGCGGCTCTACGCTGACGTTCACATTCCGCGTACCATCGTACTTTGGTCCTCGACTCCGCGGCGTAGACGTGCTCACCGCTCAAGATGATCAGGTCTCCAGCTTTACCGATCCGATGTTGTTGGATCGCGCCATCAGCCTGGGGCGCGCACTCTTCTCTTTCGACACCGACCTGCTCAAGGAGGCTGCACGACGCCAACGCGAACAGATTGCGTTTGCCGGCCTCGTATACGCCCATCCCGCCCGAATCTCGATCCGCGAATGCATTAGCCATCTGGAGCTGATCGCCACGTCGGGCGAGCCAGCCGACATGGCGAATCGGGTGGAGTTCTTAGCCGTTCAATAAACTGCTATCGTATGATACTCGACTCGCTTCGTGGGTCTTTCGGACCCAGCGTCCGTACGTCCTGGCCTTGTGGCGCCGGACCACCGGGTCGATGTGCGGGGAAGCCGCCGCTGCTTGCGCCGATGGTCAGTTCCCCCCTGAGGCTCCCCTTGAACTCATCGAGTGCCTGATGCGCCTCTTGCCGGATGGCCAGGATCCGCTTCGCAGAGCGGTAGAGCAGATCACCGGCCTTCATCGGGGTCGCTCGGCATCCGAGGCGATCAAGGAGCCGAACGCCTATCTCCTCTTCGAGTTTCTAGTTCTTCCGAGTTTTCCGTGGGTAGCCCCTGGTCTTCCAGCATCCTCTCCCAACCAGGCGCAAGGCGTGAAATGTAAGGCGTCTGTCGGGGGGTAATGGGCTCCCCCTCACGCCTGCTGCCCTACTCTGACCGCACCCCTCACACCCTTTCGGGGGAAGGTGAGATCCCTCTTACCTACGCTAATTCCGGAAGAACTACCATAAATAGCTACCTGCAGCCTGTGGTGGAAATTCCCTGGGGGCACAACGTCTGGCCGCCGGAAAAGGTCAAGGACCCGGTCGAGCGGCTCTGGCATGCCCACACATCCTCCTTCACGGCTGGTCGCGACCCGTGCTCGTCCACCAGATCGAACGGACCTCTATCGATGCTAGGCCAAGGCCGTCACCGACTTCGAGAAACACCTGCCCGCTCCGCAGATAGGGAGAACGTACCAAAGATCCTAGAAACGCAAAGATTATCTGTTGACATCGCTGCATTATCTGTATTACTGTATGCGACGTGATGCATGATACAGAGGAGAGACGATGATTGTCTGTATTAACTGTGACCTTGAAACGAAGGTCAAAATGGACAGCCTGATGGCCAAAGATCATTACACTGACTACAGTGAATTGATCGCCGTGGCTGTGGCGAATCTCTGGATACTGGACCGGGAGGTTGCCGAAAAGGGCGCACTCGTGATCGGTGAAAGGACTCCGCTGTCCCCAAGTGTCCCCTTATCTCGGCCTGTTAAGACCGTAAACCAGGTTTCAGCCACCTCGTCAGCCACGCCGTCGCGCGAGCGTTTCCCTGCCAAAACCGCCGCGCTTCTTGTCGGACGTACGCCGCCTTCCATCCCAGACTTGTTTCTGCCCGTTGGCTTAGATGGGTTATCCATCGCAACAGCCGATATTGAACACCAAGAACCGATCGCCGCGGATTCGTTCACGCTAGACCGCTGGCTGTTTGGCCAGTACAACAAACTGCTTCCCGCTAAGGCCAATTGCCGCGCCATGGTCCGACTTGCCGCCGAGCACCCGGGCGGCGAGCTGCCGGAAGAAACCGCCTCCCGCATCGCCGAAGTCGCCGCACTGCTGGGCGACTGGCTGGCCGATCACGACCGCCGCCACCGGATCGGGCGCGACGACGCCCTGGCGACCGCCTTTCCCCGCAGCGGCCCCGACGCCGAAAAAAGCCGCGCACGTTACGCCAACCAGTTCGTCGGCAGCGTCAACAGCCAAGGGGCGCTCTCCGGCCTGCTCCGGGATTATCGCTTGGCAGGTCTCACGCCGGGGAACGGCCCACGTCTGCTGCCGACGAAACAAGGGATAAGCTTGGCCCGGCTCGCCAATCCCATCCTCGACGGACACCAGACGGAACCGGCGCAGAGGTTTTCAGCGGAAGAGACCGCGTTTCTGCTAGAGCACATCCGTTCCTTCGTGCCGGTGGAGGCGTTCGCCTTCCAGACACTCCTGCGGGCGATCGCCGACGCCGCGGACACGCCAGACAAACTGAATGAAGCGTTGCGCGTGTTCGTGCCGACCGACTCCAACCGTTCCCTCAGTCCGTCGTTCCTCACCTCGCAGCGTTCCGGCGCGCTCTCGCGCATGGCCGACCTTGGCCTGATCTCCCGCGTCCGGAAAGGGGTAAGGGTATCGTATGCAATGACCGAGCAGGGACAAATCTTCATCGGGTCCAAGTAACCGTTCGGATAAGGAGAAAAGCGATCATGACCGAGCACGAAGCCAAGGAACTTTGTCTTGCGCTGATGCGAGCGGACTCAGAAGACGAGGTTATCGACCTCCTCAAGAAGGTCGGATACTGGGATAAACAGGATGTCTGGCGTTTCTATGGTGACTACGAGAACAACTACAACGCTATCGGCAACCAGCAAAGCCGTCCGGACGCCGCGTTGGTGGAAAAGCTCGTGAACTCCGTAGATGCCAGACTAATGAATGAATGTTTGGTTCGCCGCATGAACCCCGAAGATGCAAGCGTCCCGCGAGGTATTCAAGAAGCAGTCGCTCTCTTCTTCGATGGTGCAACTACGGGAAAGACCTCATTGGCGGGGCGCATTCGCGATTGGACCGACAGCAAGAGAACGGACGTTGCTCGGGGAATCGCCTTGACTGCCACAGGAGCGAAACCGGGAAGCGGGAAACCTTGTTTCACAATCGTCGATGCCGGAGAAGGTCAAACACCTGAGCAGATGCCGTACACCCTGTTATCTCTCAACCGATCCAACAAACTGCGCATCCCCTTTGTGCAAGGCAAGTTCAACATGGGCGGGACTGGTGTCCTAAAGTTCTGCGGCAAGCACAATCTCCAACTGGTCATCAGCCGAAGGAACCCCACTATCCTTCAGCATCACAAAGGGCCGCAACAGGACGATAGCAAATGGAGTTTTACGGTTGTTCGGCGTGAAGACCCGCAAGGAAACCGCAGAAGCTCCGTATACACATACCTTGCGCCTGTTAGGGCAGATGCCAACAGCGACCACAAAAGTGTTCCTCTTCGATTTTGCGCTGATACCCTTCCCATATTCCCAGAAGGTAAGCAGCCCTATGCCAGGAGCGCAGAGTGGGGAACGCTTATCAAGCTCTACGAATACTCGGCCACTGGATTCCAATCGCATATCTTGATGAAGGATGGTCTCCTTGGACGCGTTGATTTGTTACTACCGGAAATTGCCTTACCTATGAGATTCCATGAGTGCCGCGACTACAAAGGGCACGAAGGAAGTTTCGAGACGACCCTCACGGGCGTGCGCGTCAGGCTCGAGGACGACAAAGGCCAGAACCTTGAGGAGGGTTTTCCTGCTTGTGCGCCGGTGAGGGTTGCTGGCGAGGAAATGCTTGTGTCCATCTACGCATTCAAGAAGAAACGCAGCGAAGCTTATCGCAAGAACGAGGGAACTATCTTCGTGGTCAACGGGCAGACCCATGGACACCTGACACAGGATTTCTTCTCGCGCAAGAAAGTCGGACTGTCGTATTTGGCCGATTCGATCCTCGTGATCACAGATTGTACAAAGCTAAGTGGTCGCGCCCGTGAAGACCTTTTCATGAACAGCCGGGACCGTCTAAGCGGCGGCGATCTTCGTCAGCAAGTAGAAGACAGTCTTGAGGAACTTCTAAGGCAGCACCAAGGCCTCCGGGAGTTAAAAGAGCGAAGGCGGCGCGAAGAAATCGAGTCCAAACTGGACGATGCAAAACCTCTCGAGGACATTCTTGAGAAGCTATTGAAGCAATCGCCGACTCTCTCGAACCTGTTTCTCCAAGGCCTGAGGGCCTCCACACCGTTCAAAACCGTCGAAGCGCAAGCACAAGAACAAGAGTTCAAGGGGCGGCGCTTCCCGACGTTCTTCAAGTTCAAAGACAAAGACTACGGGCATGTTCTCAACCGAGATTGCCACATCAACATGAGATGCCGGTTGACTTTCGAGACCGACGCTGAAAACGAGTACTTCTCGCGAGCCATTGATCCCGGTGAATTCCACTTGCTGCTGAGGCAAGGCGAAGGTGAATCATCCGTACAAAATTACGTGCTGAATCTCCAGAACGGAATAGCTACGCTCAGCCTTCCGCTTCCCGAGGATGCTACGCCGGGCCAGAGCGTGTGCTATATCGCTACAACGAACGATTGCTCCCGCACGGAGCCCTTTATCAATACATTTCAGGTGGCAGTCAAAGATGCGCAGCAACCACGCGGACAGAGCAGCGACAGAAGGAAACCACCAAGCAAACAAGAAGGAGAAGACAGGGAACGACCTTCGGGGATTCAGTTGCCGACCATTCGCCTTGTAAAGGAAGACGAATGGCCCAACCAGACTCCACCCTTCGACAAATATACTGCCATGAGAATCATCAACGCTGGCAATGGCGCAAATAGTGAGGATGAGGTAGATTCAAACGCTGTCTATGATTTTTACATCAACATGGATAATCTGTATCTCAAGGCCGAATTGAAGAGTACGAAAGCCGAGCCAGACTTGGTAAGAGCGCAATTCAAATACGGTTTGGTGTTGATGGGCCTTGCGCTGCTTCAACAGGACATTGAGGATCAGCGGAAGCAATCTGACGGCGAAGAACAGGCAGAAGACGGGAACGGCAACGGAGCGAGCACAGAGAAGAAGGTGGAGGAGTTCTGTCGGGCGGTTGCCCCGGTGGTAATCCCGATGATCAACTCGCTTGGCTCCCTATCCGTGGAAGATGAGCCTGTTCTCGGTGCGTCTGGCGAAGCAACGTGATCCAATTGCCGATGTATCGAAGGCTACGAACGCCTGTGTATCAGCAGGACTTCTCTTGAAGAAGGCGTACTGCCTTTGCGGTCCGCGTAGAACTTCCTGTTGGGGATAGTTCGCCATGATCGGCCGTCGATGGCGTGAGGCATATCATCGAGAAGAACTTCATCAAAGCCACACTCTTGAAGGATTTCCAGAAAAAGAGGCAATTGCCATTCAGGGGCCGAGAATGCTACAAGCTGGACAAGCCACGTGTTTTTGTCAGCGATAGCGGAAAGCGCCATGTAGCATTCCCTCATGCTTTCAAAGTAGCCTTCCAGCCTCCTTTGCTTGCGATCTCCAAAGGTATAGAATGCCGCTCCATTCCCATCAAGGCAATTTGCGATCCAATAGGGCGCGGGGGTTTCTTTGCGCCCGTTGACCTGCCAGCGGTGATAGAGCACATGCACTCCGGGATAAGGTGGTGAGGTAAGAATGAGTCTTGGAGCGGAAGAAAATGGATAGTTGGGTGGTTCTGCAATGCCATGGGCGGAAAGACAGAGACATGCAGGTGCGGTATCGTCGCTGCTGGAGCATCCGAACCTGAGCAAATCAAGTTCTCTGCGAAACTCAAGCGCTCCTTCGATCATCTCCTCGGCATAGGAGATAAGCTGCTTTCTGAAATCACGGGCCGATGGGTGATATTTACGACAATCGACCGCCCATTGTGCGGTCTTAAGCAGGAGACACCTAACAAAGTCTCGCTGTATGTCGTTGTGTAGTGAATCCAGGCCAGCAAGAGCAATCTCTATGGTCTTCCGAATCGGCCAAGTGGTGCGTCCGCTGATGTTTCTTTGGTAACCTTGAGATATCCAATTAACCGGCCTGTCCGAAATTCTCGTAAGTTTCAAATCCGACTGCGCTCGCTCGACCCATGTGCGAATGTCTGAAATATCCTTATCGGTGATTAGTGTAGTTTTCGTCCTGGAAACAAACACGGCCAAGCTGTTCAAATCAGTCCCAATACTTCTACGGCCCAAGCGCATGGCTTCGACAAGGGTCGTTCCGCCACCCATAAAGGGATCATACACGATCTCGCCCGGCTGGGTGAAGAATTCAATGGCGGCCTCAGCAAATCGCGGCGAAAAGCGAGCGGGATAACGGTAGAACGCATGCGTCAATCCGGTGACAGGCCTCTTGTCATGGATAGACTCGATAAGAGAAGAGATGTCGGTCCGTATTTCTTTCATTCGGGTTCGCCTCGGTCAATTATTGGAGTAATCGTGTGCGTGCCGCCTAAGCACATATTCGATAACGCCACTCGCCGGATCTCGGTTCGTGACTGAGCGGGTCGGAGAGTGCAACCCGGTGAGGCCGCTGGCATAACCCGGGGTTAGACGCCCGGACTCGCAAGGTCGCGACTTGGGAGTCCATCTCACTTGCTCTTCTTGCTTCCGATTTCCTGCCACAATTCCTCGACGCGGCGCTGGGCCAGGGGCGACGGCCTGCCCTTCCCGTTCTCCCAGCGGTTGACGGTGGAGACCGTGACGCCGAGTCTTGCGGCGAACTGCTCCTGCGTCAGACCCAACGCGGCGCGAAGCGTCTTTACTGTCCTCTCCGAGGCTTTATGAGCCATTCCTCGATTCATCCTTTGGCGATTCCAGAGTTCCCAAGCATCTTACAAAGCAAATGATAGGTTACTTGCACGCCAGAGTCAAGCGCTTCAGCATGGAATTCCGAATGTCCTGTGACCGTAGGTGCCACAACGTCGATATATACTACGGCCAACGAAGCGAAAAGACTGTGTCATCTCACGCGAACAAAAGGAGGGAGTGACGATGGGCAATATACGGGTTGCAGTTCCAAAGTCCCCCATGCGGATCAAGATCACGGACAGTGACGCCCTGATGACACATGCGCAGGTGTTACAATTGAGGTCGCGGGGTCACGATCTGACCGACCAGGAACTTAGGCCGGCCCACCAGCGGGTGGAGGAGGCCAAGCTTAAGCTTCGTGAAGCGGAAGTCGCAGAAGAGCAGGTGAAGCTGGCGCTGGATGCAATTGGGCTTCAGGAACGGAAAGCGGTGGAGAGATTCTACTCCGCCGTCCGGAACACTAACCGACAGGTCCGCAGCCTGGTGGAACGATACGGTGGCGACGTTTCATTTACCTTCGACTCCGATGGGCGGTCCGTCTGGGTAGTGGTACTGTTCGACAAGGACGCGCCGCCGGCAGTAAGAACGGTTCCGGACGACGCGGTGTCGTGGCCATCTGGGTATGAAGATCAAGAGGATAGCAGCACCGAGGAAGAGGACGACGAATCGTAAATCCCGCTCAGATGAGTCTGACGATCGCCGACGCAAAACTTCTCAGGTCGCCCAGATTCCGGCGGATGATGTCGTACACCTGCCCATAGTCGATCTTCCAATACACATGGACAAGGAGATTCCGGAAGCGTGCCATCTGTTGAAGGCGTTCCATGAGGGAAGCGGGGATGATTCCGGCGTCGCCAAGTAATCCGAAACACTCCGCGTATTCATCGGGGACGCGATTCAAGTGCTTCGCTGAAACGTGATAGCAGAGGGCGAGGGCGGCCTCGATGGCCAGCAAGAGTCGGTAGCACGCGATGTCCAGCGCATCCTGATCGGTCAGAAATGCTTCGCGGGAAAGGGTGGCGAGCCGTTCGAGACGTTCGACCGATTCTTCGATCTCTGTACACCGTGAACGGATGAGATCAGGGTTCAGGGTCATGTGCCGAAGGCCTCCTTCGTGGCATGACGAAGCACTGGGGCGATGTCGAGATAGCGCCGTACGGTGTCCTCCATGATGTCGGTGCGGAGGTCGTCGTTGCGACTGAACAGACACTCACCACGCAAGACGTGGAAGCGGAAGGAGACCGGCGCCCCGTTCAGGACGCGGGCATCGACCGGCAACTTGATCTTATCGCTCAGGTGGGCCGACAGATTAGCGGCAATGTCGTCGTTGGTCTGGCCAGTAGATAGGTAGACGCCGATGTCCACGTCGTGGAAGGCTTCAGAGCCGACGAATGAGCCGTAGACGTAGGCGAAGAGCACGCCGGGGTGCTGGGAGAGTTCGGCAGCGAGCTGATCCCGGATCCGGCTGCGCTCCTCTGGACTTAGTCGGTAAAGCCGTTTCATCAGATGTGTTCCCGCATCATCGCTTTTCTGTCTCCCACTCTTCCTGGCAGGCTGCACACCGCTGGGCGAAAGGCAGGGCCTGCAGGCGGGCGAGCGGGATCTCGTCGCCGCATCCGGCGCAGCGGCCATATGTCCCGGCCTTGTGGCGCTGGATGGCTACATCGATCGCCTGAAGCTGCTGCTGCTGCTGCGCCACCATGGCCAGGCTGATGTTGCCCTCCGGCGCCGCGCCCCAGCCATGAGAACCCGGCGCGTCCCGCATCTGGGACTCCTCCCGCCGCTCGTGAAGCGCCTGGCGGATCCGTGCGGCAAGCGTCTCACGCCGTTCGGTCAGCAACCCCAGGAGCTGCGCACTCCTGGTCTCCGCATCGATTCCTGCCTGATTGTGTGCGTTCACCGATCTTCTCGTTCGGACAGTGCCAGCGAAAGTGCGGGCTCCGGGTTGCCGGCCTGAGCGTTATCCGCAGACAGGCCCTTTTGCAGTCGAGCCACGAGGCCGGTGTAACGAAGCTGGATCTTCTGATTTTTTACGGCGATGGCGATCGCCTTTTTGGTGCCTACCAGGACGACCAGGCGTCTGCCTCGCGTAATGGCGGTGTACAGGAGGTTTCGCTGAAGCATGACGTAGTGCGCCGTGTGCACCGGGATGACGACGACCGGATACTCACTGCCCTGGCTCTTGTGGATGGTAACAGCGTAGGCGAGCACCAGCTCATCCAGCTCGTTGAAGTCGTAGGTGACGTGGCGATCGTCAAACCGGACAGTGACCTCGCGGTTCTCCAGATCGAGCGTGACGATCCGGCCGATGTCGCCGTTATAGACGTCCTTGTCGTAGTTGTTCCTGATCTGCATCACGCGGTCCCCACGCCGGTAGAGGCGACCGGCGCGAAGCAGCTCCGGTCCTGACGGGTTCAGGAGCGCCTGCAGCGCCTGATTCAGTTGCATGGCGCCGATCGGTCCTTTCTGCATCGGGCTCAGGATCTGCAACTCCCCCAGCGTATCGACGCGATGCCGCGTCGGCAGCCCCCGCGCCGCCAGCTCCAGGATCGCCGCCTGGACCTCCAGCGCGTCTTGTTTGGCGAGCAGGTAGCAGTCGCCGTGCTCCTGCGCCTCCCAATCAGTACAGAACGGCATCTCCCCCCGATTAATCCGGTGGGCATTGACCACAATCTGGCTCTCCCTGGCCTGCCGGAAGATCTCGGATAGTCGGATGACCTGCACAAGGCCCGACGCAATGATGTCGCGCAACACCGCGCCCGGCCCTACCGATGGGAGCTGGTCCACATCACCCACCAGAATCAGACCGGCAGCCGGCGGGATGGCCTTCAGGAGGGAGTTCATCAGCACGATGTCGATCATCGAGGCCTCATCCACGATTACCAGATCGGCCTCCAACGGTCTGTGCTGGTCCCGCTTGAACCGACCATCCTTAGGGCTGAACTCCAGGAGGCGGTGGATGGTCTTGGCTTCCCGACCCGTGGCCTCGCTCATTCGCTTTGCTGCCCGCCCCGTAGGGGAGCAGAGGAGCATCCGGCGGTGTTTCTTCTCCAGGATCTGCAAGATGCACCGCAGGATTGTCGTCTTGCCGGTACCAGGGCCGCCGGTGATGACCAGCAGCTTGCGTATGAGGGCCGCACGGATCGCCTCCTTCTGTTGCTCCGCCAAGCTCAGCCTGTTCATCTGCTCTACCCAGAGGATGGCGCGTTCGATATCGATGTCCGGGGGGAGCACGCCGCCTTCAGCCAGGGCCTGCAGGCGCCGGGCGACCCCTTCCTCCGCCGCATACAGCGAGGCGAGGTAGGCCGCCACCCCTTGCGGTTCAGGCTCATCTGTCTGTGTACGAAGCACAGGCAGGCAGACCACCCGCTCCTCGCGTCGAAGCCGTTCAACCGCCTGGGTCACCAGATCCTCGTCTACCTCCAGAATGCCGGCGCTCGCTTTCGTGAGGCCGTCAAGGGGGTAGTAGACGTGGCCCTCCCCGGCCAGCTCGTTCAGGACATGGATGACCCCAGCCTCCACCCGCAGCGGCGAATGCGGCTCAATCCCGATCGCCTGGGCGATCCGGTCGGCGGTCTTGAAGCCGATCCCATAGATGTCCTTGGCCAGCCGGTAGGGGTTTTCCTGGACAACAGCGATGGAGGATTTTCCGTAGGCTTTGAAGATCTTGGCGGCATAGGCAGAGGAGACGCCATGGCCCTGCAGGAAGACCATCACATCCCGGATCTCTTTCTGCTCCTCCCAGGCGGTCCTGATCCGCTGAAGTCGAACCTCGCCGATCCCATCGACTGTGAGCAGACGGGAGGGCTCCTCCTCGATGATACGCAGGGTGTCGATGCCGAAGACATCTACCAGCCTTTTGGCAAAGATCGGGCCGATCCCCTTGATGAGGCCGGAACCCAGATACTTCTCGATACCGGTGAGCGTGGCGGGGGAGATGGTTTCGAAGGCTTCGACCTTGAACTGTTCGCCGTATCGGTTATGCTGGATCCACTCGCCGGTCAGCTTGAGGGTCTCGCCCGGCGTGACGGTCGGCAGGTTGCCCACAATGGTGGCCAGGTCCCGGCGTCCGGATACCTGGAGCCTGGCCACCACATAGTGGTTCTCTTCGTTGACGTACGTGATTCGCTCCAGCGTTCCCTGGAGCGTGTCGTATGATCGCGCAGGCATCTTGGCGCCACTCCAACGTGAGCGTTTAGCCTGTCGCCTCCTCGTACCAGGCCATCTGAATCGCCTCCAACTTGGCCTCCGAAGCGCTGTTGGGGTCGTCGTCGAACTCCGCAAGCTCAGTGATCCACTTGTGCAGAGTGGTGAACGGCACCTCCAGAGGATCCTGCTCAGGATGCGACTGAATCAGGGCCGCCGCGATCTCGTACGTGTCGTCCCAGAAGAGGCTCATCTTCCTCAACCAATCTCTATAAGGTTACCTTGGGTGCATTGGCGTACCGCGCCGTCACAGCCGACCAATCGATGCCCTTGAAGAAGGCTTCGATGTAATCGGCCCGCTTGAGCCCGTAGTCGATCATAAAGGCATGTTCAAACACATCCATAATCAGCAACGGCACGCCTCCGGACAGGTGCCCGGTGTCATGTTCACCGATCCAGGCATTGCACATCCGATTGGCGACCGGGTCCAGGTATAAGACCACCCAACCGATCCCCCGCATGGCTCCCGATCCTTTGAAGTCCTTCTGCCAATTGTCGTATGAGCCGAAGTCTGCTGTAAGTTTCTGACAGAGGTCTGAGGCCGGATCCAAGCCCCTCCCGCCTTTCACCATATTCCCAAAATAGTACTCGTGCAAGCGCATTCCATTGAATTCCCAGCCGAATCGTCGCTTCAACTCCGCGTATTCCGGCGCGGCGGTCTTGCCGTCTTTCAACATCTGACTCAGCGCGTCGGCCAGCTTATTGGTATTGGCGACATACCCCTGGTAGAGCGTAAAATGATTTTTCATGAGCGGATCGCTCAATCCCTCGATTCCCAGCAACTGCTCGTAATTCCGTGCCTCGTAAGCCATTGGTTGCTCCTCCTCTGACGAACCGATAAGGGTTGATCCGAAATCCAGTGCCTTTGTAAACTCCCGCTTCAAGCATGCGGAGACGAGCTTTGCGGGAATGACGTTCGTTATTGCGACTGACGACGCTATGCACAGCAGGGAGCATAGACACGCATGCTGGGAATGTCAAGATTCAAGGATGAGTCAGTCCCGCGTAGTAGGCGAGCGGGTGATGGAGGGCGCGGGCGAAGTGCCGCCCGTGGAGGCGGCTTCATGCTGACGGATGCAGGCCAGAAAGCGCGAGCCGAGATCCTGGAGTTTGCGCTGGCCGACGCCCTTGATCTGCAGGAAGGCGTCCTCGGTGGTGGGGCGTTCTCGCGCCATCTCACGCAGACTGGCGTCGCTGAAGATGAGGTAGGGTGGGATGCCCCGCTCTTGGGCCATGGTTCGACGGAGGACGCGGAGCGTCTCGAACAGGTCCTCATCGCTCGTTCGGCCCAGGCCCGGCGACACGGCCCGGCGCGCGAGCCTGGACGGCGCCTCACGCGAGGGCCTGTTGACCGTCCGGAGAAGCGGCGCTTCATCGTCTCCCCGAAGGACCCGATGACCCTGTGCGGTCACGTCGAGCGTCGGGTACTCGCCCTCGCCACGCGCCAGATATCCCTGCCCCTCGAGTTGCTCAATCCAGTTCCGCACCGTCGCCTTCGGGTACTGTCGCAGCACGCCGTAGGTATCCATCTGACCGTGACGCATCCTCGCGATCCGGGCGGTTTCGGCCCCACGCAGGATGTCCGCCACGTAGTCGGCGCCGAATCGCTCTCCCATCTCTGTGACGCAGGCGAGGATCTGCCGCGCCAGCGTCGCCGAGCCGTCCTCGACGGCCACCTCGCCGAGGCAGACGTCGCAGGCCCCGCACGTGTCCGTGCGGTATGCCTGGCCGAAGTAGTTCACGAGAAAGCGGTGCCGACAGGCGGCGCCCTGGCAGTAGTTGTACATCTCGCTGAGCTTCGGCAGGGCGCCCGGCGCCGGCAGCCCCTCTGCCATCAGGATGGACCGCCACAGGCCGAAGTCGCCGCCGGAGTAGAGCAGCAGGCACTCAGACGGCAGACCATCGCGCCCGGCCCGGCCCGCCTCCTGCTGGTAGTGCTCGATGGACTTTGGCATTCCGGCGTGGATGACGTAGCGCACGTCGGACCGGTCAATGCCCATCCCGAACGCCACCGTGGCCACCA